>Ga0163161_10001318_pt1 | contig 18480 bp, 17 predicted proteins | sample S45metaG_FD_129847 | JGI IMG/M metagenome (GOLD analysis project Ga0163161, IMG submission 129847) | Switchgrass rhizosphere microbial communities from Kellogg Biological Station, Michigan, USA - S4-5 metaG | ecosystem: Host-associated > Plants > Roots > Rhizosphere > Soil | place: USA... | reverse complement strand
GTGCGCCAGATCGCGCCGATGCTCAACGTCACGCGAACCTGGAACGCTGTTTGCGCCGTCGCGAGCATGGCCCGTGCCATTTCCCTCGCGCGCGACTACGCGACGCGGCGCAGCGCGTTCGCGGCACGACTGATCGACCATCCGCTACATGCCCGCACGCTGGCCGACATGCAGGCCGAGTTCGAAGCCGCTTTCTCGCTCACGTTCTTCGTCGCCGAGTTGCTGGGTCGCACCGAGCGCGGCGAAGGCGCCGCGCACGAGGCCGCCCTGCTCCGCCTGCTCACGCCACTGGCCAAGCTGTGGACGGCGAAAGTATCGATCCGTGTCGTTTCCGAAGCGCTCGAATGCTTCGGCGGCGCCGGTTACATCGAGGACACGGGCCTGCCGCAGCTGTTACGAGATGCCCAGGTCTACGCCATATGGGAAGGCACGACCAATGTCCTCTCGCTCGACATGCTGCGCGCCATCGGCAGCACCGGCATCGCACCGTTGCGGATCGCCATCGACGCACTGGTGGATCGTGATGCGCCGGAGCGGACGCCGATCCACGCCGCCCTCGACGCCACCGAGGCCCTGCTCGGCGACGTCGTCGCGGACCGCGCCTCGCTCGAGGCCTCCGCGCGCGGCGTTGCCTACACGCTGGCGCGAACGATGGCGGCGGCCTTGCTGGTGCGCTCGGCGGGATGGGCAAGCGCCAGCGGCGACACCCGGGCCCCGGCCGCTGCCCGGCGCTTCATCGCCCGTGGCCTCGACCGGCTGGCTCTGCCGGAGAACGACGAGGACATCCTGCTCGCGACCGACGCCTCGCCCATGACCAGCCCGGTCACGGGGTAGAATGGCTGCCCCGCGTTACCCGGCTTCCCAGGTCTGACATGCAGCAGCTCACCATCGTTACCACCGGCGGCACGATCGACAAGGTCTACTTCGACGACAAGTCGGACTACCAGATCGGTAGCCCGCAGATCGCCGATATCCTCCAGCAGCTCGGCGTCGCGTTCCGCTTCGACGTCATTCCGATCCTGCGCAAGGACAGCCTGCACGTGACGGACGAAGATCGCGTGTTGATGCGCAGCACGATCGAAGCCCAGCCGCACCGCCATGTGCTGGTAACGCACGGCACCGACACCATGGTCGAGACCGCGCGCGTGCTGGCGGGCATCCCCGGCAAGGTCATCGTGCTGACCGGAGCCCTCAACCCCGCGCGCTTCCAGGGCTCCGATGCCGTGTTCAACATTGGCTGCGCCGTCGGCGCGGTGCAATCGCTGGACGACGGTGTCTACATCGCCATGAACGGCCGCGTGTGGGATCCCGCCACCGTGCGCAAGAATCGCGACGCGAATCGTTTCGAAGCGATCTGACCCTTCAGTCGCCCGGACGGGAAAACACCCGATCCTCGACCACCGCGTCGACCGTCGCCCCCGCATCGATCAGCCCTGCTCCGCAACCTTTCGGGCAGGGACCCGGCAGCGGCCTGGCGTTGTCGATCAGCTGTGTCGTGATCTCGTCCACGCCGATGCGCGGATCGGCCGATCGCATGAGCGCGACCAGCCCCGCCACCTGCGGCGCCGCCATGGAGGTGCCCGCGTAGTACTTGAAGACGGGGCGCTGGCGCGTGCGCGCGCCGGCATCGACCGACGACAGGATATCGTCGGTGCCGAAGTGCCTGAGCGAACCGCCCGGGGCCGCCACGGTGACGCCGTTGCCGAAGTTCGAGTACCACGCCATGCCTCCGTCGCGGTCGAGCGCGGCCACGGAAACGACACCCGGGCAGTTCGCCGGCGATACGGCGGAAGCGGATATCGAATCGTTGCCTGCGGCCGCCACCACCGCCGTGCCCCGGCTACGCGCCTGCGCGATGGCGCGTCCCATGGCCATACCGCAGGCACCGGGCAGGCGCAGACTGAGATTGATGACATCGACGGGAGGCCTGCTGGGTACGCCGGCCACTTCGCCACCGGAGGCCCAGACGATGGCATCCGCCACGTCGGAAATCCTGCCGCCACAACGCCCCATGACACGCACCGGGACCAGCTTGGCCTCCGGTGCGACGCCGACGATGCCCGGCACGTTGCCTGCCCTCGCGACGACGATGCCGGCGACATGCGTCCCATGCCACGATGAGGGCTCGCTCCGCTGCGAAGCGCAGTCGCCTGGCTCGGTCCAGTCACCCTCGTCGGTGGGGTCAGCATCGCGCGCATCGCCGTCACGTGCGGTGGCGGCATCGGTGATGAAGTCGTAGCCGGGAAGCAGCTGGCCGTCGAATTCCGGGTGCGCCGTGATGCCGGTATCGAGTACGGCCACGACCGCGCCGTCGCCGCGCGTATCGACCCATGCGACCGCTGCATCGATGCCGACCTTCGGATCGTGCATGTACCACTGGCGCCGCCAAAGCGAATCGACGATACCGCCGGCCGGCGTGACCATGCGATCTTCCTCAATCGCGACGACGCCCTCCGCGGCGGCCAACGCCTCGGCCTCGGCGGCGGTGAGTTCCATCACTTCACCGCCCGTCGCCAGACGACCCCGATGCCACGAAGGCGAACGACGTGGCCTCGTGGCGGGTGCCGCCTCGTTGGCCGCTGCCTTCGCCGTCATGGTGTCGTCAAAATGAACGATGTAGCGCGTCGTTGCTTCATCCGCGGCAACGACGGGCGTGCTCAACGCGAAACCGAGCACGACGGCCACACAAGGCAAACCGGAAGACTTCGACATGATGCGTTCCTTCGACAAGGCGCTCCTTGGCGCCGGTCGAAACAAGCTAGAAGACACGCACCCACACAAGCATCCACCTCGCATCCACGGCGAATGTCGGAATAGTGCGAGGCGTGCATCCTGTCGAGGCCTACGCCACGCCAGACGAACGAGGCCCGGCGTCACCGCCGGGCCTCGGATCACGCACGCTCGAGAGCGCTTACGGCGTCCAGGTCGCCTTCAACGACACACCCGAGAAAGCCGAGTAGCCGCGGACCTTGACGTAGTACGTGCCTGCCTGGGTCGTCGCGAAGGTGCACGACTCGGCATTGCCTGACTTGTACGGACGGCAGTTGTAGCTCGACGTGGTCGGCGCGGAACCGAACTTCACGTAAAGGTCTGCGTCACCCGTGCCGCCGCTCGTGGCGATGACGAGGTTCTTGGCGCCAGCCGCGACCACCACCGTGTAGCTGAGCTCCTGGCCGGTGCTGCCGGCGAGACCCGTCTTGGCGACGCCATTGGTCAGGGCACCACCACCGCCGCCACCCGTGGAGCAGGTGACGCCGACGCCGGTGAATGCCGAGGCGACATCGGTGGCCGAGAAGCCAAGATCGGTCGCCGCGCTGGCGACGCCACACGAGCCGCTGTTGAACGTGGAGCTCGCCGTCCAGTACAAGGCGTTCGCGCGAGCGAATACTTTGAAGGCTTTCACCGTGTCCCAACCGGTCTTCTTCGCCAGCAGGCAGAAGGCCTTGTTGTAGACGCCGGACGAGTAATGCACGTCGAGGCCACTGGTGTAATCGGAAGCGTTGCCGATCGAACCACCGTCCTGCGGCGGATCGCACATGTAACGCAGTGCGGTGCCGATACCGGCACTGGCCTTGACGATGTCCGCACCGACGAGGAAGTCATTGGTGCCGCGGTCGTAGTACTCGGCCGCTTCGCCGGCGATGTCCGAATAGGCTTCGTTCATGCCGCCGGACTGGCCGCTATAGGTCAGGTTCGAGTGCTGCTCGGTGTAGCCGTGGCTGATTTCGTGCGAGGTCACGTCCAGGGCCACCAGCGGATAGAACGTGCTGGCACCGTCGCCGAAGTTCATCGAGCTGCCGTCCCAGAACGCATTCTCGTAGCTGGAGCCGTAGTGCACCTTCATCACCAGTACCTGGTTCAAGGGTGCCGCGCCGGTGTAGGCGGTGTACATGTCATGCACCACGCCGCCGAAGTGATGCGCGTCGTTGATCGGTCCGTAGGCACCGTTGATCGCATCACCGGCGGAGTTGAAGCAGGTGAAGCTCCACAGCGTACCGTTACCGGACGTGGCGTGGTTGAGGTTGTACGTCTTCACGTTCGTGTTCTGCGCCGTACAGGTATTCCCCGACTGCGTGACGATCAGGGCGGGTTTACCGCCGGCCCCCCAGGTGTATTGCCCGGTTTTCTGATTGCCGCCAGGACCGGTGGCATTCACTTCGGCGTAGGTCAGGCCATCCCACTGCTCGATGATCTCGCCCGTGTTGGCATCGATCAAGGCCGTGGGGCGCGTCGGATGGTCGCCGCCAGAGAAGAACGAGGTGAGGTAAACCAGGCGCGCGGCAACACCGTCGCCGGGATACACGTAAAGATCCGCCTTGGCGTTCTCGGGCTTGGCCACCGCACCGGCCAGTGCCGTCGCCTGCTTTCCAAGGAGCGCCACCGCACGAGCCGCGTCGATCTTCGGCGTGACGGATGCCAGGTCGACCTGAAGATCGGACGTGACCACGCCGTTGGCGACCAGCGAATTACCCTGGGCGTCCTGCTCCACGGCGATACTCCGACCGAAGACCGGCACGCCCTTGAAGGTCTGCTGCATGCGAACGGTCTGCGTGCCCCTGACCGTCGGCAGCGCGTTCTTCGCCACGAAGGCGTTGTCGGCTGAAAGGCCGAGTTTTGCGGCCAGCTGGCTGGTGGGGATGGCTCCCAGACTCTGCGCGCGCAGGGCCTGCTCGGTTGCCGCCGAGGCGACAGAACAGGTGGCGACGGCCAGCGAAGCGACCAGGAGTTTCAAGCGAACATGACTTGCCATTACGTTCCTCCTCCAGGAACAGGCCACACGAACCCATTGCGGTCGTGTGGACCACATTCCGAACGATATGATTGACGCGCCGAAGCGCGATGCCCGTTGCAACTTTCGGCCCCCTGCCGAAAGTCCTCGTCAACCTAGCGCAAGTTCTCGCGGTCGACTACCTAGGGATTTCCCTAGGAAACCGCCGGAAACGCGAAGCGACGCACGGATCCATGACACGAACTTGCGAAGATGAACGCCATGACGCAGCCCACCGATATCGACCTCGACCTCCGCCACATGACCCCCTCGGTGCGCGCCTCGTTCCGACTCACGTCGGAGCGGCACACCCTCGACCATCTGCTCGACGAACTGGGCGTGACCGGTGCCCGGTGCTGGCAGCGCGGGGAAACGGAGGGGGATACCTTGCAGCGTCGCAGCCACGGCTGGTGCGTGGAATTACCGGAGCAGCGGACCTACTCGCTCGACGACGCCCTCAGCCAGTTGCTGGCCGTGCTGGCGCCGCGCCGGGACGACATCGTCGCGACCATCCTCAGCCTGGAACTCGACGCGCATGTTGGTTTGCACGTGCAGGTCGCAGGCGACCGCGTGCCGGCCTGCTACTGGTCACCGGTGAACATCCGGACCGTGGCGCTCTACGGAGCCTCGCTGGAAGCCGATATCGCGGTATCCCCGGTCGCCTGATGCCTACCCAGAGCATGCTGCTCAGAGCATGCCGGTCTCGAGCTTGGCCGCATCCGACATCATCGAATGGTTCCAGGGCGGATCGAAGACGAGGTCGACGTCCGCTTCGACGACCGTCGGGATGAGTTCGAGCTTGGTGCGGACATCGTCGACAAGGATGTCGCCCATGCCACACCCGGGCGCGGTCAGGGTCATCTTCACGTAGGCCTTGCGCACGCCTTCGTCGTTCGACTCCAGGCTGACGTCGTAGACCAGGCCGAGCTCGACCACGTTGATCGGGATTTCGGGATCGAAGCAGGTACGCAACTGCTGCCAGACCAGCTTCTCGACTTCGTCGTCGGAGGCGCCGTCTTCCAGTTCGATCGGACGAGGCGGTTCCTTGCCGAGCGCGTCGGCATCGCCGCCGGCGATGCGGAACAGGTTGCCTTCCACATACACGGTGAAGCTCCCACCCAGGGCCTGGGTGATGTAGCCGATCTGGCCGGCCGGAAGCGTCACCGTCTCGCCCTGGGGCACCATGACCGCCTGGCAGTCGCGCTCGAGGGTGAAAGGTTCGCTGCTGAGGCTGAAACCGCTCATTGCTGTCCTGTAAAGGCCGCACCGCGGCCGCAAAGTCGTCGATTATGCGCCCGCCGGGAGTCGACGGTAACCATCCTGCAGGCTAGATCGGGGCGACGGCCGACCGCCTCAAGAGCGCGGCGCCCGCTGGCCCGCTATCATTGCCCCCCTTTACCCGCCCACGGATCCCATGCGCCATCGGAAGGAACACCATGCCGGCTGAGCCTTTCCGCCGCCTCCCCGGCCTTCTCTTCGGCGCTTTCTGCGCCGCCGCGTTCGGATTCGCCGCCGGTGCCGTCTGGATGGTGCCGTCGATGATGTTCGGCCGCGCGCTGCCGGTGCTGGTGCTTCCGGTGGGCTGGGTGCTCGGTATCGTGGTCCGCCGCTGGCTGCGCATCGAGCGCGGACTGGGCTCGGCCCTGGCGGCCCTCGCCACCCTGCTTGCCTCGGCCTATACCGCCTGCCTGGTGGCGGCGGCGACCATCTCGGGGATGATGGGCATCGGCTTCGGCCAGGCCATCCATGACGCCGGTGCCGGCATGCTGCTCGAACTGGCCCGCCTGGCGCAGGGCCCCTGGGATCTTTTTCTCTACCTTGCCGGCGCCTTGCTCGCCGCCCTGGTCGCGTGGCCGGTCGGGCGTCGGACGGCGGGACGCTCCTGACTTCATAGGCCGTAAATAACCGGCCCATGAAGATGGCGGGTGCGGAACCAGTCAACCGGCGGTCGCCGACCGCGTTTACCGGAGAGATTCAGGCTGTATGGAGCATCAGGATGCCAAGACCGACGAAGCGAAGGGCGCCGTGAACGGCTCACTCGCGCTCGACAGCGCATCCCTCGACGATGTCCGCGAGGTTCCTGCGAGCATGGACGCCTTCCTGGCGGCCATCGAGCGGCGCGCCTGGCGCATGGCCGAGATCCATCTGGGTAACCGGGAAGACGGCATGGATGCGGTGCAGGACGCGATGCTGCGCCTGGTCCGTCACTATGCCGACAAGCCACCGGGCGAGTGGACGCCGCTGTTCTGGGGCATCCTCCGCCGCCGTATCGTCGATCTCCAGCGCCGCCGCAAGGTGCGCTCGATCATCGTCGGATGGATCGGCGGGGGCCGCGACGACGACGGCGACGAGCTTCCGGCCTGGGAGCCCGCCGACGACAGTCCGGACCCGTCCGCCCGGCTGCAGGACTCACAGGCGTATGGCGACATCGTCGTCGCGGTACGCAAGCTGCCCCAGCGGCAGCGCGAGGCTTTCACCTTGCGCATCATGGAAGGGCTGGATGTTGCCGAAACCGCAGCCGTCATGGGCTGCTCCGACGGTAGTGTGAAGACTCACCTTTCGCGCGCGATGCATGCGCTGCGCGATCAACTGGAGGCATGGCGATGAGCCAGCACGATCGAGACCTCGAACGTCGCGCCCGGGAACTCTACCTGCGCGCCAGCCGCGATGTGGATCCGGCCACGGCCGGCCGCCTGCGCGCGGCCCGGCGCACCGCGCTGGCCGCGCCGCATGAATCCGCGACACGTCGCCTGATGCTGCCCGCCGGCGCCTTCGCCGTCGTCGCGCTGGCGTCGCTGATGCTCTGGCAACCCGGTGCGACGCCCCCGTCGGCGCCGCCGGCGGTCATGCAGTCGGCAGATACCGAGGCGACCGATCTCCCGCCGGATCCGGACAGCGCCGATCCCGCCCTGTACCAGAACCTGCAGTTCTACAGCTGGCTGGCCTACAACGACACGCAGCCGTCCGCTGCCCATAAGTGATCCCCATGCGCCGCGTCCCTTTCGTCATCGCCACCGTGCTCGCCCTGGCCGCGCCTCTCGCCGCCACGGCCCAGGATCGTCCGCCACCCGGGGGTACCTGGCCCACCGGCGAGCAGCCGCAGGTGCCGCCGCGCCCGTGGAGCCAGCTGACGCCTGACGAAAAGGACATCCTGTCCCCGGTCGCGCACGACTGGGACAGCTTCCCGGCCCGAAAGCAGTCGCACATGCTCGAGATGGCGCAGCGCTGGAAAGGCCTTCCGCCGGAACGCCGCGCCGAAATCCGGGAGCGTATCGACCGCTGGCAGCACATGACGCCGGAAGAGCGCGCGGAAGCACGCAAGAACCAGCAGAAATTCCAGGACCTCAGCCCGGCGCAGCGCGCCAAGCTGCACGACGCCTTCGAGCGGTTCCGCACCCTGCCCCCGGCGCAAAAACAGGCGCTGATGGAGAAGTGGCGCAACCAGACGCCCGAGCAGCGGCGCCAGGCGATCGACAACATGGGTCCGAACGACGCCCTCCCGCCCCCACCGCCTCATGGCGACAGGCCGGGCGAGCGTGGGCCACCGCCGGACGGTTCCGCTAAACTGGGCGGATGACGCAAACCACGCTGGACTTTCTCGACCGTCGCCGTTCCGTGCCTTCGCGCCAGCTCGGCGAACCGGCTCCCGACGATGCCGCCCTCAAGCGACTGCTCGAAGCCGCCATCCGGGTTCCGGACCACGGCAAGCTGGAGCCGTTCCGGATCCGCGTACTGCGCGGCGAGGCCAAGCGGCAGTTCGGTGCCGAACTGGCAAAGCTCGCCATCGAGGCCAACCCCGACCTCTCCGACGCCAAGCGCGAGAAGGAACTGAAGCGCTATGAGCATGCACCGCTGGTGCTCGTCGTCTCGGCAAAGATCGACGGCGAGAGCAAGGTGCCCGAGCTCGAACAGAACCTCACCGCCGGCTGCGTGGCGTACAACGTGCTGCTGGGCGCCCAGGCGCTCGGCTATGGCGCGCAGTGGCTTACCGGCTGGGCGGCCTACGATCGCAGCGTGGCCAGGCTGCTCGGCATGAAAGAGCACGAGCACGTGATCGGCTTCCTCCACATCGGCACGCCCGCGATGGACGCACCCGAACGCGAGCGCCCGGCCTACGACGACATCGTGAGCGTGTGGTCGCCGTGAGCGGGGATTCCCTCGTCCACCTGGTCGACGGCAGCCTCTACGTCTTCCGCGCCTGGCACTCGATGCCGGACGAATTCCACGACCAGGATGGCGAGTCGGTCAATGCGGTGCACGGCTTCACGCGGTTCCTGTGCGAACTGCTGGAACGCAGCCGCGCGGAGCATGTCGCCGTCGCTTTCGATGCCTCGCTCACCACGTCGTTCCGCAACGCGATCTACCCGGCCTACAAGGCCAATCGCGAGCTGCCGCCGCCGCAGCTCGTGCGCCAGTTCTCGCTCTGTCGCGAAATCTCCGCGGCACTGGGCCTGAGCGTGCTCAACGACCATCAGTACGAAGCCGACGACCTCATCGGCAGCGCGTTGTGGGGCCTGCGTTCGCATGGCTTCCGCGGCGTCATCGTCTCGGCCGACAAGGACTTCGGCCAGTTGCTGGGCGAGCACGACGAACAGTGGGATTTCGCCAAGAACGTCCGCTGGGGACCGAGCGGCGTGTTCGACAAGCTCGGCGTCCACCCGCACCAGGTGGCCGACTACCTCGCCCTCTGCGGTGACGCCGTCGACAACATCCCAGGCGTGCCCGGCATAGGCGCAAAAACGGCGGCGGCCCTGCTCGCCCACTTCGGCAGCCTCGACGCGATACTCGACCGGATCGACGAGGTCCCGTACCTGCGCATCCGTGGCGCCGCCGCCTGTGCGGTCCGTCTGCGTGAGCACGCGGAGCAGGCCTTGATGTGCCGCCGGCTGACCCGGATCGCCCTCGACATCGCCGTGGCCGAGACCGCCGATGCGCTACGCCGCCGCCAGGGCGAAGCGGCCACGCTCGACGAACTCTGTGAACGCCTGCGCTTCGGGCCGCTCACCCGCTCGCGGCTGCGCGCGCTGATCTGAGGGGATTCCACCCAACGTCACACGGCCGCGCTACCCTTGGCCGGATACTTCGTATCCACCCTCCAGGAGCCCGACCATGCAGACCAGCCCGTTGCCCCACGCCTCGCCGATCCCCGACGACGCCAGCGCACCGGAAGAGGTGCTGCACAAGGCGAAGTGGCTGACCCTGAAGCGTCGCGGTCGCTGGGAGTACGCCGAGCGGAACAACCCCGGCGGCGCGGTGATCATTCTTGCGGTGACGCCCGACGACAAAGTCGTCTTCGTCGAGCAGTACCGCGTGTCGATCCTGGCCAACACCATCGAGATGCCCGCCGGCCTGGTGGGCGATCTCGCGGACGCCGAAGACGAAGACGTGTTGATCGCGGCGCGACGCGAGCTCGAGGAAGAAACCGGCTACGCCTGCGGCAGGATCGAGTTCATCCACGAGGGCCCGTCATCGGCCGGCATGAGCACCGAGATGATCGCCTTCGCCCGCGCGTGGGACCTCGTCCGCGTCGGCCAGGGCGGCGGCGATGAAACCGAGAACATCATCGTGCACGAAGTGCCACGCACCGAAGCCGGCAAGTGGCTGTTCGACCGGGCCGCCGAGGGCTTCTCGATCGACGCCAAGCTGTTCGCCGGGCTGTGGTTCATCGATCACCCTGAAGCGCACATGCGCTGATGGACCTAGGTAGGAGCCGATTCATCGGCGAGCTCTTCCTTCGGAGGGAACCAAGGCCAGCAACCTCAGGGAGCGCTGCTACGCAGCGGGTTTATTTATTATTCGCCGATGAATCGGCTCCTACCCGGGCTTCGTTGGGGCAGGTGCGGTAATGTCAATTCTTGTCGCTGAGTCACTCCCCGGTTAGCCTTCCCTCTGCTTCACCCGGCGCCGCCCATGTCTGTTCGCTTTGCCCATCTTCACCTGCACAGCGAGTACTCGCTGGTCGATTCGACCATCCGCATCAAGCAGCTGGTCGCTGCCTGCGTGCGCACCGGTATGCCTGCCGTCGCACTGACCGATGAGAACAACCTCTTCGGCCTCGTCAAGTTCTACAAACAGTGCACGGCGGCTGGCATCAAGCCCATCGCCGGCTGCGACGTCTGGGTATCCAGTCCGGACGATCCGCGCCCCTGGCGCCTGACCCTGATGTGCCAGGACCGCGACGGTTACCTCAACCTGTCGCGTCTGGTCTCACGCGCCTGGCGTGAAGGCCAGGGCACCGGTCGCGCGCTGGTCGACGCCACATGGATGCATCCCGAAAGCGTTCGCGGGCTCATCGCCGTCGTGGGCCGGGAAAGCGAACTGGCTCGCGTGGCGCTTGGCGCCGGCCTGCCCGCTGCCGGGATACGCCTGGATTCGCTCCGCCGCCTGTTCCCCGATCGTCTCTACCTCGAGCTGACCCGTACCGGTCGCCAGCACGAGGAAGACTGGGTGCGTGCCGCCATGGCGCTTGCCGGCGATTACGAACTGCCGGTCATCGCCAGCAACGACGTGCGCTTCCTCGAGCGCGAAGGCTTCGAATCGCATGAGGCCCGCACCTGCATCAACCAGGGTCGCGTGCTCGCCGATCCGAAGCGTCCGCACGACTACAGCGAGGAGCAATACTTCAAGAGTGCGGAGGAGATGGAAGCGCTCTTCGCCGACATCCCCGAAGCCCTCGAGAACACGGTCGAACTGGCCAAACGCTGCAACCTGGAACTGACCTTCGGCGAGTACTTCCTGCCGAACTTCCCCGTACCCGAAGGCCATACGCTCGACACCTTCATTCGTGCCCAGGCACAGGCCGGCCTGGAAGAACGTCTCGCCGTGCATCCGCTCGCCGCAGGCAAGACCCGCGAGGACTACCAGGCGCGCCTGGACCGCGAAGTCGACGTCATCATCGGCATGGGCTTTCCCGGCTACTTCCTGATCGTGGCCGACTTCATCGGCTGGGGTAAGGACAACGGCATCCCGGTCGGCCCCGGCCGTGGTTCCGGTGCCGGCTCGCTCGTCGCCTGGGTGCTCAAGATCACCGACCTGGATCCGCTCCAGTTCGAGTTGCTGTTTGAGCGCTTCCTCAATCCCGAACGCGTGTCGATGCCCGACTTCGACATCGACTTCTGCATGGATCGCCGCGACGAGGTGATCGACTATGTCGCGCGCAAATACGGCCGCGATCACGTCAGCCAGATCATCACCTACGGCTCGATGGCGGCGAAGGCCGTGCTTCGCGACTCCGGTCGCGTACTCGGCATGGGCTACGGCCAGGTGGACCGCCTCGCCAAGCTCATTCCCAATCGCCCGCTCGACCTCACACTAGGCGATGCGCTCGGCCGCACCGAGAAATCGAAGAAAGAGCCGGACCGCATCGTCAAGGAATTCTGCGATGTCTATGAGCAGGAGGAAGAACCGCGCCAGCTGATCGACCTCGCGCTCAGCCTCGAAGGCCTCACGCGTAACGCCGGCAAGCACGCGGGCGGCGTCGTCATCGCGCCCACGCCACTGACCGACTTCGCGCCGCTGTACTGCGAAGCGAGCGGCGAAGGCGTCGTCACGCAATACGACAAGGACGACGTCGAAGCGGTCGGCCTGGTGAAGTTCGACTTCCTCGGCCTGCGCACGCTGACGATCATCGACTGGGCCGTGAAGGCCATCAACAAGCGCCGCGCGAAGGAAGGCACCGAAGCGCTGGTGATCGAAGCCTTGCCGCTGGACGATCCCAAGGTCTACGACCTGCTGAAGAAGGCGCAGACCGTCGCTGTCTTCCAGCTCGAGTCGCGCGGCATGCAGGGCATGCTCAAGGATGCCCAGGCCGACCGTTTCGAAGACATCATCGCGCTGGTGGCCCTGTACCGCCCCGGCCCGATGGACCTGATCCCGAGCTTCTGCGCGCGCAAGCACGGCCGCGAAGCGGTGGAGTATCCGGATCCGCGCGTCGAGCCCATCCTGAAAGAGACCTACGGCATCATGGTCTATCAGGAGCAGGTGATGCAGATGGCGCAGATCGTCGGCGGTTACACGCTCGGCGGCGCCGATCTGTTGCGCCGCGCGATGGGTAAGAAAAAAGCCGAGGAGATGGTCAAGCATCGCGCCACCTTCCGCGAAGGCGCGGCAAAGGACGGCATCGATTCGATCAAGGCCGATGCGATCTTCGACCTCATGGAGAAGTTCGCCGGCTACGGCTTCAACAAGTCGCATGCCGCGGCGTATGCGCTGGTGTCCTACCAGACCGCCTGGCTGAAGGCGCACTACCCCGCCGAGTTCATGGCCGCGACGATCTCGTCGGACATGGACAACACCGAGAAGGCGGTCACCTTCCTCGAAGAAACCCGCGCCATCGGCATCAAGGTGCTGCCGCCGGATGTCAACGCGTCGGACTGGATGTTCGAAGCGGTGGAGCCGAAGGTCGTGCGCTACGGCCTCGGCGCGATCAAGGGCGTGGGCCAGGGGATCTGCGAAGAGATCGTCGCCGAGCGCAAGGCGAAGGGGCCGTACCGCGGTCTCGTCGACTTCTGCCAGCGCGTCGGCTCGAACAAGCTCAACAAGCGCACGATGGAGGCGCTGGTGCAATCCGGCGCGCTCGACGGACTCGGCGAGAACCGCGCCACCCTGATCATGCACCTGCCCGAAGCCATGCGTGCCGCCGACCAGGAAGCGAAGAACCGGGCCTCCGGCCAGGTCGACATCTTCGGCAATGCCTTCGGCGCGGCGGAAACGCCGAGCATCATCGAACTCTCGGGCGCCGTGCCGGAATGGCCGCTCGAACAGCTGTTGCAGGGTGAGCACGACACGCTCGGCCATTACCTGTCCGGCCATCCGACCGATCCGTGGAAGGGCGAGCTCGCCCAGTTGTCGAGCTGCCCGATCGGCGAGATTCCCCAGCGCTACCAACCGCCCAAACCACGTCGCAACGACGACGACGAAAACGCCAGTCGTTTCCGTCGTGGTCCGGAAACGCCGTGGACGGTAGCGGGCATGGTGGTGGGCATGCGCAAGCGCGGTGACAACGATGCCTTCGTACAGATCGAAGACGCCACCGGCCTGCTGGAAACCAGCTTTTTCCGCGAAGTGTTCACCGAAGCGGCGCCCCTGCTTACGCGCGGCACCCTCATCGTGGTCGAGGGTGGCCTGCGTATCGACGACTTCGCAGGCGGGTATCAATTACGTGCCCGCAAGGCCTATGCCTTGTCCGACGCCATGGAACACTTCGGCCGCCTGCTGACGCTGCGACTCAACGGCATCGGCCCGGATTTTCCACAGCACCTGCGTCAGGCCCTCATGGCGTATCGCGGCGGCCGCACGCCGTTGATGCTCTCCGGCTACCGCAACGACACCGGCCAGGCCAGCTTCGAACTGGGCGAGGCCTGGCGGGTGCGTGCCCTGCCCGACCTGATGCGCACACTGCGCGCCTTGCCGGGAGTCTTGGGCACCGAGTTGCGGCTGGTGCGGCCGGCCGACTGAAGCCGCCCCGCGCGCCCAGTGCAGGGTCGGCCCGTTGACCTTCACGGATTTCGGAAATCCGTTCAATCACTTACACCGATCCTCCCTCATCCGTACCCTTGCGCACACCGCGCCGGGCGCCACTAGGTATAATCAGCGGTCTTGCCCGGATGCACCCTATTTCATGAATCCCAACTTCCTCGATTTCGAACAACCCATTGCCGAGCTGGAAGCGAAGATCGAAGAGCTTCGCCACGCCAGCAGCGGGCAGGCATTCAATATCGACGAGGAAGTAGGCCGCCTGCGTGAAAAGCTGAAGATCAAGACCGCCGAGATCTTCCGCAACCTCACGCCCTGGCAGGTCAGCCAGGTGTCGCGTCATCCGGCGCGCCCGTACACGCTGGATTACATCCAGGCCATGTGCGAGGAGTTCCACGAGCTCAAGGGCGACCGCATGTTCGCGGACGACCAGGCGATCGTCGGCGGCCTCGGCCGCATCAACGGCCGCTCGATCATGATCGTCGGTCACCAGAAGGGCCGCGACACCAAGGCGAAGGTCAAGCGCAACTTCGGCATGCCGCGCCCCGAGGGTTACCGCAAGGCGCTGCGCCTGTTCAAGATGGCCGAGCGCTTCAACATCCCGGTATTCACCTTTATCGATACGGCCGGTGCGTGGCCCGGCATCAACGCCGAAGAGCGCGGCCAGTCCGAAGCCATCGCGCGCAACCTGCTCGAGATGGCCGAACTGCGCGTGCCGATCATCTGCACGGTGACCGGCGAAGGCGGTTCGGGCGGCGCACTCGCCATTGGCGTCGGTGATCGCACGCTGATGCTGCAGTACTCGACCTACTCCGTCATCACGCCGGAAGGCTGCGCTTCCATCCTGTGGAAGAGCGCCGACAAGGCCAAGGATGCCGCCGAGGTCATGGGCCTCACGGCCCCGCGCCTGCTTGAGAATGGCCTGATCGACAAGATCGTGCGCGAACCGCTGGGCGGCGCGCACCGCAATGCCCAGTCCATGGCGATTCGCCTCAAGGCCGTCCTGCTCAACGAGCTCGATGCGCTGGAACAGCTCGGCGTCGACCAACTGCTCGAGAAGCGCTACCAGCGCCTGCGCGGTTACGGCGCCTTCACCGAAGGCTGAGCTTCGTCACATCGCGGCGGGGTACCATCGGCCTTCCATGCCCCGCACGCGGACCGAACCATGGCCAACGACGTCACCGATAAGCTCGCCGTCCTCATCGACGCCGATAACGCGCGCCCCGCGATCGTCGACGGCCTGCTCGCCGAGGTCGCCAAGTACGGCACCGCTCATGTGAAACGCATCTACGGCGACTGGACCGGTCCGCATCTCAACGGCTGGAAGACCGCCCTGCTCGATCATTCGATCCAGCCCATCCAGCAGTTCGCCTACACCTCCGGCAAGAACGCGACGGATTCGGCGATGATCATCGATGCGATGGACCTGCTTTACTCCAATCGCTTCGATGGCTTCTGCATCGTCTCCAGCGACAGCGACTTCACGCGGCTGGCCTCGCGCATCCGCGAAGCCGGCCTCATGGTCTACGGTTTCGGCGAGCAGAAAACGCCCAAGCCCTTCGTCTCCGCGTGCGACAAGTTCGTCTACACGGAAGTGCTCGTCGGCACGGTGGAGAACGAAGCGTCCGAGCCGCCAGTGCAGCGCACCGCGCACGAACTGCGTGGCGACGCCAAGCTGGTCAACCTGATCCGCAACGCCATCGACGCCGGGTCGGACGAGAATGGCTGGGCCAGTCTCGGTGCCATCGGCAGCATCATCAACAAGCGCTCGCCCGAGTTCGACTCGCGTAACTACGGCTACTCGAAGCTGAGCGGACTGATCCATGGCATCGGCCTGTTCGAGGTCGAGGAACGCCAGGCCGGCAATGCGAAGCATCTCTTCGTTCGTCTTCGCGCGAAGGGCAAATGAACGTCTCGCTGGTCGATCACCTCACCGCGGCGCTGGACGACGTACTAGGCGCCACGCTGGTCGTCGCCTTCAGTGGTGGACCGGATTCCACCGCGCTGCTGCACGCACTTGCCGCGCAGATGCCCAGGCCGGCACTGCGCGCCTTGCATGTCGACCACGGGCTGCATGCCGATAGCGCCACCTGGGCCGTGCACTGCCGCCGGATGTGCGATTCGCTTGGCGTGCCCATCGAGGTCGTGCGGGTCACCGTGGACCTTACGCGCGGCGAAGGCCTCGAGGCGGCCGCGCGACGCGCGCGCCACGAGGCCTTCGCCGCGGCGCTGAAGCCCGGCGAACACATCGTGCTTGCCCATCATCGCGACGACCAGTTGGAAACGGTGCTGCTCAAGCTGATGCGTGGCGCGGGTCCGGACGGATTGGCCGGGATGCGGGCGATGCGCCCGCTCGCTGCCGGGATGCTTTGGCGGCCCCTGCTGGATCTCCCGCGGGCAGCCCTGCTCGACCATGTCGCCACGCATGGCCTGTCGACCCTGCACGACCCCTCCAACGACGACCCGCGCATCGCGCGGGGCTACCTCCGCGCCACCGTCATGCCCGCCTTGATGGCGCAATGGCCACAGGCCGCCGTCAGCGTCACGCACAGCGCGCGGCTGTGCCGCGAGGCAGCGGACGCACTGCGCGAGAGCTGGATCGATGCACTCGATGGCCTGCGCCGTGACGAGAACACCCTCGATGCCCGTGAATGGCTCGACCTGCGGCCGGCGTGGCGCGCCCCGCTGCTGGACCACTGGTTGCACGCCGTCGGCCTGAGCGCACCGACGACCGCGCAGCGGGAGGCACTCGAACGGCAGATTCGCGAGGCCTCGGCGGAACGCCTGCCGCTCGTCGGCTGGCAGGACACGGAGGTTCGCGTCTGGAAGGGGCGGTTATGGGCCATGTCCCGATACCAGCCGTTCGACGAGGCATGGACAGGCCTGTGGCACGGCGAACCGATGACCCTGCCCGGCGGCGGCGTGCTGACGCTGGGCGGCGCGCGCCTCGCCGAACCGCTCACGGTGCGCTACCGGCGCGGCGGCGACCGGATTCGCACCGCCGGCAACCACATCACCAAGGAACTGCGCGATCTTTTCCAGGAGGGCGCCGTACCACCCTGGCGACGACCGCGCATGCCCCTGCTTTGCGAAAACGGCAGCCTGATCGCGGTAGGCGACCGCTGGATGAGCGATCGCGGCAAGGCCTTGTTCGACGGAATAGGGGCCCTGCCGGCGTGGCAGCGCGGCGTTTCCGATTGATCAAAAAGGCCATGTGAGCTAATTTTGCGGGCATGCCGAAGTCCCCCGCCCCTGTTGCACCCGCGTCATCCATTGCCGAATTCGAGCATTCGCTCGACGAGCTCGAGCAACTGGTCACACGCATGGAAGGCGGCGAGTTGAGCCTCGACGAATCGCTCAAATCGTTCGAGCGCGGCATCGGCCTCTACCGGCACTGCCAAACGGCACTCGAGCAGGCTGAACTGCGCGTGCGCCTGCTGCTCGATCCCGAAGCCCCCGAGACCGCCGAACCCTTTGATTCCCACATCGACTGACCTGCCGGCGCCGCTGAAGGCGCTGGTCGGCCGGGCTGACGACGCGCTCGCGCGCGCGCTGCCCGGCGGCGACCTCCCGCCCGTGGAACTGCATGGCGCCATGCGTTATGCCGTCCTCGGCGGCGGCAAACGCCTGCGCCCGCTCCTGGTCTATGCGGCCGGACACGCGCTCGGCCGCGACGACGGCGTCCTCGACGCACCCGCCTGCGCCGTGGAGATCATCCACGCGTATTCGCTGGTGCACGACGACCTGCCGGCCATGGACGACGACGCCCTGCGTCGCGGCCGGCCCACCTGCCACATCGTTTACGGTGAAGCCATGGCGATCCTCGCCGGTGACGCCCTTCAGGCGCTGGCCTTCGAGATTCTCGCCACGCCGCATGGCGACCATGACGATCCGCTGGCACGCATCGCCATGCTGCGCGCGCTGGGTGCCGCCTGCGGCGCCGAGGGCATGGCCGGCGGCCAGGCCTTCGATCTTTCCGCGGTGGGCCAGAAACTGTCACTGGTCGATCTCGAGCGCATGCACAGTTACAAGACCGGCGCCCTCATTCGCGCCTCGGTACGCCTGGGCGCCCTCGCGGCCGGCTGCACCGATCCCGACCTGCTCGGCCGCCTGGACCGTTACGGCCACGCCGTGGGCCTGGCTTTCCAGGTACGCGACGACATCCTCGACGTGGAAGGCGAGTCCGCCGTGATCGGCAAGACCGCCGGCAAGGACGCCGCCGCCGACAAACCCACCTT
>Ga0163161_10001315_pt1 | contig 18504 bp, 17 predicted proteins | sample S45metaG_FD_129847 | JGI IMG/M metagenome (GOLD analysis project Ga0163161, IMG submission 129847) | Switchgrass rhizosphere microbial communities from Kellogg Biological Station, Michigan, USA - S4-5 metaG | ecosystem: Host-associated > Plants > Roots > Rhizosphere > Soil | place: USA... | reverse complement strand
ATTGATGTTTAAACTTCTGTTCTCCGTCAAAGCGTCCACAAAAGTAAAATTTATTAATTTACCAATGACAAAGAAATGACAGTAAATACAATTTATAATCATTCTAAACATTGCCTTTTTTAGCCTTTAAACGAAGAAAATCAGCAATTTTTTAATTTTGATGATTTTCTGTTCCTCCAATTTTTTTATTAAAATTTGGAAGTTATGATTACATTTTTAATATCCATGCAAAAATCAATGGAGCAACAATTGTAGCGTCAGACTCAACGATAAATTTAGGTGTATTGATGTCCAGTTTACCCCAGGTGATCTTCTCATTTGGCACAGCTCCTGAGTATGAACCATATGATGTAGTGGAATCAGAGATCTGGCAGAAATAACTCCAGAATGGGATATTCTCCATTTCCATGTCCTGGTATAACATCGGTACCACACAGATCGGGAAGTCTCCTGCAATACCGCCTCCAATCTGGAAGAAACCAATTCCCTTACCTCCGCTGTTGGCAATATACCAGTCGGCCAGGTAGCCCATATATTCGATTCCGCTTTTCATGGTCGTAGCTTTCAGCTCGCCTTTCATCACGTAGGATGCAAAGATATTTCCCATCGTAGAATCTTCCCATCCCGGTACAACGATCGGAAGGTTTTTCTCTGCTGCTGCCAGCATCCATGAGTTTTTAGGATCAATTTCATAATACTGTTCCAGATCACCGCTCAGCAGCATCTTATACATAAACTCATGCGGAAAATAACGCTCGCCTGCATCTTCTGCATCTTTCCAGATTTTATGCACGTGTTTCTGCAAACGCCTGAAAGCTTCTTCTTCAGGAATGCAGGTATCAGTTACGCGGTTGTAATGGTTCTCCAAAAGATCCCATTCATCCTGCGGACTTAAATCACGGTAATTGGGTACGCGTTTATAATGTGAGTGGGCAACAAGGTTCATGATATCTTCTTCAAGGTTTGCACCTGTACAAGAAATTATTGCAACCTTATCCTGACGGATCATCTCAGCCAATGAAATTCCCAGCTCTGCCGTACTCATCGCACCAGCAAGGGTGATCATCATTTTACCACCTTCGTCCAAATGTGTTTCATAGCCTTTAGCCGCATCCATCATTGCCGCTGCATTGAAATGGAGGTAATGCCCTTCCATGAATTTAGATATTGGTCCTCTTGTTACGCTCATTTTATATAATGTTTTTGATCAGCCGCAAAAATAGCAAATTATATGACAAACATTCTGCAGCCCCTGTGATCAAATTGATATGGCCATTGCAAAAAATTAAAACCATCTGCTGCAATCCGGCGTTATTTGGAATGCACCAGCACCCGAAGCCGTTTAATTAGCCATTCAAAAAGATAAATCAATTTCAAATGCTTAATTTGGCAGATTCGTATCTATAAAAGACATTAAACGGCTAATGGAACCTGCATATGATTACATTAAAAAATAATAAAACTAGCTTATGCAAGCTTCACAACAATTGAAAAACAATTATCTACTTCTGTGAAAAAACTATTTATCTGTAATCTCCTGATGCTCTCTGCCTTTTCCGGGTTCGGACAAATGAAACTGATCAAACGCATGTTATCTGAGGATATGGATACCACCCGTAAAGCCAGTTTCATGCCCCTGCCATTTCTAAGATACTCACAGGAAGTAGGACTGGAATTTGGTGTAGGCGCACTGTATTCTACCTATCTGGATAAAGCAGATCCCCTCAACAGAAGCTCAAACTTTGCGACTATCCTGTCCGTTTCCACCAAAAAGCAATATAACGTCACTTTCAAAGGGGACATCTGGACAAAAAATAACGACTACCATATCATTGCCGATCTGCGGATGCGCAGTACCCCCTTCGATTTCTTTGGCATCGGCAATCAAACACTCGAAGCCAATAAAGACAGGGTGGTGCAGCACCAGTTCAGAACAGGCCTGGATGTAGAAAAAAACATCTTTCCTTTTGCCTATACCGGCGTATCCATTGGTTTTGAAAGAAATACTTTCAGGGATGTAGATCCCGGAGGCATTTTAGATACAGACCCGCGCGTACTGGATAAAACCGGCGGCAGCGTGGCTTTCATAGGCTTGTCACAAACATACGACACCAGAAATTCCAATAACTATCCCACCAGGGGCTTCTTCGGCAGGGTGACCTACCAGTACGCTCCGGAAATATTTGGAAAAGAGGATTTCAGCGGTAGCCAGATCAGGCTGGTGCTCAAAAACTTCTGGCCGATAGCCAAAAAACTGGTACTGGGCGTCAATGGAATCTTTTATACGGTACAGGGAAACGAGGTTCCCTTTTATATGCTGCCCCAAATGGGAAACGAGGATATCATGCGAGGATACTATGCCGGCCGGTACAGGGATGAAAACCTGATCGCGGCACAAACCGAACTGCGCTACAGGTTTAGCAACCGCTTTGGTGTGGTGGTCTTTGCCGGTGGCGGACGCGTGTTTCAAAATGGCGATTTTTCCCTGAAACAGTTTAAGCCTTCAGTAGGCGGGGGAATGCGATACTTCTTTGATCCGGCCAAAGGCCTGAGCGTAAGGGCAGATTATGGTATCGGAGAAAAACGGCCTGATGAAGCGAGACAATCAGGATTTTACCTGAGCCTTGCAGAAGCGTTTTAAAACTTAATCTTAAAATGTTCCTTTGCCTGTCCTTTTTTAAAGTATACCAGGCCGATCCAGAACAGGTCTATCGTAACCGTCACGTCCGGATGGCTCTTGATCTCTTCCCAGGCTTCTTTCATGCCTTTGCTCCAGTAAATGTCATCAAAGATCAGCAGGGAGTCTTCATGTACCTTGGGCAGGCACCATTTGAAATAGTTTAAGGTTGCATCTTTCCTGTGATTGCCATCTACGTAGACAAAATCCAGTTTCTCATGCTCTTCAATTACCCTCGGCAGCAGTTCATCAAAATTCCCTACCTGTAGTTCTATATTTTCCAGCTCAAGGTCCTGGAAGTTGCTGTAAGCTTTTTTCGCCGTTTCGGGGCAGCCTTCAATGGTTACAATATCCGCTTCGGGGGCAGCTTTAGACAAATACGCCGTGGTAATGCCCAGGCATGTTCCCAGTTCAAGGATAGTGGCAGGTTTGCTGTTCTGCGCAAGACGGAAGATCAGCTTTGCCAGCCTCGGGCTTTTCAGGGCATTCTTTGCGATCTCCTTTATCTTCTTTGTACGGTTTTTATTCAAATGAGAGCCTGCACCAAGGTCTGTCACCGTGATGACCGTATCGTCATTTAAAAGTTTTTTTCGCTGCGCCTCGATCCCAACATATTCATTTTTGGAGTTAAAATCGTAAATTACATCATCCACCAGTTTGTAAACAAAAGGTGAGTGGGTACCATGCCTGCTTTTAGCAGTTAAACGATGCTTCAGGTAATCGCTGAAAAATTCTAAGACCATAACTGCAAAAATAGGCAAAGACAACATTGTAATTCGCATTTAATGGAAAATAGTACAGAAATAAGCGCTTTAGTGAAATTACTGGACGATCCAGACCAGGAAGTCTTCTCGCAGGTACGCGAACGCCTGCTGGAACATGGTAATTCTGTCATTCATTTCCTGGAAACAGAATGGGAGAAATCCCTTGACACCTTATTACAGGAAAGAATCGAAAATATCGTACATGAAATTCAGTTCAACAGCGTTAAGGAAGATCTGAACCTCTGGTACCAGAGCGGGGCGTTCGACTTGCTACAGGGCGCACTCGTGATCAACCGTTACCAGTATCCGGACCTCGACGAACAAAAAATCATTAACCAGATCGAAGAGATCAAAAGAGAAGTGTGGACAGGCCTTCAGTATGAGATGAGCTCTGTAGAGAAGATCAAGCTGATCAATCATATCTTTTACAACATCAATGGCTTTAGCGGTAATACCAAAAATCACCATGATCCGCAGAATTCATATATCAACCAGGTACTGGAAACCAAAAAAGGCAACCAGATCTCACTGGCCATTATTTACTCGACCATTGCACAGAAGCTTGATATACCTGTATATGGCGTAAACCTGCCACAGCATTTTATCCTCGGATATATTGATGAAGGCAAAAGAGATGAACATGAATTTGGGGTATTGTTTTACATCAACGCCTTTAATAAGGGTGCCATATTCGGCAAGCATGATGTAGACCAGTTCCTGCGTCAGCTCAACCTGCAGCCGCTCCCTGGCTTTTACGCCCCATGCAGCAACGTCGAGATTATCCGCAGGATCATCAGGAACCTGATATCTTCCTACGAGAACCTGGGCTCTGCAGAAAAGGTAGAAGAATTAAAAGAATTGCAGGAAATCCTCCTGAACAGCGATCTTTAGAGTTTATTTGCTGTCATCCAGTTCTCTAAACGCTCAAACCAGTCGTCTGTAGTCGTTTTGTTGTGCAGCCCAAAACCATGGCCACCCGCCTGGTACAAATGCATCTCGGCAGCCACCTTATTTTTCACCAGTGCCTGGTTAAATAATATACTGTTTTCAACAGGAACAGCATTGTCATTATTCGCATGCACCAGAAAAGTGATAGGCGTCTGTGCATTCACCTGCCTGTCATTAGAAAAATATTCCTTTTGTGCCTGCGTGCCGTTTGCACCAATAAGGTTCTTCACAGAGCCGAGGTGCGGCGAATCAAGAAAACTGATTACCGGATAAAGCAGCACAGCAAAATCTGGTCTTAAACTCAGTTTCTCTTTGTTCTCTATCTTGCTGTCTGCATAATGAACGGCCAGTGATGAGGCCAGATGGCCGCCGGCAGAAAATCCCATGATACCCACCTTCGCAGGGTTGATTTTCCATTTGACCGCATTCTTGCGCACCAGGTAAATGGCCTGTTCGGCATCCTGTAAAGGGCCGAAAGATTTGTCCGCCATCGTGGTATCATCCGGCAGGCGGTACTTCAGTACAATGGCAGTCACGCCCTTTTCAATCAACCTTTTAGCTACTTCATCGCCCTCATGGCCAATGGCCAGGTGCTGATACCCTCCTCCCGGACAAATGATCACGGCAGTGCCGGTAGCCTTATCCGCAGCGGGCTGATATAAGGTGATGGTAGGGTGAAAGACCTTAGACAGGCCCGTCACCTTACCCTCTTTAACTGTTTGAATTTCCTTGTAGGATGCCGGCGCAGCCTTTGCTCCGGGTATAGCACCCGGGTAGAGCCCGATAACCTGCTGTGCGTCTACTGTCTGCATTCCAATCATACCTAGTCCTAAACTTAACAGCCAAAATTTCCTCATTAGAATTCCATTAAATAAGCCTTTAAAAAGTCGTTCAGCTCCCCGTCCAGTACTGCCTGGGCATTTGAGGTCTCAAAGTTGGTCCTCAAATCCTTCACCAGCTTGTAAGGGTGCAACACATAGTTCCTGATCTGGGAACCCCATTCTATTTTCATCTTTGAACCTTCCACGGCAGCAGATGCTTCCATCCGCTTGCGCATTTCAGCTTCGTATAACTGCGATTTCAATAACCTTAGCGCATTCTCCTTGTTCTGCAACTGCGATCTCGACTCCTGGTTTTTGATCACAATACCCGATGGTTTGTGGTACAAACGCACGGCAGTCTCCACCTTATTTACATTCTGCCCGCCTGCGCCGCCGGAACGGAAAGTCTCAAACTCGATATCTGCGTCCCTGATCTCAATCTCAATCGTATCGTCTACCAATGGATAAACGTACACCGAGGCAAATGAAGTATGGCGGCGTGCATTGGAATCAAAAGGAGAAATACGCACCAGCCGGTGCACCCCGTTCTCCCCCTTCAGGTATCCGTACGAGAAGTCGCCCGCAAACTGAAGCGTAACAGATTTTACTCCCGTTACCTCACCTGCCTGGAAATCCTGTTCCGTAACCTTGTAGCCGTTCTTCTCGCCCCACATGATGTACATACGCATCAGCATGGCTGCCCAGTCGCAGCTTTCCGTTCCACCTGCACCGGCAGTGATCTGCATCACCGCGTTCAGCTGGTCTTCCTTGCTGCTGAGCATATTTTTCAATTCCAGGTCTTCGATCAGGTGCAGGCATTTTTCATACTGCTCCTCCATCTCTTCCTTGCTTGCATCTCCTGACTGCAGGAAATCAAACAATACCTGTGTATCTTCAAATTCGGCATTCACCTTCTGCCAGGCATCTGTCCATACCTTTTTAGCGTTCATTTCTGCCAAATGCTTTTCGGCCTTTTTGGGATCATCCCAAAAATCCGTTTGTAAGGTAAGCTCCTGTTCTATATAAATAGCTTCGAGTCGGGTTTCGACGTCAAAGATGCCTCCTCAGCGACGCTACTCTGTCCCTTAAATCCTGTATTTGTTCTTTTGTCATACCAGCAAATATATCATTATTTCTTCATCACCATATAATCCAGCGCGAGATTAGACAAGGCATTAACTCCCAGTACAAAGCCGCTTTCATCGATAAAGAAATCCGGGGTATGGTGTGACGGTGCTTTCAGCGGGTCCTGGTCCTTCGGCATGCCGCCCAGGAAAATAAAGAGCCCGGGCACTTTCTCCTGGAAGAAAGAAAAATCCTCCCCTCCCGTTACTGCAGGCTTTAGTTTCACATGGTCGGCACCGGCCGAAGCCTTCAGGCTCGGCAGCATTTTCGCTGTCAGGGCAGGATCATTGTAAGTTACCGGATAATGATAGCTGAAAGGGATCTTCACTTCGGCAGTTGCCCCACCAGCTTCAGCAGTTTTGGTCACTATCGTCCTGATCCTGTCGATAAACATCGCCTCATCCTCTTTGCTCAGGTTCCGTATCGTTCCCAGCATTTCTACCTTCTCCGGGATGATATTAGATCTGATACCACCCTGAATAGAACCGATCGTCACTACACCGGCATTTTGAGTTACATCCAGATTGCGGCTGACGATGGTCTGCAGGTTATTCACGATCTGTGCCGAGATCACCACAGGATCTATACTGCTCCAGGGATACGCACCATGTGCCTGTTTGCCCATTACCGTGATTTTCATATCGTTTACGGCAGCCATGATCCCTCCCGGACGGTAAGAAATATTGCCTGCAGGGGTCTGTGAATTGATATGCAGCCCAAATATCACATCTACGGATGGGTTTTTCAGTACCCCTTCCTTTACCATCAGCTCGGCGCCACTTAATTCGCCAGACATCACCCCTTCTTCAGCAGGCTGAAAGATAAATTTTACTGTTCCCGGAATATCCTTTTTCATGGAAGCCAGCACTTCTGCCACACCCATCAGTATAGCCATATGAGAATCATGCCCGCAGGCATGCATAATACCGGTTTCCTGTCCGTTATAGGTTGTTCTTACCTTAGAGGCAAAAGGCAGTTTCACCCGCTCAGTCACCGGCAAACCATCCATATCAGCGCGAAGCGCCACTACAGGCCCCGGTTTACCGCCATGCAGGAGCCCAACTACACCAGTTCTGGCCACACCGGAAGTAACGATCATGCCCAGCGACTGTAAATGTTTGGTGATGATCTCTGAAGTACGCACTTCTTCATTCCCCAGTTCGGGATGTTCATGAAAATCGCGGCGCCAGGCAATAACCTTTTGTTCAATGCCTGCTGCTTTTTTTGCGACCGCTGCTCTTAAGGCATTATTTTGTGCAAATGCATTTGAAGAGAACAGGATCAACAGGAGAAAGTAAAATCTTTTCATCAGAGCGTTATTTTTATGTTAAATATAATCGAATCTTCCGAGATTTATTTTAACGGCAGAAATATTGTTACCAGCTATCATCAATAAAATTAAACCAGTACATTTAAAAAAAATACCATATTATGCTTCCAACCGTAAACTTTACAGAGACCGCAGCCTACAAATATCTGGCTGATCACTTCATTGATATCAATGACAAAAACTTAAAACAGCTGTTCGCAGAAGATGAAAAGCGTTTTGAGAAGTTTTCAGTGATTTTTGAAGATATCCTTTTAGACTATTCCAAGAACAGGATTAATGATGAAACCATTGCATTATTGCTGCAGTTAGCAAAAGAATGTAAACTGGATGAAGCCATTAAGGCGATGTTCAGCGGGGATAAAATCAACCAGACTGAAGACCGCGCGGTGCTTCATATTGCTTTACGTAACCAGAGCAACACACCTATCCTGGCTGATGGTGTCAACATCATGGACGATGTCAATGCCGTACTGGCAAAAATGGAGAAGTTCTCAGAGCAGATTATCTCCGGTTCATGGAAAGGTTATACCGGCAAGCCTATCACAGATGTGGTAAATATCGGTATCGGTGGTTCTGATCTGGGCCCGGTAATGGTTACTGAAGCGCTTAAAGCCTACAAAAACCACCTGAAACTGCATTTTGTGTCCAATATCGACGGTACACATATCGCAGAAACTTTAAAAGAAGTAGACCCTGAAACTACCCTGTTCATCATCGCTTCAAAAACCTTCACCACACAGGAAACCCTGACCAATGCCAATACTGCAAAAGACTGGTTCCTGAGCAAAGGCGGAAAACAGGAAGATGTGGCCAAACACTTTGCTGCGCTTTCTACCAATGCCAAAGATGTATCTGCTTTCGGTATCGATACTGAGAATATGTTTGGTTTCTGGGACTGGGTTGGCGGAAGGTACTCCCTGTGGAGCGCTATCGGACTGCCTATCGCTTTAAGCATAGGTTTCGGCAACTTTAAACAACTACTGGAAGGTGCTCATGCTGCAGATCAGCATTTTGAAAGCACTCCATTTGAAAGCAATATCCCTGTGATCCTTGGATTGCTGGGCGTATGGTACATCAATTTCTTTGATGCAGAAACACAGGCGATCCTGCCATATGACCAGTACATGCACCGTTTTGCAGCATACTTCCAGCAGGGAGATATGGAAAGCAACGGTAAACATGTAGACCGTAATGGCGAAGAAGTAACTTACGAAACAGGCCCGATCATCTGGGGAGAGCCGGGCACAAACGGTCAGCATGCATTTTACCAGCTGATCCACCAGGGAACACGTTTAATCCCATGTGATTTTATCGCTCCGGCACAAAGCCTGAACCCGATTGGAGAACACCATCCGATCCTGTTGTCCAATTTCTTTGCACAAACTGAGGCCCTGATGAACGGTAAAACCGAAGAACAGGTAAATGCAGAATTGCAAAAAGAAGGAAAATCTGAAGAAGAGATCAAAAAACTGTCTCCATTCAAAGTTTTTGAAGGCAACAGGCCTACCAACTCAATTCTGCTGAAAAAAGTAACACCACGCAGTCTGGGAACACTGATCGCTATATACGAGCACAAGATATTTGTTCAGGGAATCATCTGGAACATCTTCAGTTTTGACCAGTGGGGCGTTGAACTGGGAAAACAACTGGCTAAAAGTATTTTGCCGGAACTGAAAGGTGATGAACCCGTTTCATCTCATGACGGCTCTACAAACGGCCTGATCAACCAATATAAAAGCTGGAGATAAGCAGCTATAAACAAGCGTTTTCATCTGTTTATTTATTGTTTTTCAATTGTTAGACAGAGCCTTTGATGATCATACTGATTATTGCCTTGCAGGTTTAATAATTAGTATGATCATGTCGGTTTCTTCTGTAACATTTTGGTATATTTATACGTTTACTTAAACCTGTAAGCAGGTAATCAGTCAAACTTAAACACATCAACCAAATAGAGATGAAAACGCTTAAAAATATCTTTCTTTTTGTTTTGCTGTTCTCTGCGGCAAAACTGAACGCCCAGACAGACAAGGCGACAACTGCCCGTATCGTTGAAGCACAAAACTATGTATTTGTGGCCACTACAGCCCTTCCGCTGAACTCGGCAGACATCAATCAGATCATGAACAGGATGCCCGGTTACAACGGCGGTGGCACCATCAACCTCAACGGGTCAAACTACGACCTCTCTGTGACCAAAGACAGCGTGGTATCCTACCTTCCCTACTATGGAAGATCATTTACGCCCAAGTATGGAACTATAGATGAAAACGGAATAAAGTTTAAAACCAAAAAATTCTCGTACACCAACAGCGCCCGGAAAAAAGGCGGATGGAATATCGCGATCAAACCAAAAGACGTAAAAGACAATTATACTTTAAACCTGGTGATCACCGAATCAGGTTATGGTACGCTGACCGTAAACAACAACAACCAGCAATCCATTACCTTTAACGGGTATATCGCAGAAACAAAACCGAAGAAGAAAAGCCAGGTGGATTAATTGTTCATAGCGGTGGCAAAAACTATTTCACTGATTTAGGAACCAGCTCTATCTGAAACAGCTTGGAGAATTTCTTTCCTGTTACAAACAGGCGTTTTCCTGCAGCATCCCAGGCAATGCCATTCAGCACGTCTGTATTGGGAAATCTGTCTTTTGCCGGCAAGATGCCTTTCAGATCTATATATCGTTCAACTGAGCCGTTTTTAGGGTCAATTACAGCAATCTTATCCGTCTGATAGATGTTGGCGAAGATTTTTCCGTCAATATACTCCAGTTCATTAAGCTCATCTACCTGACCATTGTTGTCATATACATCGATATAGCTTTCTTCTTTGTAATCCGTTCCATTCAGAAACCAGATGCGGTTGGTACCGTCAGACTTAATGAGCCGCTGCCCGTCATAGGTCAGGCCCCATCCTTCCCTGCTGTTCTGATAAGGAAATGTGCTCAGCTGCTTCAGTGATTTTGCATCATAAATAAAGCCGACATCCTCTTTCCAGGTCAGCATTACAATCTTGTCCCCCACAAGCGAAGAACCTTCTGCAAAATATTTTTTATCAATATCGATCCGTTCCAGTGCTTTGCCTGATTCCAGCGCAACCCACCTGAGCGTGGAAGCCCCGTATTCTCCTGTGCTTTCCAGGAACCTTCCATTGTGGTATTCCAGTCCCTGTGTGTAAGAACTCGTGTCATGCGGAAAGGTATTTACGATCTTATAGGTAAATTCGGCAGGCTTAACTGCAGATTTCAGTACAATGTTAATGGTTACCGTATCTTTCTTTTCGCCGTTATCTACCACTGCGGAAATCAGTTTATATCCAAGTGAAAGATCGGATGTCCGGATAGCAAAAGCATCCTTATTTGTTCTTGAACCTACCGCCTTTCCGTCAACCAGGTAACTTACATTGGTCACCTTGCTCTCTGCAGGCATATCCAGCTGCACTTTTACCTCTTCGCCCAGGCCATATGTTTGTCCCTGTTCCGGGATTTTAAAACCCAGCACCTCATTTTTGCTGCCTTCATTTTTGCAGGCGCTGATAAGCGTTATCGCGATAAGTACACCAGCCAGAGTCATCATTTGAGAACTTTTTAGAGAGCGTTTTAGAGAGCGTTTAGAAAGGGTATTACGTAGGCCAGAATGCATCTTCAATATGATTAATTTTATAAAGTTCCTTATTTTCAAAAACAATTGCAACAATGTCAAAACGAATCTCCCCCTGGTGGTTCTTCCGGTCGATATAAACTGCTGAAGCCATTTCCAGTTGCTTCTCCTTTTTCCAGTTCACAAATTCTTCCGGCTCCCCATGATTCACAGACCTGCGGGTTTTTACTTCCACAAAGATGAGCTTAGCCTGGTAGAAAGCTATGAGGTCGATCTCTGCCCTCCCATACACCCAGTTCTGCTCCAGGATCTGGTAACCCAGCTTCTCCAGATATGCTTTTGCCAAAAGCTCCCCGTATCTGCCCAGTTCATTGTGTTCTGCCATTTCACCTGCGGCTTATTTCAGTATAACAGAGCCCAGGAATTTGGAAATTTCACGTTCCACATTCTTGATATACGCATAACGCTGCATCAGGATCTCCTGGTTAACAGGGTCGTTCTCGGTTTTAATCTCCTGCAACAAGCCCAGCAAAATGCGGTCTACTTTCCGTTTTTTCAAATGGAAAAGTCCGCCGAGGATTGTGGCTTTTAAATTTACCGTTTCATCCCTCACATAAATCTGGTGTTTATTATACCAGTTTTCGCTCAGCGCATAGGGCGAAGTAGACAGGGTAATGGCCAGGTCGGCAATCGTACGGTTTTCATTTTTAATAAACTGATTGGCCACCGGCAGATGCCCGTTTTCGATTTCTTCCTTATAGTTCTGAATGATCAGCTTGCACACCTCATCTTCAAAGGTTACATCCGCCAGGTTCTGCATGATAAACGAACCGATATACATGTTATCGATGTTGTCCCAGCTCACCAGCTCATGTCCGAATGCCAGCAGCAGCCTGACGATCTCATGTTCCTGCAACTGATCATTGTCCACAGTGGTTTCAACCTCCGGCATATCCGGCGAGAAGTGATCATCGAACAGGTTATCCGGCGGCCCATCCGGTGCACCTGAGCCCGCATTGGGAGAAAATTGCTGCTTTGGCGGGTTCTGCTGGTTAAAAGCTTTCTTGCTTTTGGCCGACTTCATCTTGTTGAGTTCCGTCAGCAGCATCCGCTCTTCTACCTGAAGCAAACGGCTGCACTCCCTGATAAATACCGATGCCTTGATATCATCAGGGATCTTTGCGATACTTTCAACGATATCCCTGATAATGCCTGCCCGTTTGATCGGGTCTGTGCCGGCTTCCTTTAGCAGGATATCCGCTTTATACAGGATAAAATCCTTGCGGTTATTTTCAATATAAAGTTTAAAAGCTCCTGCACCAACCTTGTGCATGTATGAATCCGGGTCATGCCCGTCAGGAAAGTTGACCACCTTTACGTTAAGCCCTTCTTCCAGGATCATATCCAGACCACGAAGTGAAGCTTTTATCCCCGCAGCATCACCATCATACAGGATGGTTACGTTCTCCGTAAAACGACCGATCAGCCTGATCTGCTCTACCGTGAGTGAGGTACCCGAAGAGGCCACCACATTCTCTATACCGGCCTGATGCACAGAAAGCACATCGGCATACCCTTCCACGAGGTAACAGTTATCAGCATCACGGATGGCCTTCTTAGCCTGGAACAGCCCATAGAGAACGTTCGACTTATGGTAGATATCACTTTCAGGGGAGTTGACATATTTGGGAACGTTTTTATCCGTCTTCAGCGTCCTGCCGCCGAACCCAATCACCCTTCCGGTAAAGTTATGTATAGGGAACATCACACGGCCGCGAAAACGGTCGTAAACCCTTCCCTTTTCGTTACGGACAGATAAACCTGTGCGTTCCAGATATTCCTCTTTATGACCTGCAGCTTTGGCACTCAGGATCAGTGCATCCCACTGGTCAGGCGAGTAGCCCAGGTCAAATTTCTTGATGATATCTTCCCTGAAACCTCTTTCCTTGAAATAGCTGAGCCCGATTGCGCGGCCCTGCTCTCCCGTCCAGAGTTCATTGGCAAAATAATGTGCAGCATACTGCGATACCACGTATAAGCTTTCACGTGCATTGTTCGCCTCTACATCCTGCGGACTCTGCTCCTTTTCTTCAACTTCAATGTTATACTTCTGCGCAAGATATTTCAAAGCCTCCGGATAGGAGTACTTCTCATGGTCCATGATAAAATGCACAGCATCACCACCCTTGCCACAGCCAAAGCATTTGTAAATCCCTTTGGTTACAGATACGTGGAAAGAGGGGGTTTTCTCATTGTGAAACGGGCAATTACCAATTAAGCTGGTACCGCGTTTCTTCAGAGACACAAAATCACCAACAACCTCCTCAATACGGGCGGTGTCCATGATTTTGTTAATGGTATCCTGATATATCATTAAAATAGGTTACTTCAATAGCGGCAATAAGACATCTGCCACTGCCTGGTTGCCTTTTGGGTTTAAATGTACACCGTCAACGGTCAATATACCTTTCGCCAGATCCTCCGGGTTATTCGTCAGGTCATAGGTCACAAACTGGCTTCTCAGATCTACCAGCGGCAATTTGTTTTTCTGCGCCAGCTCACGGATCGCATCCGAAAACTTGTCCAGCTCAGCATCCATTTCATTTTTTCCACCTTTCTTTTCGCCGATAACGGCAGGGGTACATAAAATTACTTTAGCATTGCCGCCCTGGATCTTGTTGATCAGCGCCTGATAGAATTTTACAAATTTATCGAGATCTGTACCTGTATGGGAGGTTTGTTTATGCCAAACATCGTTCACACCGATATAAATCACTACTACATCGGGCTTCTTATTGAGCACATCATCTTCAAGGCGAAGATAGAGGTCATATATTTTATTCCCGCCGATGCCTGCACCGATTACTTCATATTTGGAAGAGTCCAGGGCTTTCTTGATCAGGTTCACATATCCCCCGGGCTTTACTCCCTGCTGGGTAATGGAATCGCCAAAGAAAATGATCTTTTTAGGTTTGACTTTCATAGCTAGAAACGAGACAGCAAAGCAGCATATCGCCAGGTAAAGCATTGATTTTAACAATTTTTTCATTGTAGTTTCTATTAATTTTCAAAGGTAATGAAGTTTCCATGAGCTTGTAATCAATTTATTTATGATCTGTAAGCACATGCAGGTTTCATCAATTTTAGTTTATAGGTAACTGTTCAGATAATGTTCAAATATAACCAAATCCAACTTACAATGTTTATGGAGTTAAGGTATTTTACTTCTTTAACACTCCTTCAAGAACTTCAATTTTACCATCAATCTGCTCCGTAGAACTTAAGCCCAGGATATTTGTAATGAGCGGATAAATATTAACATTTTCAAACTTCGGAATTTTAAGATGTTCCCTGAAGGCCGGCCCCCATGCAAAGAACGTAGCCTGCATATCTTTCACCTTCCGCGGGTCAAACCCGTGATGCCCCATACCCGGTGTTTTATTTCCAAATACCCTTGGCCAGTCTGGTATCAGGAGGATATCACCAATACGGTTCATGCGGTCATCCTCTGCCCCATAATGCAGTCTCTCAGGCACTCCCGTTTTCAAATAAACCTCATAATCTTTAGCCGTTTTCCTCAGCGCCTGGTACATGGGCTCAATATCAGCCTTGTCTTTAGCATAAAGCTCAAGTATGGTACTGGAGAATATCGTCTTAAATTTATCAGCATCAATAATTTTCGGCGCAGGAATGGGATTTGCCGTATCTACCTGCGTCATTCCATGATCAGATACAAAAATAAAATTGACCGGAAGGCCGGTAGTTTTGACAGCCTGCGTAAGATGGTATACCACAGAATCTACCATTCTCACTGCAGCTCCTGTTTCAGCTGTCTCCGGACCAGAATGATGCCCGGTGTGATCGGGTTCAGAAAGATAGAAAGTAATCAGGTGCGGTCTTTTTTCTTCAGGCAGCTTTAACCAGTTGAGCACGATGTCAATGCGCTCCGGCATGCTGATTTTTTCAGTGTAAGTATAGTAATAAGTTGGTCGTACGCCCTTTATCGCTGCTTCTGAACCCACCCAGAAAAGACTTGCCGCTAGCATATGCTGCTGCTCTGCCAGTACCCATAATGGTGTTCCGCCATACCACTTTGCGTCTTTCACTTTAAGCTTATTGCTCATATTGTACTGGTCGTTTTTCTCTGCACTGTAAAAGCTGTTGGAAACCAGTCCGTGGTGAGATGGGTACATCCCCGTAACCAGCGTATAATGATTGGGAAATGTCACCGAAGGGAATGAGGGGATCATGGCTTTAGCCTGCACCCCATTGCTGCTCAGTTCAAGTAAATGTGCGGCATTATATTTTTTTGCATAATCATACCTGAATCCATCGGCAGAAATAAGTATCACATACGGCTTTTTTTGTTGATCTTCAGAATTACTGCGTTCAGGATCAATATGAGCGATTGTATCAGGTTTATTAGCGCTACTGATTTGTGCTGACAAACTGAATGTATAAAATAACAGCGCGAGGAATGTCAGCATTTTTTTCATCAACAAATGATTAGGTATAAAAGTCGGACGCAATTTACGCAATCATTCATTAAGGAGGCATTATATATTGATTAAGGAAAGAGGCGTCAGAATAAGATCCGGACAGGATACAGGAGCAGGACGCAATTATTAAATAATCGTCGTTCCAATAACGACGATTACTGTGTATTTAAATCGCTATGAAAAATACTTTCTCTCTCAAGCCTGCATGGAAATGGATGATCAGGACATAAGATTTTACAAGGTATACTAATTGAAGTGCTGATCGCCCCTAATGATAATCCTTATGCAAAATCAGGAAGCTTGCGCGCTCCTCCTTCTTGAAAGGAATATTCCAGTTCCCCTGGTAAGTAATCTTTGAAGGCAGTTTTTCCTCCCCGAAATAGCTCATTTCAATATTCATCTGCACATCAAAATCAAACAGCATATTGCTGTATTTCATGTCCACATAGCGCCCGAGGATGGCAAAGTTACGCTTGTCAAAGATTGTCACCAGTTCCTTGATCATCAGCCCGTCCTTTGTCCAGTTGCTCAGGCCGTCTTTTACACTCACCCTGAAACGGTAAACCGGAATAGAATCCAGGTAAGTGCCGCTCTGAAAGCCATAGTCATAATACTGGCGCATATTGGCCGTAAAGATTTCCGTTTTGCTGCCAATAAAAGGAATACCTTTCACCGGTCTGCCGGGATTAAAGATCAGCGTTTTGAGCTTGCTTTTGTAACTCTCATTGGATTCACCCTTAGGGTTGCTGGCAGATGCATCAGCAACAAAATCAGTCTTGTAGGCATTCATGAAAATGTAATCGAACATTTCCACGGTATACAGCTGATACTTGCCATTTTTCTTAAACACCTTCCCGGTATCCTGTTTCACCAGGTATTCCATCTTTACAGGTTTGGCCGTATGCCTGATCTTCCTGTAAATCTTTCCGTTTACCTTATTCTTTTTATCATACGTATAGATGCGGTTCTCCGCGATAAAGCTATGTGCTTTCATTCTTCTGAAGGCCGCATAAAACGTAGTATCTGTAGTGACCGCTTTAATGAAAGTTTCTACACTCAGCTTTTGGGCAACAATATTTACATTTGAATCCAGCGTGATCGTTTTGATCGTATCCGGGTTAAAACGTTCAATCTGCTGTGCAGAAACATCCAGCCTGCAAATAAAAAGCGCAGCAAATAAAATTCTTCTGATCATCAAATTAATTCCCCAGCTGTTTCAGTGCAATATAGGCCATTAAACCTGTTGATATTTTAAGCGCATCTTCATCCACATCGAAATTAGGATGGTGCACAGAGTATTTGGTATCCTTTGCGGCATTTCCCGTTCCCAGACGATAAAAACAAGCATCCGTAACCTGTGAATAATAAGCAAAATCTTCTGCCGCCATCCAGATGTCCAGGTCTACCACATTCTCTTTACCCAGGTAATCTTCTGCAAATCCACGTGCATTAGCCGTCAGTTGCTCTTCATTGATCAGGAAAGGATAACCATCCATGATCCTGAACTCACAGCTTCCGCCCATACTTTCTGCAATCCCTTCGGCCATCTTCTTCATCAGGCGTTTCGCTTCCCTGCGCCAGTCTTCATCCAGCGTTCTGAAAGTACCTTCCATTTTCACTTCATTGGGAATGATATTGGTTGCACCATTGGCAATCACCTTCCCAAAAGACAGTACTGAAGGCAGTCTCGGATCAGCGTTGCGGCTTACGATCTGCTGCAGCGCCACTAAAATATGTGCACTGATCAGCACCGGATCTATATTTTGTTGAGGCTGGGCGCCATGCCCGCCCTTACCGGTTACGGTCACATATAATTCATCCGTAGAGGCCATGTAAATTCCCGAGCGGAAACCTACTTTTCCTGCATCAATTAAGGGCATTACATGCTGTCCGATGATGTGCTGGGGTTTCGGGTTTTCCAGTACACCTTCTGCAATCATGATACTTGCTCCGCCCGGCAGTACCTCTTCGCCCGGCTGAAAGATCAGCTTGATGGTTCCCCCAAATTCTGCTTTCATGCTATTGAGGATATAAGCGGCACCTAACAAAGATGAAGTATGTACATCATGTCCGCAGGCATGCATTACCCCCGGGTTTTTGGATATATAAGGTTTATCATTTGCCTCATTGATCGGCAGCGCATCCATATCACCACGCAGGGCGATGATCTGCTCAGAAGGAAGGTCACCAGTAATTAAACCCACCACACCCGTATTAGCGATCCCTTCAAAAGGGATACCCCATTCTGTCAGCTTCGATTTTACGAATGCTGACGTCTCAAATTCTTTAAACGACAGTTCCGGATTGGCATGAAGATGACGACGGTAACCTACCACCTCTTCAAAAATGGAACCTGCTAACTGTTGAATCTGCTCTTTATTTATCATTGCTCTGCTCTAAACTGGGTGCATTAATCTTCTCTCTGATGACGAACAGTGTGGCAAATACCGGCCGCAGCTCATTCATCATCCGCTGAGCTTCCAGGCGTGTCCTGAAATCTCCTGCACGTAAGTAATAATTGGGTTCTTTATAAGTGATATAGGTATTGATCTTTGGGTAAGACGTTTTAAAACGCTGCTGCTGGCTAAAAACTTCTCTGCGGTCAGACCCATAAAATATTTGTACACGGTAGCCCATCTGTGATACAATAGGCCCATCCCTGCGGATAGTAACCGGGGTTGTTTTTTTGCTGAGCTCAATCCGTCTTTCGATCAGGCTATCAATCAAAGGGTCTT
>Ga0163161_10001314_pt1 | contig 18504 bp, 31 predicted proteins | sample S45metaG_FD_129847 | JGI IMG/M metagenome (GOLD analysis project Ga0163161, IMG submission 129847) | Switchgrass rhizosphere microbial communities from Kellogg Biological Station, Michigan, USA - S4-5 metaG | ecosystem: Host-associated > Plants > Roots > Rhizosphere > Soil | place: USA... | reverse complement strand
AGCCTCCTTCAGCGACAGGTTATTCTGCTCCCGCCGCGATCTCGCGCGGATTGTCGACCAGCTCGATCACCGCCATCTCGGCGTTGTCGCCCTGCCGGCGGCCGAGTTTGATGATACGCGTATATCCGCCGTTACGGTCTTTATAGCGCGCTCCTAGCTCATTGAAAAGCCGCTGCACCGCCGCGACGCCGGCGGTCCGCTCGATGACGTCCTTGTCCTCGCCGGTCTTACCGCGGAAGCGGCTCGATGCGATCTTGAACGTGCTGTTGCCAGCGTGGAAAAAACGTGCGGCCTGGCGGCGAAGATGAACACCGCGCAGCACGCCGTAGTCACCCTCGAGGTCCTGCGCCTTGCGGGCCAGCGTTATCGCCTTTTCGACGAACGGCCTTAGTTCTTTGGCCTTTTGCACCGTCGTGACGATGTGCTCTTTTTCAGAATTGATAAGCGAGGTCGCGAGATTGCGAAGCATCGACATCCGATGCTCGGTTGTGCGGCCCAGTTTACGATGTGCTTTTAAATGTCGCATAACAAAAATGTCCAAGGCCCAATGTCCAAAGTCCAAGGCCATGACTTTGGACCTTGGGCTTTGGATCTTGGATTCTAGTCGAGATCTCGTCCGCCCGATCCCGGTATCGGATTTCCCTGCTCGTCAAAATCCATGCCAAAATCTAGGCCCATTCCGTGGAGCAGGTCCTTGATCTCGGTCAGCGATTTCTTGCCGAAATTCTTTGTGCCGAGCATGTCTTTCTCGCTGCGGCGGATGAGGTCGCGGATCGAACGGATCTCGGCGTTCTTCAAACAGTTGTACGAACGCACCGATAGCTCTAATTCGTCGACCGACTTGTCGAGAAGGTCATTGCGCATCAGCGGCGGACGGGCGATGTCCTCGTATTTGTATTCTTCTTCCTCTTCCTCAAAGTTGATAAAGATCGACATGTGATCTTTGACCAATTTCGCGGCGAGGCCGATCGAATCGTCGGGCTTGACCGAACCGTCTGTCCAGACCTCGACGGTCAATTTGTCCAGCTCCGTATTCGAGCCCGAGCGCGTCTTGTCGACGTTATAATTGACCTTTTTGATCGGCGAATGGACCGCATCGATCGGGATATAGCCGACCGAAAGGTCCTCGTCATTGTTCAACTCAGCCGAGACGTAACCGCGGCCCTGCTTGAGCCGCATCTCGATGTTGAGCGAGCCGCCCTGGCTGATCGTAGCGATATGGACATCGGGATCGAGGATCTCGACGTCACCATCGGCCTGGATATTGCCGCTCGTCACTGTGCCGGCACCCTTTTTGCTGAGCGATAGCGTTTTGACGCCGCCACCGTGCAGTTTGAACGGCACCTGTTTGAGATTCAGGATGATGTCCGTCGCATCCTCGACGACGCCTTTGATCGACGAGAATTCGTGCTCAACACCCTCGATCTTGACCGCAGTGATCGCCGCACCCTCGATGGCTGATAACAGCGCACGGCGTATCGAATTACCAATAGTCGTTCCGAACCCGCGCTCGAACGGTTGTGCATAAAACTTGCCGTATTTTTCGCTGAGCGTATCTGTCTCAACGTTCAGCCGGCTCGGCATTTGAAAATCTGTCCAATTATTGCTTGTCATATTTTTGTTCTTGTATAAATTGTCAGGAATTGGCTTTGTCCCCGGGCCGTCCGTAACAAGAACAAACTCTTCGGACCCGGCTACTTCGGCCAATTCGGAAATAACTACTTACTATAAAGCTCGACGATCAACTGCTCGTTGATGTTCGCATCGATGTCCTCGCGCCGCGGCATCGCCGAGACGGTGACGGACAACTCTTTACCGCCCGCCGAGATCCATGACGGCCGGCCGCGTCCGACAGCTGTCGACCACGCGCCTTCGACATGCGGATTGGCGGTCGTCTTTGGCTTTACCGTGACGACGTCGCCGGACTTGACCTGGAACGACGGGATATTGACCTTACGGTCGTTAACGAAAATGTGGCCGTGATTGACCAGTTGGCGGGCCTGGCGGCGTGATGTCGAAAAACCCGAGCGATAGACGACATTATCGAGACGGCGCTCGAGCATGAACAAAAGGTTCTCGCCCGTGACGCCTTTCTGACGGCGTGCCTTTTCAAAGTAATTGCGAAACTGCTTCTCGAGAATGAAGTAAATGCGCTTTACCTTCTGCTTTTCGCGAAGCTGTTCGCCGTAGCCCTGCACCATCTTGCGGCGTGCCGCCCCGTGTTGTCCCGGCGGGTTCGTGCCGCGCTTTTCGATAGCGCACGAGGGCTTGAAACAACGATCGCCCTTGAGAAATAACTTTCCACCTTCGCGGCGGCAAAGCCTGCACACCGCATCTCTATATCTAGCCATAATTTATTTTCTGCCTCCGCCCGTCGAGCGGAAAAGTTTACAGGCCGTGGCCCTTCTTCCTTTCGATAAAAACCAAATTTCAAAAACTCAAACTCGCCTGCGCTTCGGCGGACGACATCCATTGTGCGGGATCGGCGTAGTGTCACGGATAGACGTCACGCGGATGCCCGCCTGATTGATCGCACGAATTGCCGACTCACGTCCGCCGCCCGGGCCTTTGACCCGAACCTCCACCTCACGCATTCCGGCGTCGAGTGCCTTGCGCGCAACCTCGGTCGCCGCCTGCTGCGCCGCGAACGGCGTGCCTTTGCGCGAACCGCGGAAGCCGCGTGCGCCCGACGAAGACTGGCCAACCAGGTTGCCCTCGGTATCCGTGATCGAGATCAGCGTGTTATTGAACGACGCCGCGATATGCACGATCCCAACGGGAATATTCTTCTTCTCTTTCTTCTTGAAAGTTTTCTTTTTGCCTTTAGCTTCTGCTTTTGCCATATTTCGTTAGTTCCGAGTTCCAAGTTTCGAGTTCCGAGTTAAGATCCGAGAAAAGAACCCGGAACTCGGAACTGCAAACTCGCAACTATTTCTTGCCTGGTGCCTTCTTCTTCGCAACAGCCGCTTTCCTCGGGCCCTTGCGTGTGCGTGCGTTCGTGTGCGTGCGCTGACCGCGAACCGGCAGTCCGCGTCGATGGCGTAGGCCGCGATAGCAGCCGATGTCCATAAGACGCTTGATGTCCATCTGGACACGCTTGCGAAGGTCGCCCTCGATGTCGCCCTCGCCGTCGAGGATCGCGCGGATCTTGTTGAGATCGTCCTCGCTGATGTCCTTGATCTTTGCGTTGACGTCAACGCCGGCCTGGCCAAGTACGGCCGTAGCCCGCGACTTGCCCACACCATAGATGTAGGTCATTCCGATCTGTGCCCGTTTGTTGGGCGGTAAATCAACTCCTGCTACACGAGCCATAATTCTTAACCTTGCCTCTGCTTATGCTTCGGGTTCTCGCAAATGACACGCACCACACCTTTGCGGTGGATCACCTTGCACTTGTCACACATCTTTTTTACTGAAGGCCTGACTTTCATAATTGCCTCTTACTTATAGCGATACGTAATTCGCCCGCGTCTCAGGTCGTATGGCGAAAGCTCGACGAGAACCTTGTCGCCCGGCAATATACGAATGAAATTCTTCCGCATCTTGCCTGAAACATGAGCTAAAACCTCATGCCTGTTCTCTTCTACTGCGACCTTGAACATTGCATTCGGCAATGTTTCCAGCACTGTCGCGGTGACCTCGATCGCCTCTTCCTTAGACATACGTCCAATGCCAACTGGCTGAATAGTTGGACAAACCAATAATGTTAGCCTTTTGCAACCGCATTTTCAAGTCGCGACGGCGTGTTTTGGGCTGTTTGGGCCGGCCGCAGGCGTTTTTGCTCCTTTGTCAAGGTCAATATTTCCGGTCCGTCGAGCGTCACCGCTAAAGTATGCTCAGCATGCGCCGACGGCTTGCCGTCGAGGGTGACGACTGTCCATTTGTCGCTCAAAGTCCGCGTTTCGGCCGTGCCGAGGTTGAGCATGGGCTCGATTGCGAAGCAATAACCTGCCCGGATCCGCTCTTTTGTGCCCGCACGCCCGTAATTCGGTATCTGCGGCGATTCGTGCATCTGCCGCCCGATGCCGTGGCCGGTGTAATCGCGAACGATCCCATAGCCATATTTCTCGGCATGCTGCTGAACCGCCCAGCCGATGTCGCCGATGCGATTGCCGACGCGGGCGGCCTGTATGCCAAATTCAAGACATTCCTCGGTCACACGTATGAGCTTTTTCAACTCGTCGGTGATCTCACCGACCGGAATCGTCATCGCCGTATCGCCGACAAACCCGTCATAGGTCGCGGCCATGTCGAGCGAGACGATGTCACCATCTTTCAACGGGTCGTTCTTAGAAAATCCGTGAACGATCTCATGATTGACCGACGCGCAAATGGCATAGGGAAAGCCGTGATACCCAATAAATGTCGGTATCGCACCCGCATCGCGGATCATCTTGTCCGCCGCATTATTGAGCTCCATCGTTGAGATCCCCGGCCGCACCATCCCACGCAAAGACTCACGCACCCCCGCGATCAACTCGCCGACGGCACGCATTTTATCGAGATCTTTTGCTGACTTTGCTATGATCATTGCTAAATCAATTTGTCGATCTGGTTATAGATGTTTTCTATCTCACCCGTGCCGTCAACCTTTTTAAGCCGGCCCGATCGCTCGTAGTAGTCGAGGAGCGGTCTGGTCAGCTCGTCATAGGTATCGAGCCGCACCTTTACCTTTTCTTCCGAATCGTCCGCGCGATGATCAAGGTGAGCATCAGGGTGAAGGTCGCAATAGCCTTCGTTCTTTGGCGGCTTCGAGTAAATATTATAGATCTCACCGCAAACAGGACAGCTGCGACGGCCTGTAAGTCGTTTCGTCAACTCATCCTGAGGGACGTGCACCTCGATAGCCTGTATTTCCTTGCCTTGCTCCTTTGCAAGCTCTTCCAACTGCTCGGCCTGGACGGCAGTTCGCGGATAACCGTCGAGAACGTAGCTGCCCTGCGTATCGGCCTTTGATGTGCGGGCGCGGACGATCTGATAAGTAAGGTCGTCCGAGATCAGCTTGCCCGACGCCATAATAGCCTGCACTTCGCGGGCCAATGGAGTATCGGCACTTTTCATCTCGCGAAACATGTCGCCGGTCGAGATCTGCGGAATGCCCCGGCGTTCCTGCAGCAGCCTCGCCTGCGTGCCCTTGCCCGCTCCCGGAGCGCCAATCAAAACTATGATCTTATCCATAAAAGCAATTACGAATTACGAATTACCAATTACGGCAGCATTCGTAATTCGTAATTTGTAATTCGTAATTCGCCTACGCTCGTCGGCCGCGCAGCCGCGAGCCCGTGCCAAGAAATCCTTCGTAATTACGCATCACGAGCTGCGCCTCGATCTGCGAAACCGTATCCATCGCGACGCCGACAAGGATGAGCAGCGACGTGCCGCCAAAGTAGAATTGGTAGCCCAGCCCATCGGGTATCCAACTAAGGCCGGGCGTCGAGGTCAAGAAGTTATAGACCGATTCTCCGATATATGGCAGCCGTCCCACCTTAAATCCGCTCAAGAGAAGCTGCGGCACGAACGCGACGAACGCCAGGTACAACGCACCGACCGTCGTTAGACGCGTCAATATAGAATTCAGATAATCCGCCGTCGGTGCCCCGGGCCGAATGCCGGCAATAAAGCCGCCGTGCTTTCGCAGATTGTCGGCGACCTCGTCTGTATTGAAGATGATGGTTATGTAAAAGAACGTGAAGATAACGATCAGCGACAGGAAAACAAGCTCGTAATAAGGATCACCGCCATGGAACTGCCCGAAGAATTTGTAGATCTGCGACCAAGTCGAATCGGGATTGGCCGGATCGGCCGGAAATGCCGAAAACAGCGTCTGTGGCATCGCCAACACAGATGAGGCAAAGATCACGGGGATAACGCCACCCATGTTGATCTTGAGTGGCAGGCTCGTTTCCTGACCGCGAAATGTCTGGTTGCCGACGCGCCGGCTGGCGTATGAGATAGCGATATTACGCCGCGCTGATTCGACATAAACGATCAACGCGATCAATGCGATCAGTGCAACGACCAGGAAGGCAACACCAATGATCTGGGTCGTGTCGCCCGAGCCGACACGTTCGGATATCTGCGTCAATCCGCGTGGCAGGCCGATGACGATACCCGCAAAGATCAGCAGCGAAATGCCGTTGCCTACGCCGCGTTCGGTGATCTGTTCGCCAAGCCACATAACAAAGATCGTGCCCGTCGTCAGCGTCACGACGATCATCGCTGTCGCCCACCACGTCTCGGGAATGATCTGGTTACGCGAAAGCCACGTCGAGACAAAGAACGTTTGCACGGCGCAGAGGACGACGGTCGAATACCGCGTCCACTGGTTCATTTTCTGCCGGCCAACCTCGCCTTCTTCCTGGATCTTCTTCATCGCCGGCGAGAGCACGGGCAGTAGCTGCATGATGATCGATGCCGTGATGTATGGCGTCACACCGAGAGCGAAGACCGAAATGGTGCGAAAGTTACCGCCCGAGAAAAGATCGAGCACACCGAGCAATGTGCCGGCAACCTCGCCCCACACGCGTTCAAGCTGCGGCTTATTGATGCCGGGAGCCGTAATGTGCGCGCCCAACCGGTAAACAGCGAGAAGCCCGAGCGTAAACAAGATGCGCTTGCGCAGCTCGGGTATCTTGAACATGTTTTGGACAGCGCTAAAAAACTTCTCCATATTTTTCGTACGACAGTCCGCCTGGACTGTCGAGTTCCGTCGACCATCAAGCGATCGGGATATTACGGACCGAGCAGGCTAGGCAGCCTGTTCTACATTTTTCTTGATCTCCGTGGCCTTGCCGCCGGCTTTCTCAATCTTCTCTCGTGCCGACTTTGTAAAACGATGGGCCGAGATATTAAGTTTCTTCGAAATCTCGCCGTTGCCGAGGATGACGAGGTCGTGCTTGGCCTTTTTGATCAGGCCGCGCTCGTGCAGCACCTCAGGCGTGACGTCGTCGCCGGCCTTGAAATTCTCTTCGATCTTCGCCAAGCTGATCTCGATCCACTGTTTCTTGAAAATATTGGTAAATCCGCGCTTGGGCAAGCGACGCTGCAGCGGCATCTGTCCGCCCTCAAATCCAGGACGGCTCGAATAGCCTGAGCGCGATTTTTGCCCTTTGTGGCCCTTGCCAGACGTCTTGCCAAGGCCCGAGCCCGGACCGCGGCCGAGCCGCTTTTTCTTATGCGTCGAGCCGGGTGACGGATGTAAATTATTCAATGATAAAGCCATGATTCCTCTTATTCGACGATACGCAGCAAATGCGGAACCTTCGCGACGATGCCGCGGCTGGCCGCCGAATCAGGCAGCGTGACCGTCTGGTTGAGCTTCGTGATACCGAGGCTCTTGACGACTAACCTCTGCTTTTTGGCGTAGCCGATGCCGCTGCGATAGTACTGCACTTTGATCTCGCCGCCCTTGTTTTCTGCTTTCTTTGCCATGATCTTTCAATACGAATTACGAATGACGAATTACGAATTGCCGACTCCAAAAGATGCGTAATTCGTAATTTGTAATTCGTAATTTACATCAGTTCTTCTACCTGCTTTCCTCGTAATCTCGCAACTTCGATCGGGTCCTTCATCCGCGTCAGGCCGTTGAAGGTCGCACGGATAACGTTGTGCGGGTTGTTCGAGCCGAGTATCTTGGTGCGAACGTTATGCACACCCAAGCTCTGGAGCACGGCACGCACGGCACCGCCGGCGATAACTCCTGTTCCCTCCGAGGCGGGTTTCAATAGCACGCGGCCGGCCCCGTAAACACCGATCAACTCATGCGGCAGCGTGCCTTCGATGAGCGGAACGCGGATCAGGTTATTCTTTGCCGCCTCGACCGCTTTCTTGATCGCGTTTGGCACTTCCTTTGCTTTGCCCGTTCCAAATCCGACATGGCCGGCTTCGTCGCCGACGACGACCAGCGCCGCGAACGACAAGTTCTTGCCGCCCTTGACTACCTTTGTCACGCGGTTGATCGAGATCAACTGGTCCTTGAGGAGCAAACCGCTCGCTGAAATTCTCTGCTTATTCGTTGCCATTGCTTTCCTGTGTTTCCTCTGCCGGAGCGGCCTTTTGCTTTTGTTTCTTTTCGGCCGGAGCAGTCTCTGCAGCCTCTTGTTTTTCAGTCTTTGCCGGCGCAGCAGCTTCGTTCTTGTTAAGCCCGGCCTCGCGTGTGGCGTCGAGCAGGGCCTTTACGCGGCCGTGATAGACGTAGCCGCCGCGGTCGAAAACGACGCTCGAAATGCCGACTCCAAGCGCCCGCTCTGCGATCGCCTTGCCGACCGTCTTTGCCGCCTCGATATTGCCGCCGGTTTTTCCGCCGAGGGCCTTTTCGGTCGTCGACGCCGTTACAAGCGTCTTGCCGCTGCGGTCGTCGATGACCTGCGCGTAAATGTGATTTAGGCTGCGATACACCGCCAGCCTCGGCCGCTCAGCCGAACCCCGAACCTTCTTGCGGATGCGGCTGTGCACGCCCTGTCTGATGTCTGCTCTGCTTTTCTGTCCCATAACTTTAGTGACGAGTGACAAGTGACAAGCGTGAAGAGGTTTTCTCTCGTCACTCGTCACTTGTCCCTCGTAACTTATTTCCCTGTCTTACCCGGCTTCAACCTGTAATATTTGTCAGCGTAACGCACGCCTTTGCCCTTATATGCATCCGGCTTTCGCAGCCGATTCAATTCCGCCGCCACCTGTCCGAGTTTTTGTTTGTCGATGCCGCTCAGCGTGATCGTCGTCTGGTATTGATTGATCGACGTCTTTGCGTTGACACGCTCGGCTTTGGCCTCGATGCCGTCGGGAAGGGGGTATTCGATCGGATGCGAATAACCCAGCGCGAACACGATCTTCTTGCCCTGAACATCGGCCTTGTAACCGACGCCCACGATGTCCAGCTCCTTCGAAAAGCCCTCGGTCACACCAACAACGGCGTTATTCGCCAACGCTCTCGCGAGCCCGTGAAACGCCGCCTGGTCGTCGCTCGCGCGTTCGGCGGTGAGCGTACCGTCCTCCTGCTTAAAGGTGACACCCGACGGAATGGGCGTCGTCAGCGTGCCTTTCGGCCCCTTGAACTCCACATCCGACGGATTTATCGTAACCGTCACACCTGACGGGATGCTTATCGGTTTTTTTCCTACTCTCGACATACTAATAAACCTCTGCCAATATCTCGCCGCCGACGTGTTCAGCGCGCGCCCGCTTGCCGCTCATCAAGCCCTTTGACGTCGAAACGATATTCACGCCATACCCGCCCAGAACCTTCGGAATCTCGCCGGAGCCGACATAAACGCGGCGTCCCGGCCGCGAGACGCGCGACAGGTGCGTGATGGACGACGTGCCCTTCGCATCATAGCGAAGGAACACGCGGATCATGTATTTGACGCCTTCGCCCTTGACCGAAAAATTATTGATGTAACCTTCCTCTTTCAGGATGCGGGCGACTTCCATCTTCAGCTTTGAGCCCGGGATGTCGACACGCGAGTGGTTGGCCGCAATCGCATTGCGGATCCGCGTGAGCATATCGGCTATTGGATCTGTCATTACTAAATTACTCCGTCAATCTTTTCTCAAATCTCAAATTTCAAATTTGAAATTTCAAACTACCAACTCGATTTCACAACGCCCGGTATCTGCCCCTCGAGCGCCAACTCTCGCAAAGCGATCCGCGAAACACCGAATTTCCTCAAATACCCACGCGACCGCCCCGACTGCGAGCATCGGTTACGCACCCGCGACGGGCTCGCATCACGCGGCATCTTTTGCAGCTTGATCACCGCCGCGTCGACCTCTTCGGGCGTCGAACGCGGATTATTGATGATCTTTTTGGCCGCCAAACGCCGTTCGGCGTAAAGCTTGACCTTTTCCTTGCGGCGGTTGTTTTGAACTACTCTGCTTATCTTTGCCATATTTCTTATTGCCTAAAAGGCATTCCGAGCGCTTTCAACAAAGCGCGTGCCTGATCGTCATTCCTCGCTGTCGTCACGATCGAGATATTCATTCCGCGCGTCTTGTCGACCTTATTGAAATCGATCTCCGGGAATATCAGCTGCTCGCGAACACCGACCGTGTAGTTGCCGCGGCCGTCGAACGCCTTTGCCGAGATGCCGCGAAAATCGCGGACACGCGGCAGCGCAACCGAGATCAAACGGTCGAGGAACTCGTACATCCGCTCGCCGCGAAGCGTTACCATCGTGCCGATCGACATTCCCTGACGCAGCTTGAAAGCGGCGATAGATTTCTTCGCCTTTGTGATCACGGGCTTTTGCCCGGTGATCGCTTTCAGCTCTTCGGTCGCGACGTCGAGTATCTTCGCGTTGGCGCTCGCCTCGCCCAAGCCCATATTAACGACGATCTTCTCGATCTTCGGTATCGCCATCTTGTTCTTGATATCGAACTCTTTGGCGAGTGCCGGAGCGATCTCGTTCTTGTATTTTTCTCTTAACCTGGCCATTTTCTTTTTTCAATTTCGGATCTCAAATTTCAAATTTCAAATTTGAGATTTCAAATTCACGATTTCAGTCACGCACGAATCACTGCTTCTCTTCCTCTGCTGGCGTCTCTTCCTCGTCCTCTATCTTTTTCTTCTTCTCGCGCTTGTACGACGCATTTTCCGGGATCACCTTGCCGCTCTTTGCGATGCGGACCTTTTTGCCGTCCTGGAAGTCGTACTTAACTTTCGTCGGTTTGCCTGTCTCGGGATCGACGATCGCAACATTCGAGATGTTGACCCATGCTTCCAGTTCTTTGATTCCGCCCTCGCGATTCATCTGGGGCATCGGCTTGACGTGCTTCTTTACGATCATCGCGCCCTCCACCTTGACCTTGCCCGCGCGTGCGTCGACGGCAATCACCTTGCCGCGATATGGCTGGCGCTTGCCCTTGCTGTCATAGCGGTTGTATTCCTTGCCCGCGATAAACACGACCTGGTCGCCGCGTTTGATCCTGCTGTTAAATGTTCCTGTCTTACTCATCTCTTTGTTTTGAGTACCAGCTTCAGCTGGCGTCCTAAATTACCTCGGGTGCCAGCGACACGATCTTCATAAAATTCTTTTCGCGAAGTTCGCGTGCGACGGGTCCGAAAACACGCGTCCCGATCGGCGTCCCATCGTCCTTGATCAGCACGGCCGCGTTCTCGTCGAAGCGAATATACGTGCCGTCCTTGCGGCGGACTTCCTTTCGCGTGCGGACGATCACCGCGTCGTAAACCTTGCCTTTCTTGGCTGTTCCTTCGGGTGCTGCCTCTTTGACCGTGACCTTGATCGTGTCGCCAAGCCGTGCGATCTTCGCCGTCGAGCCGCCAACCGGCATGATCATCTCGACGCGCTTCGCTCCCGAATTGTCTGCGACCGCTAACGAGGTCTGCATTTGAATCATAACTTTCTCACTCCGTTCGAAAAGTCAGTTGTGTCGCTTGAGTTCGTAGAGTTTATTGAGGAAGTTTCTCAACGAACTCAACAAACTTAGAGCTCTGCCTTTTGAATGATCTCCACCACACGCCACCGCTTCCTCGCCGACAGCGGCCGTGTCTCGACGATCTTCACCTTGTCTCCGATCTTCGCGCCCAACTCGTCGTGGGCCATGAATTTCTTACGCTTCTTGACGTATTTGCGATAGACCGGGTGCTTGACAACGCGGTCGACGCGAACGGTGACCGTTTTGGTCATTTTGTCCGACGAGACAATGCCCACCTTTTCAGCGCGCTTGTGATGTTTGACCTTTGGCCCAGCCGGCGTGACGGCAGATACGACATCCGCAGCGACTGTACCGATCGTTTCGGCGACAGAGACCATGGCGTCTGTAGCAGCCTCAACTACCGTGTCAACGATCGAAGTCTCATCGGCTGTCTCAGCCTTTGCCTTTCGCGAACGCTTCGCAGGCTCCGATGTTTCGTCGGCCGGCGTTTCGGTCGCTTCCGCGCCGGTTTCCTCGATCTCGTCTTCTTTCTTCTTTCTTGGCATTCTCTTCTCTCTTAAGCCTTGGCCTCGGCGGTTTCGGTTTCAGCCTCTTTCTTGTTGTTGAGCAGCGTGTAAACCCGCGCCAGCGTTTTCTTTTCTCGGCGGATATCCTTTACAACCTCGCCGACGCCGAGGGTCTTGCGAAATTTCAAGCGGAAAAGCGACTCCTTGAGCGCATCGGCCTGATCTTTTAATTCATCGAGAGTCATTCCGTTGAGCTGGTCTATCTGTTCCTTGCGTTTCATTTCTAAACAATGCCTCCTTCGAGGTCGGCGCGGCTGACGAATTTGGTCTTGATCGGCAGCTTTTGCGCCGCGAGCTTCATCGCCTCGCGTGCCAGCGTCTCGTCGACGCCCTCGATCTCATACAGCACGCGTCCCGGCTTGACGACCGCGACCCAATGATCGGGGGCACCCTTGCCCGAGCCCATACGAGTTTCAGCCGGCTTCTTGGTGATCGGCTTGTCCGGAAAGATGCGGATCCATATCTTGCCGCCGCGCTTGACGTGACGGGTCATCGCGATACGAGCGGCCTCGATCTGGCGGTCGGTGATCCACGCCGCTTCCAATGTCTTAAGGCCGAAATCGCCGAAGCTGAGCTTCTCGCCGCGTGTCGCTTTCCCGCGCATGCGGCCCTTCATCACCCGGCGGTGCTTGACCTTTTTTGGCATCAACATAACTTCTTCTTCTCCGCTTGCGGCGGCCTACTGCCGCTGCCTACTGCTTACTCACTTACCGGCGATCATCCCGCCGCGGCCTCCTGTCCCTCATCGCCCCGCGCTCGACCTTGACCTCGTTCATCGGGTCGGTGGTTGTGCCACGCGCCATCGACGCGTTGGGATCGAGGATCTCGCCGCGATATATCCAAACTTTTACGCCGATGATGCCAAACGTCGTCAGGGCCGTTGCAAAACCGAAATCAATATCGGCCCGCAGGGTATGCAGCGGCAGGCGTCCCTGAAGCGACCATTCCGTTCTCGCAATTTCAGCACCATTCAGGCGGCCGGCGATCATCACCTTGATTCCCTGTGCTCCGAAACGCTGCGATTCTTCCATCGTCTTTTTCATCGCACGTCGGAACGCGATACGCTTTTCGAGCTGCTGTGCGATCTTCTCGGCTTGCAGCTGAGCATTCAATTCCGGATGCTTGATCTCAAGGATCGAGATCATCACCTCGCGGCCGGTCTTGCGTGCGAGGTCCTCGCGGAGCTTGTCGATCTCGGCGCCCTTGCGGCCAATGATGATGCCCGGACGCGACGTATAGATGACGATCTTCAAACGCGTCGCCGCACGCTCGATGTCGATGTGCGAAACACCGCCACCGGCGAATTTACGTTTCAGCTCGCGCTTGATCTTGAGGTCTTCGGCCAAAAACGTCGCAAATTCGTGCTTGGCGAACCAATGCGAATGCCAGTCCTTGTTATAACCGACCCTAAAGCCGTATGGATGAACTTTTTGTCCCATATTTTGAATCTCAAATTTCAAATCTCAAATTTCAAATTGAGATCCGATAATAATCGCTACTGCCGCTCTAAATCCTCGTTTATCTCCTGCTGCTTATCATCCGCCGGCTTCGTCTCATTGAGTGCGGCCGTAGTCTGCGTCTCGACGTTCTTGGCATCAGCAACCTCAGCCCTTTCTTCCGCCGCGTGCTCAGCCGCAGTTTCCACGCTAGTTTCTTCGACCGGTGCCGCAGCCTCGTCGGCTGCACCTACGATGTCCTGAGCGGTCGGCTCGACCGGCGTCGGCACCAAGTCATCCGGGGCTTCGGCTGTTTCAGCCTTGGCCTTCTTGGTCTCTTTCTTCGGCGCGGCCACCTTTGCCTTTTTGCCCTTTCCTTTTTCCTTGCCGCCTGCGGCCGCCTTCTTTGCCTTGGCTGCTTCGGCCCGCAATTCCTTTTCGGTCTTCGGCTGCTCTTCGCTCGTCACGTGTATCGTGATGTGGCAATAGTGCCGCTGTTCCTTATATGCACGTCCCTGGGGGGCGGGGCGCATACGCCGCCGGTTCTTGTGCGGGCCCATGTCGACAAAGCACATCTTGACCCACAGATCGTCTGGGTCGATGGCGATGTTCTCCTGCTCGGCCTTATACGTCGCGTTGGCGATCGCCGAATTCAGGCACTGCGCGATCGGATCGGCCGCACGCTTGTCCGTGAACCGCAGGATCGCCAAAGCCTTTGACACGTTCTCGCCGCGGATCATGTCGATCACGAGTCGCGCCTTACGCGGGCTGCCCTTAAGGTTTCTAATTTTTGCTGTCGCTTCCATATCACTATTTGCGCTTCGCCATTTTCTCCGCTTTCGTTCCGGGGTGGCCCTTAAATATGCGTGTCGGCGAAAATTCGCCCAGCTTGTGACCGACCATGTTCTCGGTCACAAAGACCGGAATGTGCCGTTTGCCGTTATGCACGCCAAACGTCAGACCGACCATCGTCGGCGTGATCGTCGAGCGGCGCGACCACGTGCGGATCGCCGGCGGCTTTGGCCCGCCGTCATTGATGCGGCGAAGCGTCTTTTGCAAACTCAGGTCGATGAACGGCCCTTTTTTCAATGATCTAGGCATTACTTACTTCTCCTGTCGCGAACGATCATATTGCTCGTCCTCTTGTTCCGCCGCGTCTTATATCCGCGCGTCGGCTGGCCCCACGGCGTTACGGGATTGCGTCCACCCGATGTTTTGCCCTCGCCGCCGCCGTGCGGGTGATCGACCGGGTTCATCGCGACTCCGCGAACCTTGGGCCGCTTGCCCATCCAGCGGTTGCGCCCGGCTTTACCAAGCGAGACATTCTCATGCTCGGTGTTGCCGACCTGGCCGACAGTCGCGTAGCAAACCACGGGGACCTTTCGGACCTCACCGGATGGCATGCGAAGCTGTGCATAATCGCCTTCCTTCGCAACGATCTGAGCAAAGCCGCCAGCCGAACGCACCATCTGCCCGCCCTTGCCCGGACGCAGCTCGATGTTGTGCACCTCGGTGCCGAGCGGGATATTCTTGATCGGCAGCGCGTTGCCCGGCAGTATGTCGGCCTCTTCGCCGCTCAAAACAGTTGTGCCGACCTTCAAACCGACCGGAGCGAGAATGTAACGCTTCTCGCCGTCGAGATAAGTTATCAATGCGATATGCGCCGAGCGGTTCGGGTCGTACTCGATCTGCGAGACCTTGCCGGGGATGCCGGCCTTGTCACGCTTGAAATCGATGATGCGGTAAAACCGCTTGTGTCCACCACCGCGACGGCGAATGGTAATACGCCCGTCGCTGTTGCGCCCCGATATTCGCTTCTTCGCCTCGAGCAGAGATTTTTCGGGTTCTGCTCCCGGCGTCAGCTCATCGCGGGTGAGATACGTCTGGTAACGCCTCGCCGGTGATGTTGGTTTTAATCTCTTGATTCCCATATTTCGTGTTTTGAAATTTCAAATTTCAAATTTGAGATCACAAATCTTAAATAGCCTCGGCGTAATCCACCATCGGCTCGCCCTTCCGCAGGGTCACATACGCCTTCTTAAAGCTCGCCTTGCGTCCCTCGATCCGCCCGCGCTTCTTCACCTTGCCTTCGTAATGCACGGTGCGTACAGCGGCGACCTTTACATTAAAGATCTCCTCGACAGCGCTCTTGATCTCGGGCTTGGTGGCCTTGCGGGCGACCTTGAAAGTCAGGATCTGTCCCGCCTTGCGATCGGACTTCTCGTCGGTCGAGTCTTCCTTCAAGAGAACGCTTTTTTCCGTAACAACGGGCGATCTCAAAATGTCCCAAACAGCTAATTTACTCATTTACCTTCGCCCTCCTCGGCTGCCGGAAGCTCGAGAACGTCATCCCCAGCGGGAAGCTCGGCCGGCGACTCCACATCAAGCGGCGCGATATCCTCGGCGGAAGCTTCGGCTTTTGCGGTTTTCGCCTTGGCGGCCTTTTTGGCTTTCGGCTTTTCTTCAGTAGACGGTTCTGCGGCTGGCTTTTCAGCCTTCTTTGCCTTGGACTTCGTTTCCGGTGCGGTCTCGGCAACGACCTCTTCGCCATGCTCGCGTCTCGGGTCGAGCAAATTGTTCAGCTCTTGCACGGCGGCTTTCGAGATCAAAAGCTTTTCGTGATATATGATGTCGTAAATATTGAGCCCAAAGCTGTTAGTGATCTTGGTCTTTTGCACGTTGCGCGACGAAAGCACCAGGTTCGCGTTGTCGAGGCTGTCAATGATCAGCGTCTTGGCCCGCTTTGCCTTTTCGACCAGGCCGAATGTTCCGAGCACCGCCAAAAAGTCCTTCGTCTTCGGATCCTTGAACGAGATCTCATCGATAACGATCAGATTCCCTTCGCGGAGCCGCTCCGACAAAGCCGAACGCAGTGCACCTCGACGCATTTTCTTCGGCATTTGGTACGACCAGTCGCGCGGCTGCGGTCCGTGAACGTTGCCGCCGCCCTTCCACAACGGTGAGCGAAGCGACGCGATACGCGCGCGGCCCGTTCCCTTCTGCTTCCAAAGCTTGCGGCCAGAGCCCGAGACATTCCCGCGGGTCTTCGTCGCCGAATTTCCGCTGCGGCCATTGGCCCGGTAATTCATCACGGCTGCATGGATCAGCGACTCATTCAGCTCGACGCCAAACACGGCATCCGACAGCGAAACTTCACCGACCTCTTTATTCTTCAAATTGCGAACCTTTACGGTAGGCATAATCTTCTCCGTTCTGCTCTCTCAAATCTCACATTTGAGATCGCAAATAAATCTAGCTCTTTTTTACAACCACCAAACTTCCGTTCGGGCCCGGCACTGCGCCTCGGACCATCAAAAGATTGTTATCGACATCGACCTTTGCGACGGTCAAATTCTGGACTGTCACGCGAGCATCGCCCATATGGCCGGACGAACGCGTCCCTTTGATAACACGCGACGGATAGGCCGACTGGCCGATCGAGCCCGGCGCCCGGACGTTCATAGAACCGTGCGACTCGGGGCCGCGCGAGAACTTGTGCCGTTTGATCGTGCCGGCGAACCCGCGGCCTTTCGATTTGCCGATGACGTCGATCTTGTCACCATCAGCAAAAATGTCAGCCTTGACCTGATCGCCGACAGCCGCGTCTACCTCATCCGTTTGGCGGATCTCCTTGAGAACACGCGTCGGCGGAAGTCCGCCGCCCGTCTTTTCAAAGTGGCCTTGCAGCGGCTTTGAAACATTCTTCAAACGTACCGGTTTGTCCTCGACAAAGCCAAGCTGAACGGCGTTGTAACCGTCACGACCGGCCGCACTCTTTGTCTGGACGACGACGCACGGGCCGGCCTTGATGACCGTCACCGGCGTGACCGTGCCGTCCTCGGCAAAGATCTGCGTCATGCCCAATTTTCTTCCAATGATTCCGCTGATCATATTCTTTAGCTTTTCCCAAACGCTTTGATCTCAACATCAACACCGGCCGGCAGATCCAATTTCATCAGCGCGTCGACCGTTTCGGCTGTCGGATCGAGAATGTCCATCAGGCGCTTGTGCGTCCTGATCTCGAACTGCTCACGCGATTTTTTATCGACGTGCGGCGAACGCAATACCGTCCACTTGTTCTTGACGGTCGGAAGCGGAATCGGTCCGGCGATTCTCGCTCCCGTTCGCTTTGCCGTGTCTACGATCTCGGTTGTGGACTGGTCCAGGACGCGGTGATCGTAGGCCTTTAATTTGATGCGGATCTTTTCGTTCAACATATTGTTATTCCACGATATCGGACACTGTTCCTGCACCGACCGTTCGGCCGCCTTCGCGGATGGCGAAGCGGAGGCCTTTTTCCATGGCGATCGGGGCAATGAGCTCGATGTCCATCTGGATGTTGTCGCCCGGCATGACCATCTCGACTCCGGCGGGCAGGTGTGCGACGCCGGTCACGTCCGTTGTCCTGAAGTAGAACTGTGGACGATAGCCCGTAAAGAACGGCGTGTGACGGCCGCCTTCTTCCTTGGTCAGGACATAGGCCTCGGCCTTGAACTTCGTGTGCGGTGTGATCGAGCCGGGTTTGGCAATGACCTGGCCGCGTTCAATTTCCTTACGCTCGACACCACGCAGCAATAAACCAACGTTGTCGCCGGCCATGCCACTGTCGAGCAGCTTCTTGAACATCTCGACACCTGTAACGACAGTGTTCCGCGTGTCCTTGATACCCACGATCTCGACCGCCTCGTTGACGTTGATCGTTCCTCGCTCGATCCTTCCCGTCGCAACTGTTCCTCTTCCCTGAATGGTGAAGATATCTTCCACCGGCATCAGGAATGGCTTGTCCGTCTCGCGGGTCGGTGTGGGAATGTATGTGTCGACCGCTTCCATAAGCTCGTCGATCTTGCCTTCCCATGCAGCATCGCCTTCGAGAGCCTTTAATGCAGAGCCCTGGATGACGGGAATGTCATCGCCAGGGAACTCATAGCTCGAGAGCAATTCGCGAACTTCCATCTCGACCAATTCGAGAAGCTCAGCGTCATCGACGGCGTCGACCTTGTTCATAAACACGACCATCGCCGGAACGCCAACCTGACGTGCAAGCAGGATGTGCTCACGCGTCTGCGGCATCGGGCCGTCGGTCGCAGCAACGACGAGAATAGCTCCGT
>Ga0163161_10001308_pt1 | contig 18528 bp, 9 predicted proteins | sample S45metaG_FD_129847 | JGI IMG/M metagenome (GOLD analysis project Ga0163161, IMG submission 129847) | Switchgrass rhizosphere microbial communities from Kellogg Biological Station, Michigan, USA - S4-5 metaG | ecosystem: Host-associated > Plants > Roots > Rhizosphere > Soil | place: USA: Michigan... | reverse complement strand
GTGCTCGCGGTGGCTAAAAACACAGACGTGAGCGGGTGATCTGATCGTTTTTGATCGATTTACCGCTTTCAAAATCGGCGGGGCTGAAGTCAGCCAGAAATACACGGCTACTTCAGAGCATCCCTAGGGGGTTCACTGCCAGTCAAATGCTAAACCCTGAAATTGTTCCTTTCGCTAAATCCTATGTGCGCTACCAGCAGCAGAGCTCAAACAGTAACAATCGTAAGAGCGAGATAAAGGGCATTCGCTGTATTGAGAAAGCCCTTTTGCAAGTCAAAGGAAAAGCAGATATCACGCTGACAGATCTCAACGTGTTGGATATGGCGGGTCAAGTAGCGCGAGAGTACAAAGCGGCCGCTTACCAGGCAGGTTGCAGCATAGTGAAGCTCGTAGCATTTCTTAACCGAGCGAAGATCGTTCCACATGCGCTTGTCTGGAAAAACCCGATCTCAAAACCTAACGAGCTGAATCGAACGGATGCAGCAACAAAAGCCAAACGTAGTGCGAAGATTCCACCAGAGCATTGCCTGGAATACATGGCCGAAATGTTCTCCAATGATTTGCAAGACCCACGTGACCGATTCACTACATCTATATTCGCGCTGCTGATGTGTGCACCGTCTCGTATTGCTGAAGTGCAGGATCTTCCGTTCCACTGCTTACATACCGAGAACGACAGTCACGGTATGGAACGATTGGGGCTAAGATTTTATGCCGGTAAGGTTTATGGCTCGGATATCAAATGGGTTTCAACACCGTTTAAGAGTATTGCCCCTGAAGCCATACGGCGTTTAGTGGAACTTTCAAGTGAAGGTCGTAAGTTAGCGTCTTGGTATGAACAGAATCCCCGCCGATTCTATCGGCATCCTGGTTGCCCACGCGTGAAGGAGGATGCCGCTTTGTCTAACGAGCAAGCATGCAGAGCGTTGGGGATTTCAGAAGAAAATCCGGCGGGTTCTTTGTGGGCTTATTTCAAACGTTATTCACCGTTTGCTACGCTTAGGGTAAAGGGTGAACCGTTGACCCTGGCTTTTCTAAATGAATTTTGCCACAGTAAACTACCAGATAACTGGCCCTGGTTTAATAAAGAGCGAAACATCAAATATTCCGAAGCACTCTGCTGTTTTAGGAACCATGAACTACGTATGGGCATGAGAACCAGCCCAGTTTTACTTTGGAAGCCTGGCACCGTTACGTTCACGACTGACCTGAATTATATCAATGGCCAAGAGAGAAATATCTGGATACGGCACGGTTACAAGAATCCAGACGGAACTGAGATTTCGATGACGTCCCATCAAGTTCGTCATTATCTAAACACTGCCGCGCAGCGTGGCAGTCTCGCTCAGCTTGATATAGCAAAATGGTCAGGGCGGGCGAATATTCATCAGAATGCTACGTACAATCACATGACCGATGATGAGTACGTTGATATGGCTCGACAGGTAGGAGTGGGGGGAGTGCTTCAGAAAGTCAAACTCAAAGCTCCTGTTACGTTTGCTGACCTGGACGCTAAGGGCGAGGGCATTGCTCACGTAACTGAATATGGGTTCTGCGTACATGACTTTTCAATGTTGCCGTGCCAGAAGCATCGCGACTGCTTGAACTGCACTGAGCAGGTTTGCGTCAAGGGGGACGAGGAAAAGCTGGAGCGCTTGAAAAAACAGCGTGAGGGCATTCGCTTGCAGCTTAGAAAGGCCCTAAATGCGTCTGAAGAAAGTGTCTACGGTGCAGACCGCTGGAGCCAGCATCAAATTACTACGCTGGATAGAGTAGAGCAGCTTATCGAGATCTTGGAATCGCCGAGCACTGCGAATGGCTCAGTAATACATTTAAGCATTGATCAGGAGTTCAGCCCGCTAAAGCGCGAGATAGCTGCACACACAGCTGTTGCAAAAAACGGTGCTCCTTCGATATCAATCACTCCTGATGTTGATGAGCTTCGCACACTCCTTGGAGCCTAGCGATGGCAAAGCATCTAACCAGCAGAGACATCGCTATCCTAGTTAACCAGATTGATGCTTGGGAAGGTAAGTTAGGTTGGGATGCTCTGTGTGATGTGGCTGCGCCTCTAATCGGTGGGAGACCTACTCGTCAGACCCTTAGTTCGCACGGTCAGATAAAAGCTGCATTTGGACAAAAAAAACTGCAGTTGAAAACTGGATTTGTTTCAACAAAGAGACCGCCGAGCTTGAATATCGCGGAGCAGCGCATCAGGCGCTTAGAAAGCGAAAATGAACGCCTAAAAGCGGAAAATTCTAACTTATTAGAGCGGTTTGTGAAGTGGCAATACAATGCGTACAAGCACGGAGTGACCAAAGATAAGCTTGATGTTGAGCTACCCAAAATTGACAGATAGACATCTTAAAGCGTTGGCAGATGAAACTGCGCTTAAGATTGAGTTGTCGAGGCCCTGGAGCGATTCTGAGTCGGCGGGACATCCGTCCCGGGGAAGCTCGTTCGAAACCATAGCCCTTGAACTGGGCTAACCTTGTGCCCGTAGATCGGTTTACGTCTTACCCGATCCTTAACGATACAGGATGAGGCTATGACTTGTGCTGAAGCTGTAGAGGTCGGGGCTGACTTAGCGTTTGAGGAATGGAATCGGCTCTGGATGATTCAAGGTCACGATGTGATGTGCCGCCTTTGCCTGAGACGTCAAAGGCTAGTCTCGGCTCATGAAGCTTTTACGCACCGTCGACCTTGTATCTGGTCGATGGACAAAAAAAAGCATTACCCCTGGCAAGCATTGGCCAGCATTCTTCGGCCATTCGACTGGAATCATTGATGCGCTAGTGTGTTCAGTAGGAGGATGCCAAGCCTCAGTTTTCGGGTAAGTTCTACTGGACTAAAGGTGACGTAAATGATGTGGGCACCAATTTATATCTCAGTGGACAATATCGTTATGATAAAGAATGAAATCTCGTGTGCGAACATGGATTAAGCTAGTTTTTTTCTTGTGGAGTGTCGGCGCTGATTGAAAACTGACCCACCCATTAGGCCAAGGCAATTTTAAGGACCTTCCTGCATGCACAACGGAATATCCCTCGGACTAGCCTGCCCCCCCCCGAGAAATCGATACGAGGCTGAGGGGCGGGTCATTAATGAGCGTGTAGGACTTAAATCGCAACAGGGCGTACAGAGCGAATTAATTTTAAGACGCAGAAAGTTGTTGCCACTGCTCGATATATGTCATATCCGCCTCTATTGATGACAGCAAAGCTTCGCAGGTTTTTTTACTTTCAACAAAGTTATCTATAGTTTCTGGTTTTGCGTGCGCCATAAATTGCACATCATCTAATTTTCGGTTGGCCATAGTAAGCTTTTTTTCTAGAAGCTCTTTTTCTGAAAGTAGCGCTGTGCATAAATCATCAGGAAATAACTGATACTCTAGCTTGGTGATTGCTGTAAAAATATCTTTAACTTCAGAGCTTGTTTTGGAATGAACAAAGTTTAGTCCAGTTTCATCAAATGCATGGTGCTCCTGGTTTTGACCCTTCCAGTTGATAAGATCTTTCTTTATAGTATTTAGGTGAGTGGTATCCTTGGCCACGGCTGCTTCAATCAGGTCGTACATCGACTCCAAGCTGATTTCCAATAAGTTGTTAGGCTTGAGATGTCGTTCCGTGAATACCCCAGTGATCGAGCATTTATTATTTATGCAATACTTTACGACCATGGTTTCTAGCCATATGCGACAGTACACTAAGGCTTGTCTTACATCTGATACCGTAAGTGCTGCCTGCACTTTGCTTGAAAATCCAGAACTGTAGTCAATTATCATCAGCCCTTTATTAGTGTATTTTAAGGTTCTGCTAGTAAACGTTTCGCTGCTCTTCTCTGGTGCTCCGGTGTTGCAATACCTTTCCCAGAATAAACGATCATGGGTTGTGATGATTTGTTGGGTGGATTTCAAGTACGGATCGTTAAACATTAGTTTGATTATATTTGCCCGGTGGTCGGAATCGATAGCATTTACAACGTCATCAAATACGATAAAGGGGTATTTATACTTTTCTGCAACTGCGAGTAAAAGTGCTAAACCCAGCGACCTAAGGTGTCCCTCGCTAAGAGAGGAAAATGCATCGTGTACTAAATCATCCGCCAAGCGGATTTTGATTCTGTATCCTGTTGTTTGTCTGTCAAATTTTATCGCGTAGATTTTTTCACAATCATCATCGTGCTCGTTGATTTTCTGATAATAGTTCGTGGCTTTGTTTTCAATGCCGGTTATTTGGCTTTCTTCAACCTCAAGCTTGTACTTTAAAAGGTCGCTATACAATATCTGATATTGGGATTGAATATCAGTGAGTAGGTGGTTGTATTTGTTTTCAGTGTTTAGGTCATAGTTATATAGTTTTAGTGTGCCATAGAACTCCTTCAAAGTGCCTGCAAGACCTCGAATTCGTTTCAATGAGTCTTGAACGGCGCTTTTTTTAATTTGTATGTTTAGTATTGATGCTTGCAATGCATCTATCTGTGATTGTTTTTCTAGGTGCAGGGTGTTGTTGTTTTTTCCTTGCAGTACCATTTCATGGCATTTTTCTAGGTAAGTTAATACTTCATTTTTGTTCGTTGTAAGCCATTCAATTCCGAGAGCTACAAGCGATCTATGCTCTGAAGGTAAGAGCGTAGGCATGTTGAGAGCTGCTAAATTTTCTATGTTCGTGGCAAAATCACTTAAAGCTATCCCTTTTGTATTGTTCTCTTGTGTTGCGGTGATTAGGTCTTTTATGATTTTGGTGCACGTTGTCAATTTCCCTTCGTTTACTTTAAGGCCTTCTTGCAATGCTTTCAAAGTCTCAAAGCGATTCAGTTCTTTTTTTGCGCGAATGAAAGGGTTCTCCACGGTGTCATCAACCGGCGTTAAGCAAGCGGGGCATCTTAGATTTTCATCTTGTGATCCCCCTATTTTATCAATCGCCTCGAACAATTTTTGGAAGTCGATCTCTGATAGATTATCCGCAAGATCTGCGACAGAGGTGTCATAAGAGAATACGGCTTTACGTAGTGTTCGCAACACAGCTTCATATCTGTGCTTAGTGATGTACTGCGGGAGAGAAAGTGTTTTAAGGTTTCTAAGTTTATCTTCTTTATATGCTAGAAGATGTTTTTTATATTCAAACCGTTTTCCCATTTCGAATCGATCGTAACGATCTAGTCCAAGCTCTAAACATATTTCCTTTCTGCTGTTGTATATTTCTTGGAGGTGTTGTTTCTTTGTGTCAAGATGTTCTCTATGATGGTTTTTTAAGTTTTCTATTTTTTCTTTAGTTGAATATGATTTTAGATGATCCAAATTAAAGCTTTTTGGAAGCACAAAGCGCTGTATTAGCTCCTCAATTTCCTCAAGACCAAATAGGGCTGCTAATACATCGCGTTCGACAAAGCTAGTATCTTTTGAACCTAGAAGTGAGAACTCTTGAAGTCGGTTCCGATCTATAAAACAAGTAGACCATTGGGGGCTGCTTCTGAAGTTAGAACCATCCGACGCTTTAAGAACCAGATTTACCTTTTCTTGGCCGCGGCGAATGTATTCATTCAGCTTTGTATGGCGGCGATCAGCTTCCTTTAACGATCCTGTAACGATGTACTCGATTGCCTCACAGAGAGAAGTCTTTCCGCCACCATTTGGTGCATAAAATATGTTTTTCCCCGAGGAAAACTTAATATAGGTGCCTTTGTCGTCGCTAGGAAGAGCCCCGAACCCCCGGAAATTTTTTACCCTCATCGCACCGAGAGACTTTAACTCTATTGGGTTTGCTAATGTAGAGACTTGGCGGCTATTTAAAAGTTTTGCGTATTTTTCCTTGCGGCGAGGAATATTGATTTTTAATATGTCTCTTCCCAATTTGCTCAGTTCGTCTTTTATTTTGTCACTTAGCTTGCCTTTCTCTAGTCTTCGCGAAAATACAATCCATAAAGAAATTAGATAGCCTTGTGATTTGTCGTCGAGATTTGCTTGGGCAAACTGTTCAATATGAAGCGCCATGCTTTACTCGCTTTTTTAGTTATTGAGCGGTGCGTGTTTGTGTATCAGTCAATATTATTAAGGTTTCTGGCCGGCCAAGCTGGCAGTAATTCATCGTCTCCATCATTGGATGGTGATTTTTTATTTGGTCGATAAAGTGGCTAGGGGGTAGTGATGTCAGTTTGGCTAGCTTTTCAAGAATGTCTTCGTGCCAATCCGGGTTTAGTGAGTTTATATTCTCACTTGCCTGAATGTGAATTTCATTATATTCGATGTCACTAATCAGTGCTAAGTCGTCTCTGAAGTAATGGAGCATGTCTGTCGTATAGGACATTTTCAAAAACGTACTAATCATGCTTCGCCAGGAAATTGCATTAAAGTCAAGTGCCTTTAAGACTGGCAGGAAACTGTCTATCCTAAACAAAATCCTAGCCATAAAGATTGCGGACGGCGTCGCTTCTACTGGTAGAAATGTTCCGATAACACTAAGTGCACCTGACCGAAGTAGCCCATTCGCTACAGATGCATGGGAGCCGCTTATTGGGCTAGTCAGGCATGCGCTGAGCATAACTATAGGAGGGATTCTTGCCTTTTCGTATAAGTCCCATGTATTCAACTTCTCCTCCCCAATCGCAAGCCAACTAATACCATCAGGACCGTCATGGTCGCCATGACAGTCAAAAATCACAATCGCACCACTGTAGCTATTCAATGCAGATATGGTTTCTTCGATTGTTGCGACGTCAATAAATTCTACGGAGAGGCCATGCTTGAAAGGGAAAGTTTTAGTTGCTACTTGAAGATAGTTTTTAATTGGGTCGTGTGGTCGGAATGAGCGTATTACTAATATATTCAGTAGGGAGTTTTTGTGTATGTATTTTTTCTGCCCTGCGAAGCTGAGTTGCATTAGCATGTTGCCCGGTGTCGTTGGTATCTTCGATACTTCATGACTAATCATTAGCGGAAGTTTATTGAAGTATAGCCATTCTATTGGGGCATCGCTTATTATCTTGCAAGCACCGCTTTTCGTATTGATGTGATTGATCAGTTTTTTGTCTATATCACCGATTAAGCCTTCAGTTAATTTTCTAAAAGCTTGCTGAAATTTTTCGCTTGAATTAGGGTTCTCTTTTTTTGAAAGCTGTTCAATTTCCTTAAGCTGTTTAGATCTGAGATTTACACTATTAGGTAATCGAATTGCGGGTAAAAACTCACTGGTGGCTATGAAGGCCGCACAAAGATTCGTTATAAAAAGCTCTTTTTGTCGGGAGGTTATTATTAATCTAGCCATCGGGTCATGATATGGATTATTTTCGTCAGCCCCTTCAATAGATATTCCAGAATATTGGCGGTTTTTGAATATTCCATTTTTTATTAATTCTCGGTGCCACTTTAATTTTACTTTTCGTAAAATTTGATTCCAGTAAATGCCACTCATATCTTGGTATTTTGTAAATACAGATGGTGCGTACAACACAATTTCTTGGCGGCCGTCATATACTTGGGTATTTATTATGCTGAATATTGATTCCGCATTTTCCAGCATTGCGTCTATATAAGAGTTGGGGTCGGATGCGACCAAGGTTTCTGACTCTGTAAACTCGAAGCCCAGTGCGTGGTGTGTTAGTTCTCCAGCTACTGTGACGCCGGAAGAACGAATAGGAAAAGGAGCTTTGAGATTGTAGGTGTTTCTAGTTTTTTTGGACGGGTGTTGACCTGTTTTGTGTAAGTGAATTGATATGTATTGATCGAGTACGTGGGATAAATGAGTGGTTTGGTTTTGAAGGTTTATAACGTCATAGGTATCATGATCGATGAGGCTTACAATGAGTGGGGGATGTTTAAATTTTCTACAGGTTCGTATGACGGAATCTAAATCTACCGGGCGACAAAAGAAAATGCAAAAGCACTCGCTATGTGTATCAGGAACGGAATCTATATGCGAGGCGCTTATGGGAGTCGCATTCTTGAAAGAAGATTCGCGCCTTGACTCAAGTAGTTGTTCATATGTATGGAAAATTTCAAACGGAGTATTTGGAGCGCAGCACAGGGCATGAAATAAGAGTATTGATTCTGCTTCTGCTAACCCAGGGTGGAACCCCTGAAAGGTAGTGAACTTTTCTTCCGTGAGGGCAGGGATTACAAAAAAATAGTGAATTTCGTCCATGATGGCTCCGCTAAGCGTGTTGATCCAGCCATCAAAGCTTAGCCCGTGCAATGTCTATATGCTATTACTCGCTCATAAGGAGAACCAAACAGCCAGTTCGATGTAGCTGCTGTCTATGGGCACAATGCCATCATTCAGATACCATTCGCATCAACGGGATACAGGGACAAGCCTACGGGATTTATCGGTGTCTGAAGCTAGCACTGACAGCGTTTATTAAAAGCCAGCAGGAGCTGTGGCTGAGACGAGCTGGTTGCCAAGAAGGCACTATTGCCCTAGGCGCCGCTCGATGGGCTGCAGGTCGGCAATAGGGAAGCCATTATGCAAATCGTCGTTCGGGGCAATGGGTTGCACAAGAGCGAGACAAACGCTCTGGATCAGATGCAAAAGCACCTGCGTGAAAGCTGGTTCGGTTACGCATCGGTATTGGTTGCGGATAAGCAGGGTTCGATGGAGTTCGACCTCATTGTCGTTACGCATGACCGCGTGCTCGTAGTCGAACTCAAGGAATGGCACGGTAAGCTGACCAACTATGATGGCAACTGGATCATTACCACCCCGCGTGGCGAGCAGAACAGGGGCAAAAGTGCCTATCACCGCAAGCGAGACCAGGGGTATCGTCTGGCGGCCATTCTCAAAAAAGAAATAGGACACAAGCTGTCCTACGACCCCTATGTCGAAGCGCACGTGGTGCTCTGTGGTAGCGCGACGCCTGAGCACCTGCCTGAAGGGGAGCGCAAGTACGTTCACACCCTTGAAGACTTTTTGAAGATCGCGGGCAAAGGCTACGAGAGCTTCGTTCAGCAAGTGCGAATGATCAAGTTCGACGAAGTGGGCAGGCTAAGACCCAACAAAGCCCAGCCCATTTTCGACAGCTTCTTTCGGGGTAACCGCGTAGAACTTGCTGAATTCCAATACCTGGAGTACACCGCTGCTCATGCACCAGACCGCATGCATGATCAGCATCTGTTCAGTGAGTATCCCGCCACCAACGCCGGCCCTCCTATTGGCAAGGCCATGATGCGTCGCTGGGATTTGGCAGCTTTGGGGTTGGCATTTCACGATGACGAGACGTGGCGCCGTGTGGTGACGCGAGAAGACTTTGTCTTTCGCACCGCCAGCGCTGCGAACAGCCCGCTAGAAGATTTTCTTCTCAGGCCTTTGTCCCCGATGGTTGAGGACAACATCACCAGTGACTGCGTCGAACTGTTCGAGATTCGCAAGAACACCCTGCGTCTTGAGCAGCACCTGAATCTGCATGGCCACAAATGGTCGGTTGACGATCGTCTTGACCTGACCAAGGCTCTATTGGCGCCCTTTGCCGAAATGCACAGCATGGGTTTTGCGCACCGGGACATCGACACGCAGAACCTTTGGTACTCTCAGGATTCGCGCATCGTCTTGGCCTCCAGTTTCCACGCCGCCTTCGTCCCTGACAAAGGCACGGTCAAGGATCTGGCCGAACGCCTAAAAAGCAACACGACTCTCCTGCCCGAAGATGTTTATGCCTCACAGGGTGATGTACTCAGCCCGTTTGCCAAAGACGTCTACCTGCTGGCCCTGGTCGCCCACAAGATTTGTTTTCACTGCGCCAAGTTTGTTCTGGAAGAAGGCATTTGCGTATGGCGCTCGGTGGCCAGTGATCCCTTCGATGGCAAGCTGGACGGATTTTTCGCCAAGGCAATGGATTTAGAGCAGAAGAACCGCTTTGCCAATGCTTCTGAAATGCTCGCTGAATTTAACACCCTGGCGATTGGCAAACCGCTGCAATATGACGACACTCAGGAGGTCATGCAGGAGATTGCCAAGGGCGATTTCGTCAAGACCGATTGGAACCCCTACATGCTGATGAGCTACTTCCCGCCAGCGCCAGGGATCGTTCCTATCGGCACTGCAGAGAAAATGGTTTATCGGTGTGTGTTCGACTCTGAAGAGGCACTATTCAAGTTCTGGCCGAAGGCCGTGGTCGACCTGAAGAATCCTGGCACCAACCGCCGTATCCTGCGCATGAGAAAGCGCATTGAGCAGTCCCTTGAGGACGAATTGCCACTGCCAGCGCTGCTGACCCATGGCATGTTTGCAGGCGGCAACGGACTGTTTGTCGTCACGCGCTTCGAGCAGGGCACTGGCTGGCCTGAATTTGTTACGACCCTGGACAAACTTGAGCAAAAGCTGGAGGCCGCTTCGGCACTCTGCAATCTGCTGATCAACGTGCATGGCCGAGATTTTGCGCACGGGGATCTGCACCCAGACAACATTCTGGTTCGTACAAACGATGAGGGTGACCCTCTTTCGCTGATGTTCATTGACGCACTCGATTTTGGCGACACCTCTGATCCCTACAATGTCGAATACGGCCCGGCAAACCCGGCCAGCACCGACAGCTTTGGTCGCGACTGCTATGCGCTCTACAAGATCGTAGGCGAGCTCCTAGGAGCTGAAGCCCCTACATCTCTGGTCGCCGAGTTAGCTTTGGCTAAAGAGCAGCCAAACGGGATTCCCGTTGCCATCGATCCGCTTAGTGAGAGCCTCAAGGCAGAGCTCGAAGCTCTTCGAAAGCCTAAGGCACCTGAATTACCTGTGCTGAAATTTGTGGCTGACGTCTTCCGGTGGCCCACAGAAGAGACATTACTTCAGGGCAGAGAGTCCGCGTATTACCTGCAGGTCGAGCGCGCTGACCGCAATCCAGAGCAGCTATACATCAGGCTGACCGCGCTGGACAAGCGTCTGGCATTCAATTTTGATCCCGTGCACCAGACGCTGTCTTCGCCTTGGCTCTCCGATGTGTCGTTCAGCGATTACATTTCGGCAGGGCACAAAGCTCAGGCTACCTTCATCCAACCCATCACCGTTCAAAAAGGTATTTCAACTAAGGCTACCGATGAGGCGTTCGTACGCTTTCTGCTGAGCCAAGAGCCCGTGCAGAGCTTCCTGAAGAAACCCGAGTCGGTGTCAGGTGAAGAGGAGGGCGGTGAAGAAAGTGATGAGTTCGCCGATCAGAGCATCAGGCCATCGGCTATCTGGAAGGCAATGCTGGAAACCGAAGGCGACCAACTGATGCGCGTCGAAATTGAGAATGCCGCCTTTGAAGAGAGCGCTAGTGGCGCACTACTCATTCCCTATGTGCCGCAAAATGGCCAGGATCTGGACTTCAACGAAGATGCCGGTGACATCGGCATCTTCCTGGAGGGCGAGAACCGCCCGTTTGGTGAGGTGGTGGCCGAAGAGTGCAGTTCAACACGAATGGCTGTGCGCATTTTTTCTGCCGGCATTCGCAGCGTTAAACAGAAGCTGACGCCGGGCACGGAGCTTATTTTTGAGTCCAAACTCAACAACGCCTCTCGCGAGCGCCGCAAGAAAGCCATGGAGCGCGTGCTCAACGGAGTGTCCCGAATTGCTCACCTCCCTGTCTACTTCGATCAAGCCGGGGCCCTGCAGTCTAAGGTGACTGGCAAGATCCCGGATGAAGTTGCAATCCGAGAGCGCTATGACTCGGATAAGGGGCAACTCAATCCACGCCAAGTCATAGCTTTCCAGCGGGTCATCTCCGAAGGGCCGATCGGTGTATTGCAGGGGCCGCCTGGCACGGGAAAAACCGCCTTCGTCACCAAGCTGATCCACTACCTGTTTGAAAATGAACTGGCGGGTAACATCCTGCTGGTGGGGCAATCACATGCCTCGGTGGACACGGTCGCGCTCAAGGCTCGCGAACTGTGCTCAGAGCTCGGCACAGACGTCAGCGTCATTCGCCTGGGCCACGAATCGGCCATTGACGATCAGATGCTCCAGTGCCATTCCAGTTCAATTCAGCGCCAGATCCGCTTCAAGTTTCAACGTGAGTACGAAAAGCGGATCAATGCCCTGGCTTCCCGGCTCATGCTCAGCCAAGATCTGGTCGAGGAACTGGCCAAGCTGCACCGCAGCATCAGTCCGCTTCTCGATCGTATGCGCACGTACACCAAGCAGAGGGACGATATCGCTTCCAAGCGCCAAATCAGCGAAGAAATCCGAATCGAAAGGGTGATGGACTATGACAACAAGATCAAAAGCTGTGTCGAGTCACTGCAGCATCACATGGACAGCCGGGGCTATGAGTTCACCCTGCCATCGCCCACCGCGCCGGAGTTCTGGCGCGAGTTGTCCAACCAGGTGGCGCGCCAGCACGGTGTGACCAATCAGCTGGCCTTGCAGCGCCTGAACAACCTGATCAGCATCAGCCAGGACTGGATCGATGTTTTGGGCTCGGGAGCGGCCAACTACGACAAGTTTCTGGTCAAGACCTCCCAGCTGGTGTGCGGCACCCTGGTAGGCATTGGAGCGGGTGCCTTGCACATCGAAGAGATGGAGTTCGACTGGGTCATCGTCGACGAGGCAGGCCGTGCGCAAGCTTCGGAGCTCATGATTGCCATGCAGTGCGGGCGCCGCGTTTTGCTGGTGGGCGACCACAAGCAGTTGGCCCCCATGTACGAGAAAAAACACGTGCGCGCAGTGGCCAGGAACCTGCAGATTGATGAGCGTGAAGTGGTCAAGACCGACTTCGAGCGCGCCTTTACGGTGAACAATGGCATTACCCTCGACACTCAGTACCGAATGATTGAGCCGATTGGAAACATTGTCAGCCACTGCTTCTATAACGACGAGCTGTACAGCTACCGCAAGAAAGCGGATTCGTGGTGCGATGAACTTCCGTATCCGTTCAATAAACCTGTCAGCTGGATCGACAGTGGTTCGGGAGAACGCGCGGTCAATGAGGATGAGCCCCAGAAGGGTAAATTCGTTAACAAGCATGAGGTTGCGATTTGCTTGCACTTGCTGCGTCAGCTCGCAAGACCCGAACACATGGAAAAGCTGAATGCCAAACGTACGCCGATGAATCCTCAACCCATAGGGCTGATCACCATGTACCGAGGTCAGAAGCGCTTGATCGAGGAAGAATTGAGTCGGGCTGAGTGGGCGGCACCGCTGCGAGATGCAGTCAGAATCGATACTGTTGACTCGTACCAAGGCAGCGAAAACACGTTATTAATTCTTAGCTTGGTGAGGAACAATGACAAAGGCCTCCAAGGCTTTCTTGTTGATCAATCGCGAATCAATGTTGCCTTGTCCCGGGCCAAAGATCGCTTAGTCATCATCGGTTCCAAGAAAATGTGGAGCGGGGTGAATACACCAACTGCACTGGGGAGTGTGGTCAGTTATGTGACCGAGCAACATGCCAAGTCACCTGATGATTACGAAATCGTAGATGGCACTACTGTGATCGAGGGTCAGCGCCATGAGTGAAGAATACCAAGCCGTTGATGCCTCGGGCTTTCGCATTTGCAACACAATCTCCCTGCTTTTGCCTGCATACCAGTATCAAATAAGCTGCTCATGGACGAAGGAAGTCTCCTTGCCTGCGGTGGAGGAGTTCACGTGTCGTCTGCTGTTGGCCTTGCACGAAGTGCTGCCTGGAGAGATTCGTGAGTATTTCGGCTTGTCCAAGCGCGAATGCGAGGTATTGATCGAAACTCTCATCCGAAACAAGCTGGCCATCTACACGAATGACGGACATTTGACGCCTTCAGCGATGCTCACAGATCGCACCAAGGGAAGCACATCGGCCAGTCCGAGTCTCACCAAGTATGAAGAGCGGATCGAGCGCCCGATTTTTGAGTTGCTGACCAAGACCATAATGCCGGCCAGTCAGAACAATCGCACTCGCTGGGGGCTGCCTCAAATTCCGGTGCCTGCGGAAAATAAAGCTTGGTCCGTTCAGGCTGTGGCAGATGCCTTCGGCGACCAGTATCGCGCTTTTCTGGATTTCTCCAAGCTGCCCGAGTCCGAAGCTCGGAAGACCAGGCTCTATAAGGTCGGTGCATGCGATCAGGCGGCTCCAGTGAACATTCAGGTGGATCTGGAAATCGGTCTGCTGCCAACCCAGGCGGGCAATGTCGAAGTCATCAAGCGCGTTGCCGAGAAAGTTGGCGGCACTCGCCAGCGCCCCTTAAGTATGGAGCTCGAAGCCAAGATTTCCGACTATCTCAATAGCTTACGGATGCCTAAGGGCGGCATGACTCCCCAAGCCTATTGCGAGGAGTTCGGGGATGAAGTGTTGACCCGCTACCTAGATGACCGAGGTCTGGATATCAACACGTGGCTGATCGATCATAAGGAACGTAGGACGGGCTACGGCAGCCAAGCCACTAGGGCTATGATCGGGCCGGTTTACGACAACAACAACCGGATTACTTTGGGGCGGATGCTCGAAGACCTCTCTCGGGACTGGCCAGAGGGTCAGGTTCACTCGGCATTGTGGCTGTCGAGCTCTGTGCCTCTGTGGGCAGCCAACGGGACATTGCTCAGCGACTTCTGCCGCAGGACCGCCGATAAGCTCAGTGAGGCGCCTCACGTCAAAGGTCGAATTACCGCTATCGTCCCATTCGATGAAAAAAGGGAGTTCGGCCAGCTGCGCAGCACGTATCACAATCGGATCCCTAACGGAATTGCTTTCGAAGGATCGGATCTTCAGGACCGGTTCGAGATCTTCCTGGTCCCTGGGCAGTTGGCCGTGGTGCAGTACCACTTTCAGCCCAGTGACGAGAGCGCGGCGACGGTCCCGATTGGTTACATCACCTGTGATCCGCAGCGTGTTGCCCACATTGACAGCTTCCTAAATTCCCGACTGTTCGGGAGAGGTGAGGGCCATGTGGTGTGGAGTGAGGATTCTGAGCGAGACATCACTAATCATATGGAAAAGGATCGCCTGGAGCTAATTCAGTCCAGTGGTCTCGGACTTCCGATGTCTAGCCAAGTGAAGCTCACAATCAAGAAGCCGCCTAGAAAAATCTAGTGGGCTATAACGTGCTGCTTTAGAATTTTTACAGTTCTATATGTTCAGCTCAACGGGGCGTTGTGTGCACGCGGCGCCTCGGTCGAGGTGCCATACCTAAATGTTCCATTCAATTTTAGGCTGGTGGGGCTGTCCACCACCAGATAGCTATCTACATTTAGGAATGGATAAAAATGGCTTTGGAATCGACAGTAAATGGACCAGCACTTGCCGCGGTCGCCGTAATTGCTGCTGCCGTGATTGCTGGAAGTTTTTCGTACCTAAATCTAATCACGGCTAAACGTCTCGGCTGACATTTGTCATCATTGAGTAGGCAAACTGCACATTCCCTCGCTTTGTTTCCTATGTTCTGCGATTCCAAAAAACAGCGCCCGACTTCGCCGAGTCGACGGAATTTTGCCTCGCTCAGATGGTTCTTATGCGTGTAAACAGGCCAGTAACCTCTTTTGCGAATTTTCCACAGTGCCCTTCGGATCAATTAATAGAGTCGAGCTACTGGCAAGGGAAGTATTTAATCTCAAGGTTTAAGGTGATCAGATCGTTCTAGCCGTTATTGCCGATTAGGAGTTCCCCTGCGCCAGACGTTGGGGGCATTTGCGAATCAAAGCGCCATTAAAGTTTTCAGCGAGTAGGCCGAAAAAGTTATATGTCATAATTAACAAGTGAGTATTCTGTGCGACAACTACAATTTGGTTTTTTGGTGGCGTGCTTTTCTTTTATTGCCACTGAAGTCGTGGCTGATGAGGTAGCAGATTCATCAGCAATATACGAAAAGAAAATAATGTTAATAACGGATTCCGCCGCAAAAATTTGTGCGGAATTTTCAGGTAAGGGTGAGTCTGAGGAGTTTAGGATGGAGGGTGGGTTAAATGCAGAGGTTTCAAAATTATGGCGCGCTCTCGCTGATCTTGGGGTGCAAATTAAATCAGATTACAGTGTTCAGAAGTACCAAGGTGTACTGAAGGATCAGGTTTTAAGTGCGATGAAAGAATCCAACTCATGCAGATTGGATGTGTTTCATTCGCTACTAAATGGGGTTGATAAGGCTCATGCGCAAGTCCTTGACACAGCGCCTATCACAAAAAAACAGATAACGTACGGAAATGGCAGTCATAACATTGGAAATGTGTCCGGAGGAGTTATAAATATAAATGGTAAGTAGATCTAAGTTGTTTGTTGGGCTGATGGTGCTGATGGCGTTTTCCGATGCTTACGCTAATCAGTCTACCTATGGTGACTGCAGCTCAAATATTGAAGGTCTTCAACAAGGAGGTACCGTAAATATTAACTGCTACTTTAATAAAAGGTCGCCCCAAGACGCATATCTGATTGCCACGCACCCCACGTCGCTAGAGGCCGTGAGACTTCAGTTTGTCAAGATGTTTGAGGATAAAGGGAGTTCTTATCTTTCCATTGAATTTAAGAATCTATCAGAAATTCCTGCTCGAGACGTTACGGTTGACGTGATGAACCCGTTGTCGGCTGGAACTTACGCAAAGCTCAAGCCGTATAATCTTAAGCAAAGTAGAATATATACCATGTTAGGTACGCGAAAGTGGACCATTCCTAGGAACTCGAGTACGGAATTTCCTCTTGTTTCTGTAGAACAACTTTTATCAAAAATCCATCCCGAAATCGATATTGGAAATTATTGTGCGTTCGACGGGAGTTTAACTATTCAAGAAATATCAGATGAAAGTAGCTCGCAAGGAAGTCAGCTGGTATTTAATTCTGAGCCGGTTCATCAAGACATTAAAAGATATCCCGTAATCGTAAAGGTTCGATATAAAACTATTTTTGATGAGGTCATAACAAAATATTTAACTGTATTTGTGTTATATGCTGGGCGTGCCAGTAACGGGGATATATGGTATCCAAGCAAAAAGAGGTCTTTGCCGTTGCAGTGTATAAAATTTTAGTTCAGTTGGTTCATGTTTTAGTATCGATCCAGTATCGGCAGACTGCTGTCATGGTCTGTTTTGTAGACTAAAAACTCTCCAGACGCCCGAATTCTCATTTGGGTTGCTGGGGATAGATGTCGAGCAGGATCGTTGGGTCCTGGAAATGTCACCTGCTAATCTAATGATCTATCTGTTTTAGAAGCCAGTACTCAGTTGCCCTAAGAAATCACGCATCTCGTTTTTCAGTTGCTCAGGGAATGATGGGTTCAGGAAGTAGCTAGTTGTCCTTATTGGGATTGGTACCAACTTTTCATTGTTGCTAATACTCAGTGGAACAGTCGACTGAATTATGATGCCCCAGCAGTTTTGCGGCAGGTGTTCTAATCGAAAATCCCCTAGGTTGCTATGAAGCGCAAACTCTGCTTGATGCGCAAGATAGCTCGTAATAATTTTTTGGAAGTTCTTATCACTTTCTATGGAGGAAAGAATTCCATTTTCGCGTATAGTTGGCGCGAAGCTTCCAGCACTTGCCATTACAGTGTATGTTTTCTCAAAGCATTCAAATGCGCTACTGGCGAATTGCTTGAACTTATTCCGATCTATTAATGCACTGACATCGACAGCAATGAAACCGTACGTAGCTAGGCCTTCGTCAAAGCGCCTCTCAAGCTGGTCGCTAGCATATTTTACTCTCGACTTGACCTTCTTCGCGCTTTGAAGATTTTTGCATTCAATCGCTAATTTATCATTTATGATAATGTCGCATTCAGTCTCGAGATTGACTGTAAAAGTACCCATTGATCCTCGGGCAAAACGTATTGCCATTCCTAATTCGAATAGTCTGTCCGAGCTTTTATCATTTGGTCCTTCTAATGTGAGCTGACCTGTTATTAGGTCTAGAACCTCATGGTCTTTGAAGGAAATATCAAGCGACCCATCAAAAATCCGGTTGACTTGATTGTAGTTTGATATGGTTAAAGCGAGTGCTGCCGCCTGATCATCAGTTAGGTTTTTGATGTTGACTAACTGGTTGTGCATTTCGCCTAGTTTTGTGTTTTTAATTAATTTGGTTTGCCCGCTGTTATTGATTAGTTTTTGCATGTGAGACATAAGAGTCTCGAAGTTTTCGATTACATCTTTTATGGTGTGAAGCGACTGGGTAAATTTCATGCCTCGTCCTTGTTTATTTTGGTCCGCTCGACATAGGTTGTCGTTTCTTTCGGCTAGAACTTTAGCTCACATGAGCAAAGGACAAGCCGAGTCGAGAGCCTAGTTGCCGCAGTCTCGGCCTAAAAAAATGTAAATTATTCCTAGCGCTCAAAGATCAGATCTTACGTTTTTCTTTACGATTTGTTCAAAATTGATATGGGTGGACAGTTAAGAGTCCTGAAATATGGGTATTTAGCGTTAAATCTCAATAGAATCGCACTTTTAAGGTATTCACAACCGTTCTAAAAAGCAGCTATCCAGTCAGTAACAAAAAAGCGAAGCCACCTGGCTTCGCTTTTTTGTTGGCGCTATTAACTGGATAACGCGGTCACATTGGCCCGTGCCGAGTGCAGTTTCTTGTAGCTTTCGATCAACCGCAGGTGCCTGTCGAGCCCCTCCAGTTTCAAGCTGGTCGGCGTCAAGCCATGGAAACGCACGCTGCCGTCCACCG
>Ga0163161_10001305_pt1 | contig 18540 bp, 15 predicted proteins | sample S45metaG_FD_129847 | JGI IMG/M metagenome (GOLD analysis project Ga0163161, IMG submission 129847) | Switchgrass rhizosphere microbial communities from Kellogg Biological Station, Michigan, USA - S4-5 metaG | ecosystem: Host-associated > Plants > Roots > Rhizosphere > Soil | place: USA... | reverse complement strand
GCACCATGTTCGACAGCGCAAAGGATTGGGCCATTGCATTGGGGTTCGGTGCATCGGCTGCCGGGGATTGATGGCCACGGTCCACAGCCGGATGTTGGCTACGGTAGTCGCTCAACTCTGCGCGCCCGCTCTTGGGAATGCGCGGGTCCGGGTAGAACTGGTTGGTGCGCTCTTCCCCTTTGGCATCCTGAAGCTGGGCGGCATTGAGACGCTCGACCACTACCAGCGGCGTCTTGCTGGTTTGCGAGTACAGCACCGCGAAGTGGTCGGAACACAGGGCCAAGGGGTTCATGGTTGCAGGCACAGTGGCCATGTTGATCGGTCTGGCTGCCGGAAACAGATCTGCACAGCCGTCGAATGATGCCTGTCTCTGCTTGTTTGAATAAAGGTCCAGCGCCGCGCTCTTGCTGATCGAGCCCGAGCGGGACACGTGTTCCTGTGCCTGGGTGGGCGGCTTGATCAGATCCAGCAGGCTGCGGGCTTCTGCCCCGGTGGAAAGCAAAACAAGGGCCGACAGCCCAACTGCAATTTTGCGTAGGTACATGCGTTAGATCTTCAAATGGAGTTGAGAGGAAAACGTACGGCGGGTCCCGATCACGGAACCAGGTGCAGGCGCTAGCAGATTACATGACGGGGTACATGCTTTTACTGTCCTTGATCAAACTACCGATGCGGTCCGGTCGGCTCCGAAAGTACGAGCGCTGATGCTCGTGCGGGGTTTATTGACCACCACAAATGCCATTAGTGCAGAGCGGCGTTGGCATTCTACTCGCTCATACACGTTGAGGAAGCGATCAACATAGTACGGTGAGAAGCGGACGCCAAAGGCCAGAATATTGCGCTGGCTGCTCTCAAAAAAGAATCTTTCTCAAGCAAGTGCTTGGTAATTAATCACATTTGCGTATGATATTGATTCTCAAATAACACCAATCAAATGTGAGCTCACATGTCCGCCCCCACCCTCCAGTGTTCAAAAAACTCCGTTACGCCGCGCGCGCCATCGGCACTGCGCCCTTTGGCTCTCGCAGTGCACATGCTGACAGCCGGTATTGCCTTCGTTGCGCCCTCGGTGCAGGCGGCGGAACAGACTGAGCAGACCGAGACGGGCAGCTCTGTGACCTTGCCGGCTATCGCTATCACAGAGGCTGCCACGGGTGAACGCCTTGGCGTCACCGAAGGCACCCACTCATACACGACTGACGCGGCACAAACGGCCACACCGTTTGACATTTCTCTGCGGGACACGCCGCAGTCAGTCAGCGTCGTCACCCAACAGCGCATACAGGACCAGAATCTGCAGACGATCCTCGACGTGGTAAACAATGCCACCGGTGTGTCGGTCAACCGCTACGAAACCAGCCGGGCGCAGTTCAACGCCCGAGGCTTTGAACTCAACTCGCTGATGATCGATGGCGTGCCCACCATCTTCGAACAGCCATGGAGTTCAGGGGAGATTTTCAGCAGCCTGGCCATGTATGACCGCGTGGAAATAGTACGTGGCGCCAACGGTTTGATGACCGGTGCCGGCGATCCTTCCGCGACCATCAATATGGTGCGCAAGCGCGCCAGCAGTACTGAACTGACGGGTTCGGTAGAACTGAGCGGCGGCACGTGGGACACCTATGGCGCGCTAGCCGATGTGTCCGCTGCGCTGAACGAGGAAGGCACTATCCGCGGACGGGTGGTCGCCGAGACTAACGACGGTGACACGTGGATTCATCTGAACTCGAACAAGCGCCAAACCTTCTACGGCACCATGGATATCGACCTGACTCCAGACACCACGCTCTGGTTCGGTCTGAGCCATCAAGAAAACAGCGCCGACTCGCCGATGTGGGGCGGTCTGCCAGTGTGGTACGCAGACGGCAGCCGCACCAACTGGAGCCGCTCGAAGACAACCTCCGCCGACTGGAGCAAGTGGGACACCACCTTCGATACTTACTTCGTCAATCTCGATCACACCTTTGCCAACGACTGGCAAGCTCACCTCAGCTACAACCGTGGCGAGCGCACCGGCGACTCTTCCCTGCTGTACCTTTCCGGCAATCCAGGCAGGAACGGTAGCGCCCCTATGTCTTCATTCCCGGCGACCTACAAGACCAAGACCACCCAGGACGACTACGGCATCCGCTTCGATGGTCCGTTCTCGATGTTGGGTCGTCAGCACGAAGCGGCCTTTGGTTATGTGGACAGCAAGCAGAAATTCGACGCCGACTCGCTCGACGCGCAAACAGGATTTGACGGTGTTGCCGATTTCGATGCCTACAACGGCGATTTCCCCGAGCCAATATGGGGCCCGAGGACAGATTACGGCTACAGCGAAACCCGGCAAAAAGGGCTATATGCAGCCACCCGTTTGAACGTGACCGACGATTTGAAAGTGATTCTGGGTGCGCGTGAGAGCTGGTACGAGAAGACCGCTGATGACGTCTTTTCGGAAGTCAGCAAGACCGACGTCGATCATGAGCTGACCCCCTATGCAGGCGTCGTCTACGACCTCACCGAAAACCTCTCGGCCTATGCCAGCTACACGGAAATCTTCCTGCCACAGTCGGTTCGCGACAGCAGTGGTCAGCAATTGGAGCCTATCGTTGGCGAGAACAAGGAAATCGGCCTCAAGGGTGCGTATTTCGGTGGCCGTTTGAACGCCTCCGCGGCGATTTTCCAGATCAACCAGGAAAATCTGGGCCAGAACACCGGCGTGCTGATCGATCCTTCGAACCCTGTCGGCGGCTTCGCGTTCGAGGCCAGTGAAGGCGCAACCAGCAAGGGCTTCGAGCTGGAAGTGTCCGGCGAGCTCGCGACGGACTGGAATGCTACGGTGGGTTACACCCAGTTCAAGGTCGACGATGCCAACGGCGACGACGTCAACACCCTGTACCCGACCAAACTGCTGCGAACCTTTACCGCCTACCGTCTGCCAGGGGCCTTCAACAAGCTGACCATTGGCGGCGGGGTTAACTGGCAGGATTCGATCTACACCTACGCTCTCAACCCGGCAGGCAACCCCGAGAAGATCCAGCAGGATGCCTATGCGCTGGTCAATCTGATGGCTCGCTACGAGATCACCGATAACCTCTCGGCGCAGGTGAATGCGAACAACGTCACCGATGAGAAGTACTTCGACATCTTCGATGCCTTCGGTGCCCTGACGTACGGAGCACCGCGCAGCGTTACTGCTTCGGCGAAGTATCGCTTCTAAAGTCTCGGTTTATCACGACGCAAAAAACACAACACCGGCCTGGCGCCGGTGTTGTATTTTCTGCTGTTCAAGACACGATTCGGTTGAGGTCGGAGTGCAGATCTTCTTTGGCAATTCCCCCGCTTCATCAACTTGATGATCACGACAAATTTTCAAGCAACTCCAGCGCCTGATCGAAATCGAAGCACTCGGCTTGCTGGACAACCCGATGTAACTGCTCGGCCACCCGAGGGCCTGAAGCCAGCCCCTGCAGTTTGTGCAAGGCCGTGAGCGCCTGGGCGTCACTCTCGGCCAGCAGATACCGCACGTGAGCCAATTGCGTGAGCCATTCGTTGTCGAACCGTGGCGCATCTGATGAATCGACGGACACTGTCGATTCGGTCAGCACCAACAATCCTTCAAGCACCGGTGTCAGGCAACGCTCAACCTCCGCCAGCTGACCAGCCACGTCCTGCTCGACTGCACCACTCAGACATGCCTGCTCCAGTTGGCTGGCAGCGTTCGCCACGCCAACGGCACCGATGTTGCCTGCCGTACCCCGCAAGGTATGGACCAGTCGAACAGTCACCGATGGATCACTTTCACTTCGGGCAATCAGAAACTCGGCGCAAAAAGCCTGCTGGCTGGAGCGAAATTTGCGCAGCAGGCGCAGGTAGAGCTCGACCTTGCCCATGCAGGTGGCCAGGCCCGCGTTCAAATCAATGCCGGGAAGGCTGGCTGGCAGGCTCGCCGCCGTCACCGTAGTGACCGGCGAAACCTCGGCCGAAGGCGCGCCACGGCCAGGTTTCGGATGTATCCACTTGGTCAACGTGGCGAACATGTCCTCGATGTTCAAGGGTTTGGAGATGTGATCATTCATGCCGCAGGCAAGCGCCCGCTCACGGTCCCCCGCCATGGCGTCGGCCGTCATGGCGATCACCGGCAGATTCGCCCAACGTAGCTGCTCGCGTATCTTGCGGGTCGCGGTATAACCGTCCATCACCGGCATCTGGCAATCCATCAACACACCATCGATGTCCGCGTCACGTTCCAGTTGGCCGAGCGCCTCTGCGCCGTTGACGGCCAGACGCAGCTCGATACCGGCACTCTCCAGCAGTTCACACGCCAGCTCCAGGTTGAGCTCATTGTCCTCTACCAGCAGCAGTCGTGCGCCACGCAGGCTGGCCATGGCGCTGGCGCTCTGGCCCAAACGCTCGCGGGCCCGGGTTTCGGTCAGAGGGATTTTGCCGAGTACCGAGCCCAGCGCCTCAAGCAACGTAGAAGGCGTCACCGGCTTGGTCAGCACCACCGGCAATTGAATGTCGTGCTTCCTGGCCTCATCGCGGGCCTCCTCGCGACCGAATGCAGTGACCATGATCACCGACGGCGTTTGCGCCAGTTTGACGGCCTGCATCTGCCGTACCGTCTCCACACCGTCCATGCCGGGCATGCGCCAATCCATGAGCACCAGATCATAGGGCTGCGTGTTGGCTTCGGCCTCCACAAGCATGGCCAGTGCGGCTGCGCCACTTTGTGCGACGTCCACCTCCACACCGAAACTGCGCGTCATGCCAGACAAAATCTCCCGCGCACTGGCGTTGTCGTCGACCACCAGCACACGCTTGCCCACCAATTCGTCGGCAGTCGCCATACGCTGCAATTGGCCGTCACGTTGCACACCCAGGTTCACCTCGAAATGAAACGTGGAGCCTTGGCCCGGCTCGCTCTCGACCCAAATGCTCCCGCCCATCAGTTCCACCAGATGCCGGGAGATCGCCAGGCCCAACCCGGTGCCACCGTATTTACGGGTGGTGGAGCTATCGGCCTGGCTGAACGGCTGAAACAGGCGCGAGCATTGCTCGCTGCTCATGCCGATCCCGCTGTCACGGACCCAGAAATGCAGCTGCGCTTGCTCTCCCGCGCCGCCGCGCTGCTCGACACCGAGTACGATCTCGCCCTGTTCGGTGAACTTCGTCGCATTGTTGCCCAGGTTGACCAGCACCTGCCCCAGACGCAACGGATCGCCGATCAAAGCGGTCGGCAGTTCGGCAGCAATGCTGAAGAGTAATTCCAGGCCTTTGTCCTCGGCTTTCAGGCCGATCATGCTGGCAAAGCCGTCGAGCACGTCCTCAAGGTGGAAAGGAATGTGTTCGAGGTGCATTTTTCCGGCCTCGATCCTGGAGAAATCGAGGATATCGTTGATGATCACCAACAGGTATTCCGCAGAGCGATGGACCTTTTCGATGTAGTTGCGCTGGCGGTGGTCGAGCTCGGTTCGCAGGGCCAGATGGCTCATGCCAATGATCGCGTTCATCGGCGTGCGGATCTCATGGCTCATCGTCGCCAAAAAGTTGCTCTTGGCCCGAGTCGCCTCTTCTGCGGCCTCGCGAGCGCGCTGCACCTCGGCCTCGGCGGTCTTGCGTTCGGTGATGTCAAAGTACCAATTGGCATTCATGCCCCGCTCCCCCAGCGTCATCTTGACTGCCGAAACCAGAACATCGAAGCGTTCGCCTCCAGCGCGTTGCAGGCGGGCTTCGAAGTTCAGCACCGGACCTTGCGACGCCGCTGCGAGAAAGCGTTGGTGAGCTTGCGGGTCGACCCAGAACTGCGCCGGATCGGTGCCCTCCAGTTCAGCGAGACGGGTTGCGAACAAACTGTCGAACTGCGGATTACAGTAGGTCGGACGGCCATCGACGTCTCTGATCACCATGGCCACCGGGCTGCTGTCGAGTACTGCGCGCAGCTGTGCTTCATTGGCCTTGAGCGCCTGAGCCTGTTCTTCCAGTTTCAGCGCCTGGTCCGCCACTTCATTGGCCTGGCGACGGGTTTCTGCCAACAGGGTCTTGACCGCCTCATTTCGTTCCATGATCGCCATGGCGGCAGCCAGGCGTGGGGTGGCTTCGTGCAACAGCAACAATTCGCGCTCGCCCAACGGTTCAAGTCCGGCCAGCTCGAGTACGCCCAGCAGCCGCTCACCATGCAAGATAGGTTGCAACAACAGGCAACTGGCCGGAATCTCGCCAAGCGACGAGTGCAATCGCCTGTACTGCTCCGGCAACGCCTGAAGCTGACGCGGCTGGCGATCGACCGCGCACTGCCCCAACAGACCATCGCCGAATATGACTTGCGCCTCGGGTGGCCGCTCGGAGTCGGTGGCATAGCGGCCCATCAGCAGCAGCATGCCGGTGTCCTCCTGTGCGCTATAAAGCACCCCTTGGCAGATTCCGTGCAGGCTTGCCATGTGTTGCAGGAAGACCTGCGCCAGTTCGGCTGGCGTTTCTGCCTGCTGCAGATCGACCTGCAATTGGGCGGTATGCGCCTTGATCCAGCGCTGACGCTCCAGTTGTTGGGACTCGGTCTGCAGTTTGGCGATGGCCCGCGCCAGATCACCCGTTTCGTTGTTCAGGTCAGTATGGGGAATCGGCTGATCGAGCTGCCCGGCGGCCAACTGGTCCACCGCAGCCCGCACCCGGTTCAGCGGATTGCGGATCGACTGACTGACCAGCCAGGCCAGCAGCATCGCCAGCGACAAGCCACCGAACAGCAGTACGTAGGTCAGCTTGGTGCTGCGTTCGGCAAAGCCGGCAATATCCTTGGCTGTGTCGCGAATCGAGGCTTCCTTGATCTGGGCGATCGCATACAAAAGGGAATCGGCCTGCTTGGCAAGTTGCTGGAACTCACGGCTATTGAGTAGCGCTAACGCCTGATTCTGCCGCCCCTGATCGATCAACAGAAAGGCCTGTTCGCTATGACCCTGCAACTGTTGCAGCAGCAGGTCGAACTCGGCGAGGCGCGCCAGATTCTCTGGACGTCTGAGGGTCACTTTGCCGTTGGCCAGCGCCACCTGCAGACGATCCCGGGAATCGTGCATCTGCTGCAGGGACTCAACGCGGATCTGCGCGCTGTCAGTGCCCACCGCACGCTGCAGCGCTTGCATCATATGAGGCAGTTGCACCCGTGCTTCCTGCAAGTGCTCCATGCCGACCAGTTCCTGGAGATAGAGGTTTTGCATGTCCTGCTTCAGCGATTGCTGGGTGCGCAGGCTTTGCACGCCGAGCACCAGCACCAACAGCAGCAGCGCCGCGAACCCCAGAATCAGTTTGTGCAAAAGCGCGAGGCGCTCAAGCAGGGTGCGCAATCCGGCCATGACCTATCCTCGAGAACCTGATGAAAATACTGACAAAGGGGCTCGTAGTCCCGGGGTCACGGCGTCTGACCGCTACGTTCCAGGGCAGCCAGCTTGCCGGCCATGTCGTGATCTGTATCGGCGAAACGCGCGGCAATGGCCTGGAACTGTTCTACGCAGGTCAGGAAGGCATCGCAGATGTCAGGGTCGAAGTGCGTGCCTCGCCCCTGACGAATAATCTCGACGGCCTGTGCGTGGGGCATCCCCGGTTTATAAACCCGCCGGCTGATCAGCGCGTCATAGACATCGGCCACCGCCATCAACCGGGCGCTGATGGGAATATTGTCAGCAGCCAGCCCTTGCGGGTACCCGCTGCCGTCCCATTTTTCCTGGTGACTGTAGGCAATCTCCTTGGCCAGAGTGAGGAAGTCGGCGCGAATGCCAAGCGCATCCTCGGCATGCTGGATGGCGTCACGTCCCAGCGTTGTATGAGTCTTCATGATCTCGAACTCCTCCTCGGTGAAGCGTCCCGGCTTGAGGAGGATATGGTCAGGAATGCCGACTTTGCCAATGTCGTGCAGCGGCGCCGACTTGAACAGCAACTGGATTGTCTCGTTGCTGAGAAAGTGACTGAAACGGGGATGATCATGCAGATGCTCGGCCAGCACCTTGATGTAATGCTGGGTCCGCCGGATATGGTTGCCCGTTTCGTTATCGCGAGTCTCCGCCAGTGAAGCCATGGCCTGAATGGCCACGTCCTGGATCGCAATCACCTCGCGGGTCCGGCGCTCCACTTCCTGCTCCAGATAGTCGTTGTGATCGCGCAGGAAGTCTTTCGCAGCCTTGAGTTTGAGCTGGGTATCCACCCGCGCCAGAACCAGCGCCGGCCTGACGGGTTTGGTGATGTAGTCGACAGCGCCCAGTTCCAGGCCATGGATCTCATCTTCGGTTGCGGCCATGGCCGTCAGAAAGATGATCGGAATATCGCGGGTTCGCGGGTCGCGTTTGAGCTGCTCGGCCACTTCATGGCCGGACATCCCGGGCATCATCACGTCAAGCAGGATCAAATCTGGAAGTGTGTCGCCCTGCAGTACACGCAACGCCTTTTCACCGCTATTGGCAACTTTTACCCGGTAGCGATCCTTGAGCAGATCCATCATCAGCATCAGGTTATCGGGCGTGTCATCGACCACCAGTAGGGTAGGCGGACTGTAATGATTCTGTTCGGTACTCATGCGGGCGGCTCCATTGCCTGACATTGACGTCCCAAGGCGACATTTCCACCCCAGCGCCGGAAAGCTTAGCTGCAGTTATCCACGGCTGCCCTATCGACGTCAAACAGCGCAATGGCCAGGATTTTCATCGAGGCCTTTATTGCGTTACTTCCGCTCATTCAGCAGTTCGGCAATCAATTGCGCGGGCTGTATCTTCGCTGATTGGGCGACCTGATTGAGAGTGTCGCTGGACGATGCCACTGAAAGCCCGCGTTGGCGCAGCCGCGCAACCAGTTCATCGGGCGTGCTCTTGAACAGGGCTGCGCTGTCGGTCAAAGGCGCTTTGGTCACCAGTTGCACGGCGGCAAATGCCGGATTGCCACCCTGTTTGCCACCCATGCCTGATACGACGAAAGGCACTGCAACCAATATCGAAAGCAGAAGCGGCAGATAAAGTGACTTGCGTTTGATATACCCCATTAGAGGCCCCCAGTTCTTCCACAAGTGCAGCGCAAATGGAACCAGAAGAACAATGCTGAGCCATTCATGCATGCCATGAAACAGCGCCGGTGCCCAATGGAAGAACAGCGCCACTCCAGAAATCATAGAGACGATAAAGAAGCCAGTGGTCAGAGGGGTTGCGAAGCGATTGATCAAGTTTTTCAAGTGTTAGCTTCCGGGGTTCAGTCATCTTGGTGCCCGCGCGCAAGCGGGCTCACTGGACTTGCAAGAGGGATTTTCAGGTGATGGTTTAAGAAGATGATGGTACAGAGGTTTTGTGTAAGGAATTTGTAAGCCGGAGTAAAACTTCTATTTACATAGCGCCTGACAACTAATTCACCGACAACACAAAAGTTGGGAAAGTTAAGTTAGTGCAACAAAGCGCTACTGCGCCTGAAAGGTTTGCAGGTAAGCCAGCAAGTTGTCGATTTTTTCCGGATCGCTGAGCCCCCAGAAAATCATGCGGGTGCCGGGGACCACTTCTTTCGGTGCTTCGAGGTACGCGGTCAGTGTTTCGCGAGTCCAGACGATACCGGCGGATTTCATGGCGTCGGAATACTGGTAATCCGTAGTGCTGGCGGAATGTCGTCCGAAGAGGTTGTTGAGCTGTGGGCCAAATGAACCCCGAGCCGATTCCCCGACCTGGTGGCAACCCCCACAGATCCGCTTGAACAGTGTCGCACCCGCTTCAGCATCGCCGGCCGCGTGTGCCGGGATGCTGAACAAACCTGAATTGAGCAGACAGGCGAAGGTGATGAATACGGCGGGTTGCTTCATGTTCTGTTCCCGAACGAGGAGAGCCAGGCGCGAGTGAATCAAGGGGCGCCTACTTGCAGACGTAAAAGTCTACGTAAAGAATGGCTGTCTTCGTAGCCCGGCGTATCAGCGCCTGACAAACATTTCACTGGAGACACTTGTGCCACCCCTGACCGCCCGCGAGGTATACCAGACATTGCGCGACGCCGCCCTGGGCATTCACCCTTTGCGGCGCTTCGACAAACCCGCCGGGGCCGGCCAGGTGCAGGTCGACATCGACGGCTGGCGCCTGACCCTCGACGTCGAAGGCGTCCATGTGCGCCACTGCCACCGCTGCCACAGCCCCGACGGCCGCGAGGGGGATCTCGACAGCTGGCAACGTTACGGCACCGACCCGGTCAGTTTTCTCAGCGCGTGGGAGCTGGCGCAGATTGAGCAGCTGTTGACCGAACAAACGCCACTGTTGGAAAAGCCCGGTCAGCGAACCTCGTAGCAGGCTTCGCCAGCTGCTACAAAGTGCGTTTGGCTAACTGATCAGCGTTGCAGCTAAACCGGGGTTTTTCACGTCAAACGATCGTTCTCTTCGTCGGCTTACGCCGAGCCGTCGCCCGCGACAGATTGAGTTCCACGGCAGCACCAATCAACCTCTTCAATGCGTTGTCATCCAGCGTGTCACCCTCATGCACATCAATGGCGCGTCGGGTATTGCCCTCAAGACTGGCATTGAATAAACCGGAAGGATCCTCCAGCGAGGCACCCTGGGCAAAGGTCATTTTGACGACGCTCTTGTACGTCTCTCCAGTGCAAATGATTCCGGCGTGAGACCACACCGGCACGCCCCGCCACTTCCATTCCTCGACCACGTCGGGATCGGCCTGGTGGATCAGCATTCGGATGTGACCGAGCATCTCGCCCCGCCAATCGTCCAGTTCCTTGATTCTTGCATCGATCAGTTGCGAGGCCGCGCCTTGCGTCACTGCAGAAACCATGTCCTTTTTCATGGGTGATCACCTTCTTCATGAGGGTTTTGACCCGCCTCATGATAGTTGTCGCTCGCTCATCACTCGAGTGTCACTGACTGACGGCGCCCACATCTGGCTCGCACCGCGGACAACGTTTCCTCTGCTCCCGGCTTAATGCCAAAATGCAGCGCACAGGTCACCCGTCCAGCCCCTGCCGCGTAATGCAGTGCAACGAGAATTCGATATGAACACCTATTTTCAGATCAGTGATGCCCCCGAATCCCACGTCTCCCACCAGCAGCCGGCGGTAACAGCATGATTGAGGTCACTGAGGTTTCCATTGCGCAACTGCGTGCTGCGCTCGAATCCGGCCAGACTACGGCGGTCGAATTGGTGCAGGCTTATCTCGCCAGGATCGATGCCTACGACGGCGCCGACACCCCTACCGCGCTCAACGCGGTTGTGGTTCGTAACCCCGACGCACTCAAGGAAGCGCAAGCGTCCGATGCCCGTCGGGCCAAAGGCGAGACGCTGGGGCCGCTCGATGGCATCCCTTACACGGCCAAGGACAGTTATTTGGTGAAGGGGCTGACCGCCGCGTCTGGTAGCCCCGCCTTCGCCAACCTGATCGCTTATCGCGATGCGTTCACCATCGAACGCCTGCGCGGCGCCGGCGCCATCTGCCTGGGCAAGACCAACATGCCGCCCATGGCCAACGGCGGCATGCAGCGCGGGGTCTATGGCCGCGCCGAGAGCCCGTACAACGCTGACTACCTCACCGCGCCGTTCGCCTCGGGTTCGTCGAACGGTGCCGGTACGGCAACCGCCGCCAGTTTCGCCGCCTTCGGCCTCGCGGAAGAAACCTGGTCGAGTGGACGCGGTCCCGCCTCGAACAATGGTTTGTGTGCCTATACGCCATCGCGCGGGGTGATTTCGGTGCGCGGCAACTGGCCGTTGACGCCGACCATGGACGTGGTTGTGCCGTTTGCCCGGACCATGGCCGACCTGCTTGAAGTGCTCGACGTGGTGGTAGCCGAAGACCCGGAAACACGGGGCGATCTGTGGCGGATGCAACCCTGGGTGCCGATCCCGAGTGTCACTTCGGTGCGCCCAGCCTCCTACCATGAACTGGCCGCGCAACCCGAGGCTCTCGCCGGTAAGCGCTTCGGCGTGCCGCGCATGTACATCAACAAAGACCCGGAGGCCGGCACCAGCGAGGCGCCGGGTATCGGCGGACCGACCGGGCTGCGCATAAACACCCGCGATTCGGTGATCGGTCTTTGGGAAGCGGCTCGCCGGGCGCTGGAAGCGGCCGGTGCTGAAGTGGTCGAAGTCGATTTTCCGCTGGTTTCCAATTGCGAAGGCGACCGTCCGGGGGCGCCGACCGTGTTCAATCGCGGCATCGTCTCCAAAGAGTTCCTGCACCATGAGTTGTGGGACCTGACGGCCTGGGCATTCGATGATTTTCTTCAGGCCAATGGCGATCCGAAGTTGAACCGCCTGGTCGACGTCGACGGACCGCAGATTTTCCCCCACGACCCCGGCACGCTGCCCAACCGCGAGGGCGACCTTGCGGCCGGCATGGACGAATACGTGCGGATGGCCGAACGCGGCATCACGCCGTGGAACGAGATCACCACGGTGCCGGATGGCTTGCGCGGGCTTGAACTCACGCGGCGTATCGATCTTGAAGAGTGGATGGATCGCATGGGTCTCGATGCGGTTCTGTTCCCGACGGTCGCCGATGTGGGTCCGGCGAATGCCGATGTCGATCCGGCGTCTGCGGACATCGCGTGGAGCAACGGCATTTGGGTCGCCAATGGCAACCTCGCCATCCGCCACCTGGGTGTGCCCACGGTCACCGTACCGATGGGCGTGATGCCGGACATCGGCATGCCGGTCGGGCTGACCTTCGCCGGTCGCGCCTATGACGATTCATCGCTGCTGCGCCTGGCGTCGGCGTTTGAAGCGACCGGTTCAAAACGCTTGATCCCGCCGCGTACCCCGCCACTGCCAGGTCAGCCGTAAAGGTAGACCGGGATTGGAGCGCTACAGGCTCCAATCCCGCTCAACGATTCAGCCCTTGGCCGCCATCGCGGTCACTTCCACACGCATGCCTTCAACCGCCAGAGCGGCCACGCCCACAGCGGCGCGAACCGGCCACGGCTTGGCGAAGAAACGTTTGTAGACCTCGTTGAACGCGGCGCGGTCGGCCATGTCAGTGAGGTAGATAGTCAGGTGCAACACTCGATCCATGGAACTGCCGGCGCGCTCCAGTGCAACTTTGAGCGCTTGCAGCGTGCATTCGCTCTGCTCGACGATGCCACCCAATTCCAGACTGCCGTCAGCGTGGGTGGGAATCTGCGTGGAGACCAGCAGGCCGCCGAAACCGGCGACGTCGGAGGAGATGGAATCCTGGTCTGGGTCAGGGGTGAACGTGATGTCTTGGTTGGCCATGGGGATCTCGTACTTGAGTGTTTAGGGCTGTCGCGTATCAGGCGCGCAGTTTACAACCCCACGGCGAAATGCTGTTCATGAATCATTTAGTTCGGGTCCAGCAACCCGCCGCTCCAGTTGCGCGAAACCCGGCTACCGGTGAATTTCGCCACCACCATGCCCTGCGACACGAGCCGATCCCGATAGCGAGTGACCATGCGCCCCGCTTGCTCGGCCACCAGCACCACTTCGGACGACGTATCACCCGGTCTGCGTAGAATCCGCGCAAAGCGTTGCCCTTCTTCGACGAAATCGCCGAGCTCTTTTTCAAAGATCAGCACGCCGGGCTGGGGCGCCAGAATGGTTTCCATATGGCCCATTTCCATCGCCTCGACGGGCCAGTCGGCGGGGGCCAACGCCTCATCAATCACCCCGCAGCTGCACAGCCAAACGTACAACCCTTCGGCGTCCTGCTCGGCAAACCGGTCACTGACATCGCCCTGCCCACGCAGCTCCAGCGTCGCAGCCATGCGCTGATCGGTGACGCCTTCGCGCAGCCACGGCGCGATGATGGTTTCTTCGAAGGAGCCATCGCCGCCGTCATCCCAGATGATCGCCACGTCCATCTTCATCGCGGCGGCCAGTTCGCGGCCACGGGGCCAGAAACGCCGGTGAACGTAGAGGTAGGGCAACGCCTCGTCATCGGTGTGCAGGTCGAGCATCACGTCCGCCGGGGCCGCCAGTTGCACCAGTTTTTTTTGCCATTCCTGGACGTTGGTCGAGGGTTGGGCCATGGCGGCCGACTGGTCGAACGAGCGGTTGAAGTTATGCCCGGTGGCGTCGTGAAAACGACCGAGAATTCGCCCTTGGCGAAACTGCCCAATGCCCAGCGGATTGGCTTGCGGTACCACCGTCACACGGCCGTTGAGCCGACCGTGAGCCTCGGCGATCTCAAGCTTTTGCATCAGCAGATGCAGCACCAGCATCCCGGCGATTTCATCGGCATGCACCCCGGCTTGCAAGTGCACTGAGGGCCCACTGCCATTGCCCTCGAAGCGCCAGGCACCGACCTGCACCGGGTCGCCGTTGTTGTTGCGAACACTGAACGAAACATCCTGCGCCATCTGCTTGTCCTCCCGCGTCACGAACGTCAAAAAACAGAACATTGCCATGGCCGAAACTGGAGATTGAACGCACGTTCAACTAAGCTCGCCAACCAGGCAACACACCCAAGGACTCCCGTGTGACAACTGCTCCTGCAAAAAACCGCCGCGCTGAGCCCGACGAGCGTCGCGAAATGCTGGTGGCCGCCACCCTGCGCTGCCTGGTGCGCGATGGTCATGCCGGCATTTCCGTGCGCCGCATCGCCACCGAGGCCGGGGTGTCCGTGGGGTTACTCAATCACCATTTCGGCAGCATCGATGCGTTGATTGCCGATACCTACCAAAAGATCGCCAGCGAACTGACCACCGCGCTGCTCCAGGAAATCCAGCAGGCCGGAACGCCTGCGCAAAAGATGGACGCGTTCCTCACAGGCTCCTTCTCGCCTCGGGTCATGGACCCGCAATTGCTCGGGGTCTGGGTGGTGTTCTGGAGCCTGATCCGGCACTCCGAACACGTCAGCCAATCCCACGAAAAAAGCTATCGCGCCTACCTCGACCTGCTCCGCCAGTTGCTGGATGACATGGCGGCCAGCGAAGGGTTCGTGATCCACGACACACGACTGGCCGCCATCGGTTTATCGGCGATGCTCGACGGACTCTGGATCGAGTGGTGCCTGAACCCGGAAACCTTCAGCCCCGCCAACGGCCTCCACATCTGTCGTTGCTGGATAAAGGGGCTGCGACACGGAGCATTCAGCACCGACGACGTCTTGTGAGGGGTGTCGCCCGAAAATCATCGCCAGGGTGCCGCTGACCGCGATCAGCCCGGCACCGACCATCAGCGACACATCCATCAGCGTGCCCCAGATCAGGCTCGACAGCAGAAACGCCCAGATCAGCCCGGTGTATTCGAAGGGTGCCAACAACGTTGCGGTGGCCCGCTGAAAACTGGCGAACAACAGAAACTGACCGATACCGCCGACCAACCCGGCGCCGAGCATCCCCAGCCAGGCCGGGGTTGGCGCCGGCGTGTAGGTCCAGGGCAACGCCACCGTCATGCACATCACAAACACCACGTTGGTGATCAACATCTGCTCCAACACTGACGTCTGCTCATCCACCTGGCGCAACTGGATGTAGGTGAACGCCCAGCACATCGCCGCCAACAGTGTCAGGACCACCGGCACAGGATCGGCCAGGTTGTTGGGACGACAGGCGATGATCACGCCGACAAAACCGATGATCAGACTGAACCACTGCCAGGCGCTGGCGCGTTCCTTGAGAATCACCGCCGCCAGCACCGTGACCATGATCGGGGCGGAGAAATACAGTGTGGTCATTTCCGCCAGGGTCAGGTCCCGGGCCGCCGTGTAATACAACACCCAGGCGACAATCGACAATAATCCGCGCACCACCAGCAAACGCCGGCTCGGCGAGCGCCATGCGCGCTGGACCAAGCGCAAGCGCCCCACCAGCAAACAGGCCAGCACCACCACGAGGGCGCGCCAGAACAGAATGCTGACCACCGAATAATCCGCCACCAACCACTTGATGGCGGCATCCTGCAACGCCAGGAACGTATAACCCAACGTGCACAGGCCGATGCCTTGCATCGACCGGTCGACGATCCGTGGTGCGTTCATTACGTCGACCTGCGCACGGGCGTCCCGCGCCGTTCGGCAAAGGCAAACAGCGCTTCGATCAGAAACGTCAGGCAGACATAGACGCCGGCCACCAACAGCAAGGGCTCATACACTTGCAGCGTCTGGGCGCGTACCACGTTGGCTGCGCCCAGCAGGTCGATAATCGCAATCGTCGAAGCCAGCGCCGTGGACTTGAGCAGCATCACGGTCTCTCCGGCCAGTGTCGGCAGCAACAGGCGCATCGCCCGAGGCAAACGCACTCGTAGCAACGACTGGCGCGGGGTCATGCCAAACGCCGAAGCCGCTTCCATCTCACCTTTGGGCACCGCCAGCAGCCCGCCGCGAATCACTTCGCCGACATAGGCCCCCACCGACACCACCAGGGCAAACACGATGTACCAGTAACCGTCCCGCAGGTACGGCCAGAGGAAACTGCTGCGAATCAAAGGGAACTGCGCAAACAGGCTGCCCAGGCCGTAGTAGAAAATGTAGATCTGGATCAGCAGCGGCGTACCGCGCGTCACGCTGGTGTAAAACAGACTGACCTTGGCAATCACGCTGTTCTTCGAGATCCGCGCCAGCGCCACCAGCACTGCGAGCGCGAAACCCAGCACGCTGGAAATCAACAGGATGGTGATGGTCGTTTGCAGCCCCCGGCCCAACAGCGCCGCGTATTCAACTATCCACGCTGGAATCATTTCATTCACTCAGCCAAAGGCATCCAGCGACGGATGCGTCGTTCAAGCCGTCCAGACAGGTAGTTGGACGCCAACGTCACCGCGTAATACATCGCCGCGGCGGTGAGGTAGAACAACAGGTAATGACGCGTCGAACCCGCGCCTTGCTTGGCGGTGTACAGCAACTCGTTGGTGCCGACCACGCTGATCAATGCGCTGTCCTTGATCAGGTTGATCCACAGGTTGGCCATCCCGGCCATGGCGTAAGGCGCCATGATCGGCAGCGTGACCCGCCGGAACAGACCGAACCCGCTCAAGCCAAACGCCTTGCCCGCCTCGATCTGGCCAAAAGGAATGGCCTGGATCGCTGCCCGAAAAATCTCCGAAGCGTAGGCGCCCTGCACCAGGCCCAACACCACAATCGCTGCCAGCGGGCCGCTGACATTCACGGTGCCGTATCCCATCTGCACCATCAGCGAATTGAGGAGCATGGAGCCTACGTAGTACAGCAGCAGGATCAGCAACAACTCCGGAACCGCCCGGAATATTGTGGTGTAGCTGCGCATCAGCGCCGCGATCGGTTTGGGTGCGCTCAGCTTGAGACAGGCCACCACCAGCCCGATCATCAGCCCGAGCACAAACGCTCCGGCCGAAATCTGCAGGGTCATCCAGAGCCCCTTCAACAGCGCACTGCCCCACCCCTGCTCGCTGAAATTGATCAACTCGAACATTGCCGGCATTTCACTCTCCAGTTACAGCACCACCGGACCTTGTGGGAGCGAGACCGGCTTGCCGGCGAAGGCGATGTGTCAGTCGACATCATTACTGAATGTCATACCGCTTTCGCGAGCAGGCTCGCTCCCACAGGTTCTGCATTTGGCAAAGGATTTGTGTTCAGGTCAGAACGCTGGTTTCACGCTGGTACCGAAGTAGTGTTGGGACAGGTCTTCATAGTCCTTGCTCGCCAGCAGACCCTGGATGGCCTTGTCGAGTTTGGCCTTGAGCTCGGTGTCATCCTTGCGCAGGCCGGCGCCCACACCTTTGCCGAAAATCGGGTCATAAGGCACCGCGCCGAGGTAGTCCAGGTTGCTCGCATCCGGCGTCTGCACGAAGGCGGCCATGGCCGTGCCGTCGGCCATCATCAGGTCAATGCGACCGGCAATCAGGTCGGCGTTGGCCGAGTCCTGGGTGTCGTAATACTTCACGTCAGCGATTTTTTCGTAGTACTGCTTGAGGTAGCTGGCACTCACGGTGGAGTTTTGCACGCCGATGATCTTGCCTTTGAGATCGTCCGGGTACTTCTTAACGGAAGTGCCCTTGGGCCCGACAATCGCGATTACCGAGTCGTAGTAGGCCTTGCTGAACGCGATCTGTTTTTCGCGCTCTTCTGTCACCGACATCGAGGAAAAAATCACGTCGATTTTCTTCGCCAGCAACGAAGGAATGATGCCGTCCCACGCCACTTCCTTGATCTCGCACTCGGCTTTCATTTCGCTGCACAGCTTGTGGATCAGGTCGACTTCAAAGCCTTTCCATTCACCGTTTGCCTGCTTCTCGGTGTACGGCGGATAGGGTTCGGCCGCGACCGCGAACCTGATCGGCTGGGCTTGGGCCGCGCTCATACCGGCCAGCAACAAGCAGGCCGCGCCGGTAAACCAGTTTGCCAAACGTCGATTTCCCATGATTTGTCCCCGTCTTTTTTAGATTTATTTAGCGAGTTTGATGAGCGTTGACGAATTGTCGGCAACGTTCACTGCGTGGGTGTACGAACACTTCATCCGGCGAACCGGTTTCCTCGATCAGCCCTTGATGCAAGTAGGCGACTTTGGACGAGACATCGCGGGCAAAAGCCATCTCATGGGTCACCAGGATCATGGTCCGGCCTTCTTCCGCGAGGGAGCGGATCACCCGCAGCACTTCGCCGACCAGTTCCGGGTCGAG
>Ga0163161_10001304_pt1 | contig 18543 bp, 12 predicted proteins | sample S45metaG_FD_129847 | JGI IMG/M metagenome (GOLD analysis project Ga0163161, IMG submission 129847) | Switchgrass rhizosphere microbial communities from Kellogg Biological Station, Michigan, USA - S4-5 metaG | ecosystem: Host-associated > Plants > Roots > Rhizosphere > Soil | place: USA... | reverse complement strand
GCCTTGTTCAGCTCCGACAACAGCGAAATGGTGCTGGTCAAGGACATCGAGTTGTACTCGCTGTGCGAACACCACCTGCTGCCATTTATCGGCAAGGCCCACGTTGCCTACATCCCGAGCGGCAAAGTGCTGGGCCTGTCCAAGGTCGCGCGGATTGTCGACATGTATGCCCGCCGCCTGCAGATCCAGGAAAACCTCAGCCGTCAGATCGCCGATGCTGTCCAGCAAGTGACTGGCGCGTTGGGTGTGGCCGTGGTGATTGAGGCCAAGCACATGTGCATGATGATGCGCGGTGTCGAGAAGCAGAATTCGTCGATGATCACTTCGGTCATGCTCGGTGAGTTCCGTGAAAACGCCGCGACCCGCAGCGAATTCCTCAGCCTCATCAAGTAATTTGCGCCACGAAGAAAACCGGCACTCATCGCCGGTTTTTTTTCGTCCGTGAAAAATCGGGTAAGCTGCGCGCCTTCTCAATTTGCACCGTGAGGCTTTAAACGTGTTCGTCAAAGCGCTTCGTGTCGGCCTCGGCCAACTGGTTATCTTCATCGACTTCATCACCCGCCCGGGCAAGAAACAGCGTCCTGCCGAAACTCAGGCCCAGGTCAACGCCGCCGCGAAAGGCCTGACCCTGTATCAGTTCCATGCTTGCCCGTTCTGCGTGAAAACCCGCCGCACGCTGCGTCGCCTGAATGTGCCGGTGGCGCTGAAGGATGCGAAAAACAATGAGCAGGATCGTCAGACGCTGCTGGATCAGGGCGGCCGGATCAAGGTGCCTTGCCTGCGGATTGAAGAGAATGGCCAGACCACCTGGATGTATGAATCCAAGGTGATTATTGATTATCTGGACAAGCGCTTTGCTGCTGTCTGAGATTATGTGGTGATGCTGATGGCCTAATCGCTGGCAAGCCAGCTCCCACAGGTTTGTGAACGCCACAGATCACTGTGGGAGCTGGCTTGCCAGCGATTAGGCCCTCTCAGCCACCGCAAATCCCAGTCAAAAATAAACCGGCCCTCGAGCCGGTTTATTTGTTTTCAGGCCGCTTTCTCTAGCTGCGCCCGACGTACCACCGCCGCCAATCGCTTCAAACCTTCATCCAGCCTCGCCGGATCGATATGGCTGAAATTCAAGCGCAAATGCCCATGATGGTTATCCGGCTCCGGAAAGAACGGCTCCCCCGGCATGAACGCCACGTCATTGGCCAACGCCTCATTGAGCAACGTTCGCGTGTCCAGCGGTTGCTTCAGTTTCAGCCAGAAAAACAGCCCGCCCTGCGGCATGTTCCAATGCGCCAGATCAGAAAAGTGCATTTCCAGCGCTGCTTGGAAAGCATCGCGCCGCTGCCGATAGAAGCCGCGCAACTCACTCAAATGCCGCTGATACTTTTCAGTACCGATCCACTGCAACGCCTGCCACTGACCGATGCGATTGGTGTGCAAATCTGCCGATTGCTTGAGCTTGAGCAGGTGCGGAAACAGATCCTTGCTGGCGATCAGATAGCCGACGCGCAGCCCCGGCAGCAATGTTTTCGAAACCGTACCGGTGTAGATCCAACTGGATTTTTTCAGACGTCCAGCGATCGGTTTGGCGCTGCCGCCATCGAACGTCAGCTCGCGGTAGGGTTCGTCTTCGATCAGAGTGACGCCGAATTCGTCGAGCAATGCCGCCACGGCTGCACGCTTGGCTTCGCTGTAGCGCACGGCGGACGGGTTCTGGAACGTCGGAATCAAGTAGATGAACGCCGGACGATGCTGCTCCAGACGCTCGCGCAGTTGCGCCAGGTTCGGCCCATCAGACTCTTGCGGCACGGTCAGGCAATCGGCGCCGAACAGTTGGAAGATTTGCAACGCGGCCAGATAGGTCGGCGCTTCGAGCAGAATTTCCGTGCCTTTGTCGATGTACAGCTTGGCCGCCAGATCGAGGGTCTGCTGGGAGCCGCTGACCACCAGCACCTGACAGGCCTCGCACTCCAGGCCCAGCGCCCTCGCCTCCGCCGCCAACGCTTCGCGCAACGCCGGCTCGCCTTCGCTCATGCCGTATTGGCCGAGCGCCAGCGGCATGTCCGCCCACTCGACCTTCGGCAGCATGGCTTCGGCCGGCAAGCCACCGGCGAACGACATCACCTCAGGACGCTGGGCAGCGGCGAGGATTTCACGAATCAAAGAACTTTTAAGGCGCGAGACACGTTCGGAAAAAGCCATGGCGGTCACCGGTAGCAAGGGATGCGAAAAATGAGTCAAACTGGTTGACTGAAATTACGACAGCCTGAGCGAGTACGTCAACATGCTTGACCTTAAAAACCCTGCAAGCCAACAACAGGCCATGGAAGCGTTTTTCTTCGGCTACCAGGCGTTCACCGCCAAAGCTGATGAAATGCTGGAACGCCGTGGCTTGTCGCGGGTGCATCAGCGCATTGTGTTTTTCATCGCGCGTTATCCGAATTTGAGCGTGAAAGAGTTGCTGGCCTTGCTCGGTGTGAGCAAGCAAGCGCTGAACATGCCGCTGCGGCAGTTGCAGGAAATGCATCTGGTGGACAGCGTCGCCTCGGAGGCTGATAAGCGTAAGCGCCTGCTGGAGTTGACGGCGGAAGGCGCGAAGTTCGAGCAGGCGTTGCGCCGTGAGCAGGTGAAGTTGCTGGAGCGGGTATTTGCCGAGGCCGGGGAAGCGGCGGTGAATGGATGGTTGGCGGTGAATCTGGCATTGGGGAAAACTCAGACGGCTCTCGATTGAATGAGAATACCTCTTCGCGAGCAGGCTCGTTCCCACAGGGGGACGCATTCCAATGGGGGAGCGAGCTTGCTCGCGCAGGGGCCGGCACAGGCGATATATCCCTATTGACGGAACTTTCGTAAACAAAACCAAAAACAATATTTGCTTTATTTGTACACAAAAGCATAATCCACAGCGTGCGAGTTCCTGACCGCATGGTCAACAAATTCGCAAGTGCCTCAAAGGGCCGCTGCCACCCCTCATGGGTCCGGCCCTGGAAATAACAATAAAACTCTTGAGGAGTACTCGCTGTGGAAAGCCGCAAATCCGAAGCATCGACGCTGGATCTCTCGCCGCCATTACGCACTGGCTTGCTGGAACGTCTGTTTAAACTCAGCTTGCATGGCACCACGGTGAAGACCGAGCTGATTGCCGGTCTGACAACCTTCATCACCATGGCTTACATCATCTTCGTCAACCCGAACATCATGGCCGATGCCGGGATTGACCACGGTGCAGCCTTCGTCGCCACCTGTATCGCCGCTGCGCTGGGCTGCCTGTTGATGGGCCTGTACGCCAACTGGCCGGTGGGCCTGGCACCGGGCATGGGCCTCAACGCCTTCTTCACCTACACCGTGGTCGGCACCATGGGCTACAACTGGGAAACCGCGCTGGGTGCGGTATTTGTCTCCGGTGTGTTGTTCATGATCCTGACCTTCTCGCGGATTCGTGAGTGGCTGCTCAACAGCATTCCGGTCAGTCTGCGCTTTGCAATGGGTGCCGGTGTTGGTCTGTTCCTCGGTCTGATCGGTCTGAAAACCGCCGGGATCGTCGTCGACAGTCCAGCGACCCTGATCAAACTCGGCTCCCTGCGCGAACCCGGCCCACTGCTTGCGGCCATCTGCTTCCTGATGATTGCGATCCTCAGCTACCACCGCGTGTTCGGTGCGATCCTCATCAGCATCATCACCGTGACCCTGGCCGGCTGGGGCCTGGGCATCGTTCACTATGAAGGCATCATGTCGACCCCGCCGAGCCTTGCGCCGACCTTCATGGCGATGAACGTGGCCGGCGTGTTCAACGTCAGCATGATCAGCGTGGTCCTGGCTTTCCTCTTTGTGCACATGTTCGACACCGCCGGCACGTTGATGGGCGTTGCCCAGCGCGCCAATCTGGTGAACGCCGACGGCCGTATCGAAAACCTCTCCCGCGCGATGAAAGCCGACAGTGCTTCCAGCGTCTTCGGCGCCGTGGTCGGTGTCCCGCCCGTCACAAGTTACGTAGAAAGTGCCGCCGGTGTGGCCGCTGGTGGTCGGACTGGTCTTACCGCAGTTACCGTAGGTGTGCTATTTATAGCAGCGATGTTTTTCGCACCGCTGGCCGGCATGATTCCCGCTTACGCCACCGCCGGTGCACTGATCTATGTAGCGATGCTGATGATGGGCGGCATGGCCCACATCGAATGGGATGAAGCCACTGACGCCATTCCGGCCATCGTCACTGCGATCATGATGCCACTGACCTTCTCGGTCGCCGATGGCATCGCGCTGGGCTTCATCACCTACGTGGCGTTGAAGGCCGGTACCGGCAAGTACAAGGAAATTTCCGTGAGCCTGTGGGTGCTCTGCGCGATCTTCATCGCCAAGTTCATCTTCTTGTAAGCGTCACGCGGTTCAAGCTTCAACACAGCCTCACCCTGACCGGTGGGGCTTTTGCACATTCTTGAGTACAACAAAAAAAGGAGGAAAGTGATGAGTCTGGAAACCTGGCTGCTGTTCAGCGGCGCTGCGCTGGTGGTGATCCTGATTCCGGGGCCACTGTCGTTGTTGATGATCAGCAACAGTCTGAACTATGGGTTGCGCCGCTCGTATCCGGCATTTCTCGGCGGCGTCAGCGCTTCAATCTGCCTGCTCAGCGCCTCGGCCCTGGGACTTGGTGCATTGTTGCTCGCGTCGGAAAAACTCTTCAGCGCCCTGAAGATCGTTGGTGCCCTGTACCTGTTCTACCTCGCCTGGCAGAGCTGGCAGCAATCGCGTCAGCCCTCGGTCGGCGCCGAAGTACCACAAGCAGCGCCGGTGCCACGTTTCCGCACGCTGTTCGGCCGCGCTTTTGTGCTGGGCGCAAGCAACCCGAAAGACATCCTGTTCTTCGCCGCATTCCTGCCGCAGTTCCTCAACGCCGAACAACCGTTCCTTGCGCAGTTGCTGGTGATGATCGCAACCTGGACAGTGCTCGATCTACTCTGCAAGCTGGCCTACGGACTCGGTGCCCATGGCGCTGCCCGTTATCTGCGCAGTGGTAAAGGCCAGAGCTGGTTTAACCGAATCAGTGCCGGTTTGTTTGGCGGTGCCGGCGCGGCGTCCTTGCTTAGTAGCCACTGAAACGCTGGCGGGCTCATTCTCACTGAATCAGCCCGCCGTGTTACACGCAGCCTGGAGAATCGCTCTCCTCCAGTTACGTTAAACGTATTGCCTCGTTTGCCTTCGCTTCAAGACATATATACCGCACGCGGCCACTGACTTTTCCGTCCCCCCTGACTGCCGAGTTCACTCGGCGCCACGTTGCACATCCGGCTTTCATGGATGCCGATTCAACAAGTCTGTTTAAAAATCCCGCTGGCGTCAGGTCGCTGTCGCCACTTGTGTACCCTGCCTGCGAAACAAAAAGTTACTGCGTCAACCCGACGACAAGGTCGTATCACGATGGCGACTTGATTTTTTAGTGTGTTCTGGATGGAAAACAACAAGTAACTCTCATTTGAAACAAGAAGATTCATAGTTATTCAAACCGCTGACTTCCTTTCACTTATTTAATTGCAACACATCAGCTCTTTACTCGCACTACATGAAGTTATATCTCTATCTGCAACGTTGCCCTGCATGCTGCAGACTATATTGAACAAGGATGTTTCAATGTTAAAACCCATACCGGTTAAAAGCCACTATGCCCAGTTTGACACCTTCGAAGTGTTGGACATCGGCGTGCAAACCAATGAACGCACCGCCGAGACAATCGACTTCGAAGCGACGGGCGCCGATGATACGGGAAAGACGCCTGCCTCGACTGGCCAACGAAAGCCCGGTCAGCTCAAGATGCTCGACGAGCTGTTCGGACCGTTCAAAATAGGTTCATACACAGTGACACGCCGAGCGCTGGATGCTATGGGAGCGACCATCGATGGCCAGCCGCTAACCGGTCATAACACCCAGTTCCGCCGGCCAAGTCGATCGTTCGTCAACGCCCTGCAACTCAGTTATGCCGCCATCGAACAGCGCATGAAAGTCTCCACCTTCGGTGATGACTATTTGCTGCCTTCCTTTTTGTTCGAACTCGCCAGTCTGCGTCCTTCCACTGCCCTTCCGGTCATCAGCGAAGACATCGGGACAAGTGTCGAGGATGGCGGATACGCGAAAAAAATGGCTCGCCTGTTGAAATCGGCGCAGACCCTCGATTTGCACTTGGTCTATTCAAGCAAGCGCAGCAATCCGGACTGGCTCATCATCAAGAACCATTCCATGATCGGCGCCAGTGTCGGCATTCAGGCTTTTGGCATATTCATGGGAATTCGCGGAATTTACGATGCCGTGAAGAATAATGATCAGGATGAAATCATTTTCAACGGCATCGGGATCGGCACCGAGGTGGCCTCGATTATCACCGACGTAGCTGTGACCAAAGTCGGCCAGCGCATGATCGAGGCAGGCAGTGGCGCCTTGAGCGACTTCACCAAAACCCGTGCCGGGATCCGCCTGGGTCGTTCCGGCGGACTCATTGGCGGTGCACTGACATTACCGTTCGATATCTACAGCGCCGTCAGAGAATTCAACGCCGCCAGCAATAAAACCGGCAAAGAGGCCATGGATCATTACGTCAGCGGCGGTTTGAACATTGCCAGTGCCGCTATGACCGTCATTCTCGGCAGTGCCGCCATGGCCGGTTTTTCCTTCGCCGGCCCGGTCGGCCTCGCGGCGGGTGCGCTGATGGCAATAGGATCGCAGGTCTACGGTGCCGTACGCATGGTGGATGAAATCGATGACTACATCGAACTCACCGTTGAAGAGCGCTGGCGCACCGGATGGTTTTCCTTTCTGCCATTGAAGGACATAGACCAGGACATCAAAAATCGTTACGAACTGGCCAAAGCCAAAATCGAAACCGCCAAACGAATGCAAGCGAGCGCCAGCCAGATACTCAACGAGACGCAGAAGGACACCATCGAAGCCGTCGTGCATGGCCGTTATGAAGACCGCCTGACGAAAAGACGCAAGCGCGTAAAACACTGGTGGGGAGTCGAAACCATGCCGATTGACTACGTCCCTGAAGTAGTCGGTCTTGACGATACCATTGACGCTCGCGACGGCGTAACGGCTCAAACCCCTGGTGCCGTGTTGGGAACGCCGGGGAAAACCAAAGGCATTTTGTGGCTGATCGGTAGTGGCAAAGACACCATCACCGGTGTCGCGGAAAAGCCTAATGCCTTTTATTACACGGAAGGCATAAAGGATCTCACGGGGGGCGACAAAGATGACAGGTTCACTGCCCAGGATGCGGCGGATGACCTGGCAAGATATATCGAAAGCAGTGAATTTTCCCGACTCGACGGCGGTGCCGGCAGCGACACTTTGATATTGGATGGCAACCAGTCGCATCCGATCACCGGCCGTGGCTACGCCATCGATCTGGCAGCGGGCACCTTGCGCATCTATACGCCGAACCCGGATGCGTCTGTAGTGGATGGCGAGACGTACTCGCTCAAGACACTACTCGAAAGCGTTGAAAACGTTCAGACGCTGCAAAACGGAAGAAGCATTGTCACAGGCACCGCAGCACCCAACGTGATTTCCTCAAGAGGCGCAGACACCATTAATGCTGGCGCCGGTAACGACTCGATTTATATGTACAAGGCAAACGCCACCGCATTCGGTGAATCGGGAGTGGATTTTTATCACGTGGAATTGGCGGAGGGTTCAGTTCTCATCTCGGAAGATGGTGTAGACGAAAGCAAGATATCGCTGGGCTGGCGAATGGACCAGATCGAGAAATGGGAGGTGGACAGATGCCGTCTTTCCATCGAAGTGAGCTTCGACTTTCATTACGGTCGCCGAAGCAAAATAGTCATCGATAACGTGTACAAAAAAACCGACGGCCGTCGGGTTTTGCACAATGACAAATTAATAATCATTACTCGCGATGGATATCACCTGAAACCGGATCTGCCCAAAACAATCGAACACGACCATCCCGTCAAGATACACACAGAAAAAACCAAAGGGGGACGCCCTGAACCAACGACCTTTGTCCACGCAACAGTGTGCAATGTACCCACCCGACAAAACACCCACTATTACGTTCAGCGCTACAACCTGCACACTCAATTCATAACCGGCAGCTCCGCCGATTCCAATTACGGCACGCGCATCTTTCTTGATTACGACTATGCCGAAATGACCAGTGCACATGTTGCTTTTGCCACCACCCCCGCCATTTTGATGAACGAAGCGGCGGACAAAGACAAGGTCAATGTCTCGTGTGATTTTCTGTTCTACTTCGGCAAGAGCCTGTTGCAGATCGCCGGCGTCGGCCAGTATTCAGAAACAACACTCGATGCTGCCCTGAAAAACCTCGCAGCCAGCGTCTCTACCCATGGCTATCAGCTGGTATTTCGCGATGGAAAATCCCATACGCTGATCCTGGAGAAAGAGTATGCCGTACCTCCGGCACACTATAAACACAGCGTTGTCGCCAATACACTGACCAGTCATGACTTGCGTTTCCCGCTGAGAACCCACGACAAAGCGGTTTTCGAATTACCCGTATCCCTCACGGAGAAACTGGATCACGTTTCTTCCTGTGTCAGGTTCTTGCCTTTAACCGAACAAACTGCAATCGAAAACTTTGCGGGTGCAGGTGCCACCTATACGATGCATTTGCGCGAAAACAGGGTGATACGGATTTCGACGCCGGGCGGCCTGGCAACTGCCAAAGTTCGGTTGAACAACTCATCCACCTGGCAAATCGATGCGACGCAAATCAAAGATTTCAAGATCGTATTGTCCGGCAATCAGCTGTACATCGGAACGGTCACTCTGCATCTACCGCAGTACGGTCCTGACGATCTGATTGATCAGATTTTTGTCATCGGACCAAAAGGCGTGATACATACCGTAGACCTGACTTTCGACCGGATTTATATCGACAGCCTCGACGCCAGATATTTTGAACCGCCTACGATGGAAGATTTGCCCGAGGAATTTTCCGCGCTTGCTCAACGCGAACTGTACGTGCGCAACATTGCATTGAGCGACGGTACTCGAGGCAGATTGAAGTACAACCTGGCGAACCGTAAATGGATTCTGGACAGTAACAAATCTCGGCAAATAACTTATTCGCAGCTGGAAATTTTCAATCGTTGCAACCATAAGTCAAAGCGGGTGCCGCCACTGTCACTGCCCGATAATTGACCACTGGCCAAACGACGTCAGCGCCTGAATAAACCGGCCCTCGGGCCGGTTTATTGTTTTCAGGCTGCGTTTTCCAGCAGCACCCGCCGCGCGCAATACACAGCAACAACCCGTTGATATACAGCGTTCAAAAATCGATCGTATTATCACGCCTCGCCTGACAAAAACCTGCCAGAACAAGGAAGTTCAGATGGCCACCACCGTACGCAAAGCGTCATTGGCAACAGCAAAAATTACTGACGCCGTCGTCATCACAGATATGCGCTTTGAAAGCAATGAGCACAATGCTTCGACCATTGACCTCAAACACAGCACTGATGTAACAACGAGCAAAAAAACCAAAAGCAAAGTAGATCGGTTGAAGCTCGCCGACTCAGTGTTCGGTCCGCTGTAACCATCAAGATCTCACCCTCTTCACGCCGCCGCCCTTGATGCATAGGCCTGCAACTTTGCACGCCGTAGATCAGGCAAACCCGAAAACACGCGCGCGCACCGAAGTGTAAATCATCGAACCTCTCCATCGTTTTCCCAACCTGGATTTTCCGGGATGCAGACGAGTGCACCTGAAAAATGCGGCGAGGCACTTCCGTGCGTTACGCATCATCCCTCAATGAGTAATTTCACATGGCGAAACCACCCAAGAAAGTTCCGGTGACAGCAGCAGCCGATACAACGGTTACAACAAGACCTGCGCAGCCAGGCTCGGGCACCCGCGTCACCCCAACCTTGCCCGACACCCCATTGTCTGGCGTCGATTCAACCAGCGGGGCACACGCCACTGGCACCTCCACCCATCGACCGCCCGCCGTCATCGTCAACGAAATACCCGACACTTACAGGACCGCCCGCAGTGCAATTGCCTGGCCTCAGGACCGATTGCACGAACTGACGCCGATTGGAGAAAATACCGGCTTGTTCACCGGACCGGATCAGCGGACCTACGCACAAATCGGCAGCGAAGGCCGGTTCGTCGTCGAACGGGATTTGCAGGGCAATTATTACGTTCCTCTGACCTTTGCGCCCGGTGTTCCCGGGCCAGTACTGACCAGGACAGAAGGCCAGTCCAGTTGGCTTATCCAGCGCCCTGGCTGGCAATCGACAGCGTCTCGGACCGAAACACCTGTCACCCCGCCCCCCCTCTCCTACCTTGCGCCCGAAGACGCAAATACGCTGACCCGTGCAGAGCTTTCAGCGCATGCACTGCGTTACAACAAGCTCAACCATACCTTCGTCGATACGGCAGAAGGCACGGTCATGGTCCGTAAAAACCAACAAGGTGAGTATCAACTGGCCTCGCCGACGAGCAGGGAATCTCCCGATATTTTTTTTGAACAGATTCCCGGAACAGTACTCTGGCGCCGCAAGAGCCCGAACTCACCCACCAAAGAAAACCCTGTTGCCGGCACGTCTCGACCGATTGCCGAACCGGACGAAGCGCAACCAGGCCCAAGCAAACGACCACGGCTCGACGCACCTGTAGATCCAGTTCTGCCAATGCGCCTTGACGCGAGCGCCCCGACCGAGCAAACACCGCTTTTCTGGCTACCGTGGGGCCATCTGAACAAACCACCGCTGGTGGAGTCCGTGCAACTCGGCTGGTTTCATTATCCGATTGTGCCTGTCGGCTCCAACCGCACACCCAAAGTCTACTTTGTCCAACATCCAGACTTTACGCCTGCAGGCTTCGAGGCGTTCGACCAAATGCTCTATACAGCGCCCTTGTTGCAGCCCGTTGCAACGTTTCGCCTAGGTAACGATCCGGGAGAAATAAACCCCGGTAAACGTTTTTTTACTGAACCGATATCGCGGTCGGTTGCCAAGGCATTTCCCGACTTTTCTGATGCCACTGCACATGCCGTCGCCAAGAGATTGTTTGAACTCGCGGACAACTCACCTGTGATTACCGGCACCGGACTGATCAATATTCAGGCCGTCTTGCATCAGTGGAAGCAGCGGCCGTTTCCCACGACACCAGCGTACGCCGACCCGCTAAACATGCTGAAGGTGGCACCCTCCATTGATCGCGACGGAAAAAAAATCATCCGGATGCCCTCCCAGGTCGACGGCGAGCTGCAACGGCTCAATTTCGATCCAACACGTTTTCCCGTCGAATGGAATCACTACAAAACCTATCCGACAGATCTGAACCTCAGGCGTCTGATTGGCGCCTTGCTGGTACGCAGCGGCTACGACGTCTTTCCTCTGACTTATGAGCATCGCATGCCCACTCTGGTTTTCCGGCGCAACTCCCATGACCAGATCTATTTCCTGAAACTGGGCGCAGTGGAACATGTCGGCTTTTCCCACACCCCAGGCAATGAGCTGGCAGACCCGAGCTTGCCGGCCAGGATTGGCACCGACGCGTTGCAAGCCCTGACAACCGCCACGGCACAGAACAAAGTGGTGTGGCTGATCGGTGGCGTATTGAGGGTGCAGTCGAATCCCGAAACCGTGTTCATTTTCAGAGAGCGGTAAAGGCCGATGCGAAACTCTCGTCGGCAGCGCGTCGATGAGAGTTTTTTACACATCCGACGGATTGCGCAACATCCTGCGGCAAATGCTGGCAGGACATTACATATGTACCGCACATCCGGATGATCTTTTCCCGACCATGGCTCCCCACCCCGATGCAAACGACTGGATAAACAATCCAAAGGAGTCATTCAATGGCCAAGCCACCGAAGAAAATTCCGCGTACGCTTTCGCCCGACGCGTCCGCAACCCCCGTCGAACTGTCAGGCAATCCTCTCGGAGCTACGGCCGGGGAAATCATTCATCCTGGCCCAGGCGGCGACAATGTGCCTGGCGCAGCCGGCGCGTCTTCAACTGCCTTACCGGCAGTAACGTCACCCCAAACGGTCACTATCCACCCCTTGGCGGACGTGACTTCCCCGCGCCCCACAATCACCGTCCACCACTTCCCTGAGAGCTCAGGTTCATCACGTGCCGCCGATTGGGTATCCCTGCACTTCAGCGAAAGCCAGCAGGCAGCCGCCGCAAGCACCGCCACCAGCGCGAGTGTGCAACATCCGGTGTTCATCCATGCCGAATCGGCAAGCCAACTAAAACTTCAGGAAGGCACCGCAGAAGGTTTTCGCTACGACAAGTACAAGAAAGCGTATGTCGAAATGCACGACGGCATGGTCATGGTCGGCAAAACCGCGGATGGCTGGCGTCAGACACACGCCGGGGAAGCGTCTCCGACAGGTAAATGGGTTGAACAGATTCCGGGGACAAAACAGTGGCGTGAAATCGACGAGCCGCGACACCGCCTTCAAGCCGCAACCGACCCAGTGTCCACCGAAACGACCGACGCTCTACCCGGTCCGAGCAATCGCCCATACCCGGTCCAGGAAAGCGACGTCGCATCGACGACAGGCGTGCTGATCGAACGTCTGTCAGCCCAGCGGCCGGCTGCACTGGATCTGTCGGTAGCACAGTGGAAAAACTGGGGAAAAACCACCAAACCGGAAACAGGCGAGTCGATAGAAATAGAAAAATTGCACTATCCGCTGGTCAGGCAGGTTCTACGCGCCGACACCGATCTGGTTTATCTGCAACACCCGAGGTTTAAACCTCAAGGTTTCGACGAATTCGAAAACATGCTGCGCAATGACCCTTCGATACAGCCGAAATGGGCGCTGAAACGCAATGGCCAGTGGAAGGTTCTGGACAACCACGCGCCGTTCGAAATGTCGGCAACGCAATATGTATCCAGCGCCCTGAACTCTCTGTCCGAACGCTCGGCAAATAACCTCGCCAGAGCTGTATTTGAGCGTGTGTCCACGCCTCAAGGGATTGATGCCGGTGGACTTTCAGCATTGACGCTGACGCTCCGCCACTGGACCGACAGAGTCAACAACACCTCGCCCCACCCCAGTTTTTCAGACCCCTTGATGCTACTGCCCATTTTGCCCGCCCGGCACAATGACCAATACGCCGGAGGGCTGCTCGCTTTGCCGGCGCCTGTTTCGAGCCGTTTGCAGCGTCTGGACTTCGACGTCCAGCAACTGGATTCGACGTCGAGTGTTTCAAGCACGCGCGACGTATTCGGAAGAATTCTTGGCCTCAGCGGTTACAGCATCAACCCGAACAGACACCCGCATCCAAGTGGCGAAGACGTGATGATTTTTCACCGAGAAGGCGTCGCTGCTGTTTTCGTATTGAAGTTGACCCCTGTTACGCAGACGCCTGTACCTCGTTACTCCGTTGTCGGCTCCGAAATTGCCAGCCCGCAGTTCCAGAGAAGACTCAGCGAAGCGGACAGACAGGCGCTGGCCGAACATCTCAAAAGTTACAAAGTGATTTATCTGGTGGGCGGCAAACAACAGATTTCCCCCGATAACTCGACCCTGTTCATTGTTAGAGAAGGGTGAATACACAACCCGGCATCTGCGCAACTTGTCCGCAGATTTTTGTGGACAAGCCTCAATAAAACCTCTTGTTCCATACACCGAGTTCAAATCAATGGTCAAACCACCGAAGCGCGTGGCCGGGGTCACTGCGCCCGATGCTCGCCCAAATATGGCAAACACATCTCCCCGACTACCGGCAACCACAACACTCCCCGCAGCGCTGCCGGACGCCTCGGCGCAGCCCCCGTCAGTGCAGGTCAACGACATGCCTGCATCCTACTCAGCGCAAGTTGCGTCAGCACTGCAAGCAATCACCTGGCCTGCCGATCAAGTCCATCTGCTACGACGGCTGGACCACGACAGCGGTCTGTTCACCAGTCCGGACGGCAAGTTATATGCCCGTGTTGAGAATGAAGGCCATCTGCTGGTCGAGATGCAGCACGATGGCCGCTATCAGATTGCCTTCAATTTCTCCCCGCGTCTGCCTGGCCCCTTCTTGATCAGAACAGAACGCCAGCCCGTCTGGACGTTCGAACGGCCGGGTTGGCTGGCGCACAACTCGGAAAGTGACCGGCGAAATGCAGCCGCCGAGAGTCTTGCTGCGGAACAGCCGACCTACCTGGCACCCGATGCAGCGGCCCTGCTCTCCCCCTCCCGGCAGACGCCAGACGGGATCCGCTACGACAAGCACCGCAAAACCTATATCGATACGGCCGAAGGAACCGTCATGGTGCGAAAAAACGCCAACGGTGAGTATCAGCAAAGCTCTGCGACCGTGCGCGATGCCTCCGCATTATTGTTCGAACAGATTCCCGGGACGCGACTGTGGCGCCGCAAAACCGGTTCTGAACCGGAGCGTTCGCTACAGGAAAAACGCAAAGCCTCAACCGATACGCCGGAGCCCATGGCCGTCCCGGGCAAGCGTCTGCATCAGGAAGAAGGGACAGATGCCAGCCAAGCGCTGACCGATAGCTTGCTGTCCGCCAATCCCGAGGCGATCAACTTGAGTTTCGGGTTATGGCGAAACTGGGGCCAGAGTGTCCGTCCACAGGTGGGCCATCATATCGAGATAGACGGGCAGTATTACCGGGTGATGCAACAGGACATGAGTGCCAACCCGCGACTGGTCTATCTGCAACATCCGTTGTTCTCACCCGTCTTGTACGACACCTTCGAATACATGCTGCGGGAAAACCCGTCGTTGCAGCCCAAGTGGGCGGTTAAACAGAACAACCAATGGACAGTGCTGGACAGTGTCGTGCCTTTTGAGATGCCGCTCACTCAATACATTTCCAGAACCTTCAAATACCTGTCGGATCAATCGGTCAACTCACTCGCCCGAGCCATGTTCAATCAGGCAAACCGATCTGAAATCATCATTGCCCCCGGTTTGGCGCTCATGAATCAAGTGTTTCGTTACTGGGCCAACAGGGATCAGCACACAGCGCCGCGTCGAGAACTGACTGACCCGTTACTGATGTTACGGCCTCTTTACGGACCGGAAGAAACCCTGGCGATTCCCTCCTCACTGGGTGAAGGCTTGATGCGACTGGATTTTGACCCCGGACGCTTCTCCCGGCATTGGAACGAGTACGCCGCGACGCCAGACGGGCCCGGTTTGCGCAAGCTGTTCAGTCAGCTTCTGGAGGATGACGGGTACGTGCTGAACCACTCGACAAATACGCTTGCCGAGAACGAATTGCTCTTTTACCGGGAGAAAATCGACCACGTATTCGTGCTGAAACTGCCTCCTCTTATTAACGGGAGGTTGCAGCGATTTCGGCCTGAGCGCTTTGAACGCAGTGAGGCCGTGGTGCAAACATCCAGCAGCGAACCAAAGCCTCTGTCGGCTTACAGCAAAGATAAAAAGATCAGCTATCTGCTGGGTGGAACACAGACAGATGCTCTGGGGCAAACAACGCTGTTCATTTTCAAAGACCAGTGATTGAGCAGAACAGAGAGGAATGCACCATGAATCGCTCAGAGAAAGTTGAATGACCAGACCCACAAAGACCAACATTCGCCCTGCGTTGCCCGATACCTCGACGACCAACAGGTCTAACGCTGGCAATGGCAGCGGAACGAATCCTGGCGGCTCCAACATTTTTGCGCCAGGTACGAATCGACTGCCGGGGCCATCCATTTCCGCTCCATCTGGCAACGAAGTAACTGATTACCCACATGTCGTGGTGAGTCACATCACGGACCCGGTGATCACCGAAGCCAATGCCAGACTGGCCGAGATATCCCTGCCGGTTTTACAAACCCATCTGCTACAACCGCACGAAACCATCGACGGGTTATTCGTGGCCCCGGGCGGTCAGACTTACGCGCACCTGGAAGACGGCCGTCATTACCGGGTTGAACGCAACACAACCGGGGACTATCAGATTCCCTGGCCAGCAGCGCCGGGCGTGACACCACCGATCCTGAAAAAAATCGACGGTTTGCCACTGTGGCGAGTCGAGGCCCAGTGGTACACGGCTCAATCCAGACAGAGGAAGCGATCGGCGCAACGGATTAACGAACCGTCACACGCGATTCCTTTCGTCGACCCGCACCTGGCGGCGCTTCTTCCTGCAGCGCAAGGTTCCCCGGACGGCATCCGCAAAGGACCGCGCGGGAGAACCTATATCGATATCGCCGACGGCACCATCCTGGTTCGCAGGAATGAACAAGGCGAATACAAACTGGCGTCTGCAACAACGACCAATGTGCCGGATATCACGTTCGAGCAGATTCCTGGGCAATTCGTCTGGCGCCGCAAGTTGCAGGCCTTCGCAAATACGCAGCAGGATCCGCAGCCAGGCAGTTCTCGCCACCTCACTCAGCCAGAAAAGCCCGGCCCCAGCCCAAGCAAGCCCCCTCGACTGCAAGAAGACAGTGATCCTCTCGATCCCTTCGTACTCATGGGCATCAGTGAACTATGGAAAGCCTGGGGAACAACGAAACCGCCAGCCGGCGACTCCGTGGAAATCGGCGGCAAGCACTTTGCGCTGCTTGACCAGCCGACCCACGCCGTTGACGGTTTTGCCTTCATCAAGCCTCCTCAGTTCTCTGCTTATCGTTTCGATGCTTTTGAACAATTACTGCTGACCAATCCTGAGTTACAACCCCGGGGGGTGGTGAAGTCGGCGGACAGGACGGCGCAAGGCAGTGAAGCATGGAAAATTGCAGGGAGTCGGCCATTTGAAAAAAGCCTGACTCAATATGTCAGCGATCAGTTCCCCTTCCTTTCTGATCACTCCGCAAGCGAAACCGCACGGGAGATGTTCAATCGGGCCAGTCACTCCAATAAACTGAGCGGGTCCGGGATCAGTGCATTGGTCGAGACTTTCAAGTACTGGGAAAATCGTTCTAAGTTCGTAGGCGATAACCGAGTCGTTCGTCAAGACTTGAGCGACCCGCTAATGCTTCTCTCGCCGCTTGCAGCCGACGTAAATGGCAACAAGCGTGTCCCGCTCCCTTCCGCTGAAGGTCTGCAAAGAATCGACTTCAATCCGAAGCTGTTATCCGGTTCACAACATCAAAGAGGTCGGCGAACAACGCGGACACTGTTCAAAGATCTTCTCAGCGCACACGGCTACTACATTGCCCATGATTTCGGCGCCAACCAAGGGAACGCCTTACTGATCAAGCGAACGGGTGTTGAGCATATCTTCATCATGTTCATGGACAGGATTCAGAACAAAACTGTTTTTCTCCCAGATCCAATTGCCTGGCTCAAAAAAAGAGTCTTTGTCGACAACATGGATGCCCATATCAACAACGACCTGATGGAACACTTGCACACGAACAGGATCATTTTTTTGCTGGGCACCAACGAGCCTCTCCCCACTCACGAATACAACCTTGTCGTCAGCCGACACAGCTGAATAACCTTATCGTTAATGCTTACCCGAACGCGAAGCCGCGCGCTCCAGAGTTCTCCGGGGCGCGCGGCCATGCACAAAATACAGGCATAAAAAAAGCCCGCAGTGTGAGCGGGCGAAAGACCAAAGAAGCTATATGCGCAGTCGCTTCCCGGTGGGGGCAGCTGCTTGGGGGTCAGCTGCCCCGGTACGTGGAATAGCTGTACGGCGAAATCAGCAAAGGAACATGGTAGTGATCCTGTTCGGCAGAGATGCCGAAGCGCAGCACAACCACGTCGAGGAATGCCGGTTCCGGCAACTGAACGCCACGGGCGCGGTAGTAATCGCCCGCATGGAACTGAACCTGATAAACGCCGGTACGATAATCATCGCCTTGCAGCAGCGGTGCATCGACCCGGCCATCGCTGTTGGTGACGGCACTGGCGACCAATTCCAGGTGCGATCCTTCAACGCGGTACAGCTCGACCTTGATCGAACTGCCCGGGCAACCGTGTGCAGCGTCCAAAACGTGTGTAGTCAAACGTCCCATTGATTCTGCGCGCCTGCCTGCACGGAGCAGTCAGACTTCGCGCCTCCCGAAGTCAGATAAAAAGGAGACCGCACCGATTCGGAGCACGAAAAGCTGCGGCGAGCGATTGATTAAGACACTTTTCAAAAAAATTGTACACAATAAAAACGACATTTTTCACATCACCCCCGCCATTCGGGGGTTTCCTGCCGATGAGCCAGCAATACGCCTATTCATTGCACCTCCTATCCATTAGCTGACTGGTCAGGCAGGTTTCTTGCAGGCTCACGCCAATAGCAGGAAAAGATGACAGTCGGTGAAAAATGCGAAAATTCAGGCTTACAAATTGCGAATAAAGTTGTATACAATCAGCCCATCGCTGTGACGCCAGCCTGTTAATTCACCGCCAGGCCGCCACACCAATCTGTCAACGAATAAGAAGGAAGACTGCAGTGAGCGCTGACTACCCACGCGACCTGATCGGTTACGGCAGTAACCCTCCTCACCCACACTGGCCGGGCAATGCCCGCATCGCCCTGTCGTTCGTACTCAATTACGAAGAAGGCGGCGAGCGCAACATTCTGCACGGCGACAAAGAATCCGAAGCCTTCCTGTCCGAGATGGTTGCTGCCCAGCCTCT
>Ga0163161_10001302_pt1 | contig 18594 bp, 17 predicted proteins | sample S45metaG_FD_129847 | JGI IMG/M metagenome (GOLD analysis project Ga0163161, IMG submission 129847) | Switchgrass rhizosphere microbial communities from Kellogg Biological Station, Michigan, USA - S4-5 metaG | ecosystem: Host-associated > Plants > Roots > Rhizosphere > Soil | place: USA... | reverse complement strand
TTCATTGGCAGCGCGTTCCATTAACTCTAAAGAAGTTATTTCCTGCCTTAAAATTGTAGTTTCGTCAGCCTGTCTTATTTGGGATACATCAAAAATTTTCATAGTATGCTTTTAAATTTGCCTTACAGTTATGTAAATTTATTACAATGCAGGTACACCGTAATAAACAGCAACAAATATTTAACTCCCTATCCTATGATTTAATGATTATTGAAAGAAGGGAACTATTTGATGTAGATAAAAAGTTATAATGAGCTTAAAAACTGACTTTGTTGTGAAATAAATGATAATTATTAAAAATATGCACTGTATAATTTGTAAATTTCAATAATTTTGCGCCCTCAATCCATTTATACAAACAAAATGAAAAATACTGCGCTAACGCACATTCACGAGGGACTTGGAGCCAAAATGGTACCGTTTGCAGGTTATAATATGCCTGTTCAATATGAAGGAGTAACTGCTGAACACGAAACCGTTAGAAACGGTGTAGGCGTTTTTGATGTTTCGCACATGGGCGAATTTTTACTAAACGGCCCTAAAGCTCTTGACCTTATCCAGAAGGTAACTTCTAATGATGCGTCAACGCTTACAATAGGCAGGGCTCAGTATTCTTGCCTTCCTAACGATAACGGTGGCATTGTGGACGACCTTATTGTTTATAAGATGAAAGAAGAGCAGTACCTTTTAGTGGTAAACGCTTCAAACATAGAAAAAGACTGGAACTGGATCTCGTCTAAAAACGATCTTGGTGTAGACATGCGCAACATCTCTGATGATTATTCGCTTCTTGCCATCCAGGGGCCTAAAGCTGTTGAGGCTATGCAGCCGCTAACATCTATAGATCTTTCTGCTATAAAATACTACCACTTTGAAGTAGCAGATTTTGCAGGTGTAGAGCACGTTATCATTTCTGCTACAGGATATACAGGCAGCGGTGGTTTTGAAATCTACGTGAAAAACGATCAGGTTGAAGCATTATGGAACAAAGTATTTGAAGCAGGAGCCGCATTTGGTATTAAGCCAATTGGCCTTGCTGCGCGTGATACACTACGTTTAGAAATGGGCTTCTGCCTTTACGGAAACGATATTAACGACACTACTTCTCCGCTTGAGGCAGGTCTTGGATGGATTACTAAATTCAACAAAGATTTTACCAACGCTGAAGCGCTTAAAAAGCAAAAAGAAGAAGGTGTCGCAAAAAAACTTGTTGGCTTTGAGCTTACCGAAAGAGGTATACCAAGGCATGATTATGAAATAACAGATAAAGATGGTAATGTTATAGGTATCGTAACATCGGGTACTATGGCGCCATCGCTAAACAAAGGAATCGGCCTTGGTTATGTTCCTGCTGAATATGCAGCAGAGGGCAGCCAGATCTTCATCCGCATCAGGAAAAATGATATTCCTGCACAAGTGGTGAAGCTGCCATTCTACAAAAAATAAAACTATGAATAAAATACTGGCACTGGCTTTATTAGTAACCTGCACATTGCAGGCGCAAAACAATGTAAAAGCGTGCAGTACATTTTCTAAGATAAATGATGTTCTCCAAAAGAGGCATTTTAAACCTAAACCGGTAGACGATAGTCTGTCGGTTTACGTTTTTAATACCGTTATGGAAGAACTTGACGAGAACAAGACCCTGTTCCTTCAGCAGGAATATGATAAGCTCGCCGTTCACAAATACAAAATAGACGATTACGTATTGGCTGGCAATGACTGCTCTTTTTTCTCCGATTTTATATCGGCTTATAAAAGCGCATTGCAGCGCAACCGTGATTTTGTGGTGGAGATTAGTAAAGAACCACTTCCCTATACTACTAAGGACACTATTTATTACTCCAAAAAAAATTATCCTTTTCATACCGATGCGCAGAGGATAAAAAAATTTCTGCGTAAAAAAATAACATACGACATACTTGAAGATGTTGCTAAAATCAGCAAGAATAGGGATTCGTTATCCACGCACATAGAAGCATTAGGCAAAATATCTAAACAGAAAATTTTTGACACTTACCTGTGCAAGCTGGATAATCAGCTGTCTCCTTCGGAAGGGTTTGACTCAAGTGTATACAACCTGTTCTTTTCTACATTCTGTAACTATTTCGATCCGCATTCAACCTACTTTAATTATAACGAAAAAGCTTCTTTTGTTTCGTCGATATCTACAGATAATTATTCGTTAGGACTGTATGTAAGCCAGAACGAAAAAGAAGAGATCATTGTAGAAGAACTCGTTCCCGGAGGCCCTGCCTACCGTACCGAAAAAATAGACAAAGGTGACCAGCTCATTAAACTCGCTGCCAATAATACCGAATATACCGTGTCGTGCACTTCACTGGAAGCTATTACAGAAATCGTTTCATCAGATTCATACAAGCAGGTACAACTTACGCTTCGCAAAAAAGACGGAACTATCTATTCTGTAAGCCTTGAAAAAATAATAATGAAGGCAGATGACCATAGCGTATACAGTTTTGTACTGAGCGACAAAGATCCTGTAGGATACATAAAAATACCAAGCTTTTATACCGCTTTTGATAATGAGTCCAATCGTGGCTGCGCCGATGATGTAGCCAAAGAAGTAGCCAAACTTAAAAAAGACAATATTAAAGGCCTTATCATAGACCTTCAGTATAATGGCGGCGGCTCTATGGATGAGGTTATACGCATGGCAGGCATGTTTATCAACTTTGGCCCGATCGCTATTGTAACCGATAAAAATAAATCCTACAATGTTGTAAAAGATTATAATCGCGGTATGCTGTACAACGGCCCGATGGTTGTTCTTGTAAACGGATTTACAGCATCTGCAAGTGAGTTTTTTGCAGGTGTTATGCAGGATTACAACCGTGCGCTTATTGCAGGCACCACTACACTTGGTAAAGCTACTATGCAGACTATTTTGCCACTTGAAGAAAACAATGACGAAGATTTTGTAAAGGTTACGCTGGATAAGTTTTACCGCGTTACAGGAAAAAGCAGTCAGTACGTTGGCATTGTGCCGGATGTGAAGCTCCCTGCGTTTTTTGACAATCTTTTTCCGCGTGAAAGCAGTATGCCTACAGCGATTAAAAATGACAGCATCAGTTTTAATGTATCTTTTACCAAAATGCCCGATACCAAAAATACAGAGGTTATAGCTCAGAGCAAAGCGAGGACAGGAAAAAAAACTGATTTTGAGCTCATAAACTCTATTAACGCTCAGATTTACAAATTATATGACAGTAATAAGCAGCCACTTCCTATTACTTTTAAAAATGTCTTTACCGATTTACACAGTATGGATTCCATTTGGAAAGACATAAGTGCCGCGGCCGAAAAACAGCAGGAATTTTCTATTAAAAATACATCTTATGCGGATGACACCCTTAAGTATGATGAATATGGAAAAAGTGCCAATGAATTCAGGATGAAAGCCGCTAAGACTGATGTTTACATTAAAGAAGCTATTAACATTTTAAACGATATTAACCATTATAAAAACCAATAACCAATTTTTACCAACCGATGAAACCAACTTTACTACTCGTTCTTTTAATTTCGTTAAATGCCTTTGCTCAGGATTTTAAAGCTCCCGTAGACTACCTTAATTTTATAGGTAAAGAAACCAATACCATTTCGCAAAGTACCTGGAAGTACACTAAAGCAGTTGCACACAGCAAAAGCGCCAGGAAGATTGATGCTACGCGCAAAAATCTGATAAAGTCCATACAGGGTGCTTCTAAAAAAATAGCAGCGGTTAAGGGTGGCTACAAAGGAGATGTAGAATACAAAGACCAGCTTATTAATTATTTTTCGTTACAGGAAAAATATGTAAATGAAGATTATGCGAAGATAATAGATATGCAGGATGTAGCCGAACAATCGTATGATTTTATGGAGGCCTACATCATTGCCCGTGATATGGTAAATGAAAAAATTAATACTGAAATTGAAAAACTAAACACCAATCAAAAAGCTTTTGCCAATAAATACGGCATAACCATTAGTGAAGACCAGTCTGAGTTAGGTAAAAAAATGGCAATATCTAACGAAGTGTTCAAACACCAGTCGGATATGTACCTTATATTCTTTAAAGTTTATATTACCGACATTAATCTTATGAAGGCAATTGAGAAAAAAGATGTGGGTAGTATTCAGCAAAACGCCTCATCGTTAGAACAATATGCGCTGGAAGGCATTGATAAAATTAAAACAGCCAAGCCCTATAAAAACGACCCGATGCTGGTTAATGCAACTAAGAAGGTTTTAGAATTCTACAAAAAAGAAGCTTTAGAATTTGCCCCCGCAGCAGTAGACTTTGTGATGCTGAACCAAAAAACAGAAGATGCCAAAAAAGCTATGGATAGTAAATCGGCTCCATCTAAAGATGAAGTCGCAGCTTATAATAAGCTTGTAGCTGATGTAAATAAGGCTTTAGGTAACTACAACAAACTGAATACAAAATTTTTTAACGATAAAAACACCGCAATTACTGCCTGGAATACCGCGAGTGATGGTTTTGTAACAAAACACATTCCAAAAGACTAACTTTGTTTTTGCAAAAACAGGGAATAAGTTTATTTTTGTGCAGCAAACAAAAAAATTATGGGAAGAGCGTTTGAATTTAGAAAAGCCAGAAAAATGAAACGTTGGTCAGCAATGGCAAAAACGTTTACAAGAATTGGTAAAGATATAGTAATGGCCGTTAAAGAAGGCGGACCAAACCCTGAAAGCAATGCGCGTTTAAGGGCAGTAATACAAAATGCCAAGGCAGCAAATATGCCTAAGGATAACGTTGAGAGGGCTATTAAAAAAGCATCTGAAAAAGACTCAGCTAACTTTAAAGAGGTATTGTTTGAAGGGTATGCGCCTCATGGTATCGCAATACTTATAGAAACAGCTACAGATAACAACAACCGCACAGTTGCAAACATCCGCAGTTATTTTAATAAATGTAACGGTACTATGGGAACACAGGGTTCTGTAGAGTTTATGTTTGACCATACCTGTAACTTTCGCATCCCTGCCGAAGGCCGTGACGTGGAAGAGCTTGAGCTTGAGATGATCGACTTTGGCGTGGAAGAGATCTTTGCTGACGAAGACGGGATTGTAATGTATGCCCCGTTTGAAAGCTTTGGAGCAATCCAGAAAGAACTTGAAAACAGAAATATTGAAATACTTTCATCAGGCTTTGAAAGGATTCCGCAAATCACAAAAGAACTTACTGCAGACCAGGTTGCAGACGTTGAGAAACTTCTTGAAAAAATTGAGGAAGATGACGACGTGATGAATGTATACCATACAATGCAGGAGTAACCGAATTGCATTATCATAAATTGAAGCGCCTTTTAAGGCGCTTTTTTATTTAACTTATTACCGAGAAAACAAACAGTTACATTTAAAAAACAATCCTTTAATTACTTTTTGATTAAAATATTTAATGCAAACTGTAACATATTAAATTTGATTCAGTCATTATAATAAACCAGCCAATAAAAGTTTGACAAACGCAAATCAGGATATTAATTCGCTACTGGAACTATGCAAAACGGGAAGCCGCAACGCACAGTTTGAGGTTTATAACAGGTATTATAAGCCCATGTTCAACACGGCCCTGCGCATCGTGAAGGACAGCCATTGGGCAGAAGATATCATGCAGGAATCGTTTTTGAAAGCTTTTACGAAACTGGACAGTTTTAAAGGTGAGGTTACTTTTGGGGCGTGGTTAAAAAAAATCGTAGTAAACCACAGTATTGATAATTACAAAAAGATCAATAAGCATGACGTTGATCCTTTGGACAATGTACTGTATAAAGTACCGGATGACAATAGCAGCGAAGAGTCTGCTATAGATTTCAGGGATATGAAGGTACAGCAGGTTTTAGCCGCGATACAATCACTCAGGGAAAATTACAGGATAGCGCTAACACTGTTATTTATCGAAGGATATGACCAGGAGGAAATAGGTGAAATTATGGGCATTACCGCAGGCAATACCCGGACAACAATAAGCAGGGCAAAGGAAAGCCTGCTAAAAAAACTGAAGGAATAATGGACAGAGAGAATGAAAAATTGAACGAAATTTTTGGTGCCTTAGAAAGCCAGTGGGATATTGAAATGCCTGCTGAAGGGCATCAGGACCGTTTTCTTGACAGGCTGGACAAGAAAAAGAAAACTCCAAAAGGTAAAGGTTTGATATACTGGATTGCTATGCCGGCAGCTGCAGCAATTGTAATACTGTTAAGCTTATTGTTTATCTACTCACCGGCAGATAATAAACAGGTGGCTAAGATTTCGAATAAAACAAAAGAGACGCAGGTATATTTTGCCACAATAATACATAACGAGCTGGCAAAGGTAAAACAGGAAAACACCCCCGAAACAAAACTACTGGTGCAGGATGCGCTGGTAAGGATGCAGCAACTGGAAAAAGATTATGACAAGATAACACATGAGCTTGCCAATAAAGGCGAAAGCAAACAGCTTATCCATGCGATGATAACCAATCTGCAGACGAGAATTTCCTTTTTGGAAGAAGTCCTTGAAAAAATTGAAAACATCAAAAAAATTAAAGAAAAGTATCATGAAAACAATCAGGCTTAATATACTATTGCTTTTAGCAATGCTGCTCCCTGGTATAGCAATGGCCGGAGGAAATGACAACATCACTAAAGAAAGAAGAATTGCTAAAACATACATCGTAAATTCCAACGCGGGACTCGAAATCCAAAATCGTTACGGACAGGTATACGTAACAACCTGGGATGAAAACAAAACTTCCATTGAAATACTTATCCGCGTAACCGCAAAAAATGAAGAAACTGTAAATGATCGTCTTAGCTCTATAGATATTGAATTTGATGCTCTTAAATCCCTGATAAAAGCAAAAACCATAATCGGTAATTTTTCGGGCAGAAATGTGAATCTGGAAATTAATTATACTATAAAAATACCTAAAAATGGTAGTGTCAACCTTGATAACCAATACGGATCCATCAAACTAGGCAGTATAAACGGCCCATCCGTTATTAAATGCCAGTATGGAGGTGTATATGCCGATGCGCTTAACAATAGCGACAATATTGTAAAAATTGAGTATTGTGGTAAATCACTGATAAGTTATATGAAGAACGGCACGGTAAGGGCAGCATATTCATCATTTGAGCTTACACGTGGTGGCAATCTGAACATTAACAGTGATTACACCAATGTAATTGTTGGGCGGATTAACGATATAACTTATAACACAGATTATGGCGATATGAAAATAAATGATGGCGGCAAAATTAGCGGCAATGCCAACTATTCGGGCACAAGGATAGCAAATTTATCATCCCAGCTTAATCTTACTACCAATTACGGTAACGTAAATGTAGGAGCTATCAACAAAAACGCGAAGAATATTGCCATTAATGCGACTTATACAAACGTAAATGTAAAATTTGATGCTTCTTATGCATTTGATTTTGAATACCATCTTGAATACGGAAATCTTGGCGGATCGGCGGGATTAAAATTTACTGAGAAAAAAGAGAAGGAAACATCTGCAAGCTATAAGGGTTACTACAGGAATTCAGGTGAAAACCGCATGTATATTAAAGCAGAATATGGAAATATTAATCTAAGTAAAAATTAAATATCTAAACAATGCAACCATTTATGAAAACATAGCGTCTACATTATATCAATCATCATCAATCAAAATCAATCATCATCATGAAACGACAGTTATTTTTAATCGCAGTGCTGCTACTATCGGCGGCGGCATTTGCACAAAACAGCGAAGAAGCTATTACGGCAGATGGAAATACCGTCAAAGAGAAAAGAACCATCAACGCCTACTCATCATTGTGCATAAATGGCCCTTTTGAAGTATCGGTTACCGACAGCAGCGACAGTTTTGTCACGCTGGAAGGATCAAAAAACATTGTTGCACTTATAGAGATTAGCGAAGAAAATGGTACACTTTCTATACAGCTGCCAAAAGACCGGAAATTTAAGGCACACAGAAAAAACAAGGTGTACATTAAAATACCTTACAGTACAGCGCTAAACACTATCAAGTTTAATGGATCTGGCGGGCTGGTATGCCGAAAAACAATCAAAAACAATATTAAGGTGCAGCTTGAAGGCTCAGGAAACATAAAACTGAATCTTTATTCTGCCAAAAGCGATGCAAGTGTACTGGGTTCCGGCTCAATAACGCTAACAGGGGCGGTACAGGACTTTAAATGTAAAATTATAGGTTCGGGTAATATACAGGCAGAAAAGCTTGAAACAGCCAATTTGGATGTCGCTGTAACAGGATCAGGCAATGCTTACCTCGCCTGCACTAAAACCATAAAAGGAAATATCAGCGGATCGGGTAATGTTGCCTTTACCGGAGAGCCGGAAAAACAGGATTTAAAAAGATCCGGCACCGGAGATTACAGTGCCTATTAAAAATAAAGATATAAGGGTTAGTATACTTAGGGATCAACGCTGCAATTGCAGCGTTTTTCTTTAAATATACCCATTAATGGGTATTGTGTTATATATGGATTGCCGGTACTTTTGTAAGCTCTTCAATCACACATGCGTGAGTTAGTTAAAAAATAAAGGCTTCTGAAATAAAATTCAGGAGCTTTTTTGATTTATAACCGTTTGCTTCCAAAAAAAACTCCCTGCGATGCAGGGAGTTTTTTTATACGTTGTGAGATAGAATTATTTTATAAATTCAATCTTTTGTGCTTCTTCAATATTAACGCTGTCAAAAAAGCCCTGCTCGTTCATCCACTCATCACTAAATACTTTACTCATGTAACGTGAACCGTGGTCAGGGAATATAAGAACTACATTGCTGTTTTCATCAAACTCTCCCAATTCTGCATACTGCTTAACTGCCTGGAAAGTTGCTCCACTTGTGTATCCTACAAAAAGCCCTTCGGTTTTAGCGATATGCCTTGCAGCATGAGCGCTATCTTCGTCTGATACCTTTATAAATTTATCAATTACGTCAAAATCTGTAGCTGTAGGTATAAGGTTTTTACCAAGACCTTCTATTCTGTACGGATAGATCTCTTCGCTGTCAAACTCTTTAGTTTCATGGTATTTTTTTAGTACCGAACCATAAGCATCCACACCTAATATTTTGATTGCAGGATTTTGCTCTTTAAGGAAACGTGCCGTGCCGGAAATTGTTCCTCCTGTGCCGCTGCAAGCGATAAGGTGTGTAATTTTACCGTTTGTCTGTTCCCATATTTCAGGACCTGTAGTTTTATAATGTGCGTCTACATTAAGATCATTAAAGTACTGGTTAATATAAACCGATCCTTTATTTTCTTCATGAAGCCTTTTTGCAACACTGTAATAAGAACGTGGATCATCTGCAGATACATTTGCCGGGCAAACATAGACTTTAGCCCCCATTGCGCGAAGCATATCTATCTTGTCTTTAGATGATTTAGAACTTACTGCAAGTACACAGTCATATCCTTTAATAATGCTTACCATTGCCAGGCTGAAACCTGTGTTACCTGAAGTAGTTTCTATTATGGTGTCTCCCGGTTTCAGGATACCTTTTTTCTCTGCTTCTTCGATAATGTATAGTGCAATTCTGTCTTTTGTGGAATGGCCCGGATTAAAAGCTTCTACTTTAGCGTAAAAATTTCCTTTTAATCCTTCAGTAACTTTGTTGATTTTAATTAGAGGTGTGTTACCAATTAATTCCAACACATTATTATAGGCTTTTATCTCTTCTTTCATAAAAAATAAGTTAGTAAGGTAAACTGCTACAAAGTTTATTGACCTCAAAACCTTGCAAAGCTAACAAAAAAAATTTAATTACTTTTTAATTCCTTCTAAATCTAATAAAAAACTGTATTCTTTTGCAACCTCTTTAAGTGATTCAAAACGCCCCGATGCTCCTCCATGCCCCGCTTCCATATTGGTATCCAGGTATAAAAGCTTGCTTCCTGTCTTTGTAACCCTCAATTTTGCCACCCATTTTGCAGGTTCCCAGTATTGTACCTGAGAATCATGTAAGCCTGTAGTGACTAACATATTTGGATATTCCTGAGCAGTTATATTATCGTAAGGCGAGTACGATTTCATGTAATCGTAATATTTTTTATCATTCGGATTACCCCACTCGTCATATTCACCTGTTGTAAGAGGAATACTATCATCAAGCATTGTAGTTATAACATCTACAAACGGAACCTGTGCAATAACACCATTGTACAGCTGTGGTGCCATGTTTATTATCGCCCCCATTAATAATCCTCCGGCAGACCCACCTTCAGCATATAAGTGTTTAGCAGATGTATATTTTTGATTTATCACGTACTGTGAACAGTCTACAAAATCAGTAAATGTATTTTTCTTCTTAAGCAGTTTTCCGTTATCATACCATTCACGGCCTAAATCTTCTCCCCCACGAATGTGGGCAATAGCATAAATGAAGCCCCTGTCAAGCAGGCTAAGCCTGATAGATGAGAAATAAGCATCCATTGACGCTCCATAAGAACCGTATGCATATAGTAATAAAGGATTTTTACCGTCTTTGGTAATACCTTTTCGGTATATCATAGAGATAGGCACCTTAGTACCATCTTTTGCAGTAGCCCATACCCTTTCTTCAACATAATTATTCTTATCGAATTTACCGCCAAGAACGGCCTGCTCCTTAAGAACGGTCTTCTCTTTGGTCTTCATATTGAAATCTATTACAGACGATGGCGTAGCCAGTGACTGGTAACTATATCTCAGGATATCGGTATCAAAATCGGGATTTGCAGACGTTCCTGCAGTATAGGTTTCGCTTTCAAACGGCAGGTAGTACTCCCCTTTTCCATTCCATGGGCGAATTCGTATTGTATTAAGTCCGTTACTGCGTTCAGAAACCACAAGATAATCTTTAAAGATATCTATATCTTCAAGAAGCACATCATTGCGGTGTGCGATAAGGTCTGTCCAGTTATCCTTGCCTGTTTTACCTTCGGGCGTAATCATTAGTTTGAAGTTGGTCGCCTTATCCTTATTGGTCACGATATACCAGCTATCTCCAAAGTGAGAAATGCTGTATTCTAAGCCTCTGGTTCTTTTTTGGAATATTTCAAACTCATCGTCAGGCTTTTTAGCATCAAGAATCCTGAATTCGCTGGTAAGTGTACTGCTTGAACCGATAACCAGGTATTTTTTAGATTTCTCCTTATAGATAAACGCACTGTAGGTATCGTCTTTTTCATGAAACACTAAAGCATCGTCTTTTACATCTGCGTCAAGCTTATGTTTGTAAACTTTGTCAGACCGAAGTGTAACCTCATCTTTGCGGGTATAAAACAATGTATTGTTATCTCCGGCCCATGTAGAACCACCTGTGGTATTTTCTATCTTAAAAGGAAGTACTTCGTTTGTTTCAAGGTTTTTAACCTGGATGGTAAACTGCCTCCTTGAAACAGTATCTACACCAAAGGCTGCCCATTTATTATCTTCACTTATATTAAGCCCACCCAGCTGAAAGTAAGAATGCCCTTTTGCCATTTCGTTGCAATCAAACAGTATTTCTTCTTTAGCGTCGAGGGTGCCTTTTTTACGTGCGTATATTGGGTAATCTTTTCCGGTTTCGTAGCGGGTAATGTAATAATAACCGTTATAAAAATAAGGTACAGATGAATCGTCTTCTTTGATCCTGCCTTTCATTTCTGCAAAAAGATCCTTCTGGAATTCTTTTTGGTCGGCGGTCATTGTATTATAGTAGGTGTTTTCTTTGTTAAGATAATCTATTACCTCCGGGTTTTCTCTTTCGTTAAGCCAGTAATAGTTATCAGTTCTAACGTCGCCATGCTTTTCAAGTTTCTTAGGTTTGACAGTAGCCAGCGGCGGAGAAATTGTTTCGGTCATCTTCTTTTTATTAGATTGCGCATTCGCTGCAAAAATAACACAAACACAACTTAAAAGTACGTGTTTTTTCATTTGTTTTCAGGTTAGCATATAACTCTGCAATTTAATACTTTTGCAATATAATCATATAATAAAATTCGTAAAAATGTTTGGAGATATCATGGGAATGATGGGCAAACTTAAAGAAACCCAGCAAAAAATTGAAGAGACTAAAAAAAGGCTTGACACTGTTCTTATCGATGAGCAGAGCAATGACGGATTATTAAAGGTTACCATTACGGCAAACCGCAGCATCAGGTCTATAACCGTAGACGATTCTTTATTAGAAGACAAAGAGCAACTGGAAGATTATCTGGTATTGGTTCTTAACAAAGCTATAGCAAAAGCTACAAATGTAAACGAAGCTGAACTTGCTGCTGTTGCACAGGATGGCATGCCGAATATCCCGGGATTAGACGGAATGTTTAAATAGAAAAAGTTGCAGAGTAACAAAGTTTCAAAGTTGCAGAGTATTAAAACTTTGCTGCTTTGAAACTTTGCTGCTTAAAAGCTCAGCTTTTGCAGTGTCTCTATTACATAATTATGCATCACTTCCTTATAATCAAGATGCGTAACGATACGCAGCTTTCCTTTCCCTAAAGAACTTATAAATATGCTTTTCTGCTTTAGTTTTTCCATCAATGCGGCTTCGCTATATTGTGGCTTAACTGAAAAGATGAGAATATTGGTTTCTACCGGTTCTACCTTTTCTACCCAGGGTAGCTGCTGAAGGAAATTAGCCAGCTGTTTTGCCCTTCTGTGATCTTCCTCCAGTCGGCCAACATTATTTTGTAACGCATATAATCCTGCCGCCGCAAGGTATCCTGCCTGGCGCATACCGCCGCCAAACACTTTACGAATCCTGATTGCCTTATTGATATGTTCCTGCCTGCCTACTAAAAGCGAACCCACAGGCGCACCTAATCCTTTTGACAGACATACTGAAATAGTATCAAACAATCCACCAAACTGTTTAGGATGCTGCCTTTTTGCTACCAATGCGTTCCATAAACGGGCGCCATCAAGATGATAGGCCAGTTTATTGGTTTTGCATACATCGCTTATTTCCATAAGGGTCTGCAGATCATAGCATGCCCCTCCGCCTTTATTGGTAGTATTTTCTATCGTTACAAGGCTTGTTAACGGACTGTGGTAAAAGTCGGGCGGGTTTATGGCTTCTACAACCTGATTGGCTGTTATCATGCCGCGGTTACCATCTATCAAACGGCTTGAAACACCGCTGTTAAAGGCTATACCACCACCTTCGTAATTAAATACGTGCGACCATTTATCGCATATCAGTTCGTCACCCGGGTTTGTATGTAATTTTATTGCTGTTTGGTTTGCCATGGTGCCCGAAGGAAAAAAAAGCGCAGCTTCCATCCCAAAAAGATCGGCTACTGTTTCTTCGAGCTGAACAACGGTAGGATCCTGTTTATAAACATCATCGCCCACTTTTGCCCTGAACATCTGCTGAAGCATTTCATGCCCGGGACGGGTTACCGTGTCACTTACTAAATTTATTTCCATATTATTGAAAAGGATAGCTTATTTTTGCTAAATACAAAACTACATTATTTATGACAAATACCGAACAAATAAAAGGTATTATAGAGCGTCTTGGTGCGCTGAGGAGGTATCTTTGACATCGACAGAAAGTTAATTGAAATAACAAACGAAGAAGAGAAGACTTTTGCACCTGACTTTTGGAATAACGCCAAACAGGCCGAAATCATTGTAAGAGACCTGCGATCTAAGAAAAAGTGGGTGGAAGATTATGAAAAAGGCAATGCCATGGCCGAAGAACTCCAGATCATCTACGAATTTTACAAAGAAGGCGATGCTACCGAGGAAGAACTCGACAATCATTATAAGGCAACAATTGCCCATATTGAAAATCTCGAGTTTAAAAACATGCTATCCGATGAAGGCGACAGCCTGAGTGCCGTAGTACAGATCACGGCGGGTGCCGGAGGTACAGAAAGCTGTGACTGGGCATCTATGCTTATGCGTATGTACATGATGTGGGGCGAAAAAGAAGGCTATAAGATCAAGGAGCTTAACTTTCAGGCGGGGGAGGTTGCCGGTATTAAAACCGTAACCCTTGAGTTTGAAGGTGATTATTCTTTTGGTTACCTAAAAGGCGAGAACGGCGTACACCGACTGGTGCGTATTTCTCCTTTTGACAGTAATGCAAAACGCCATACTTCATTTGCATCTGTTTATGTGTATCCGCTTGCCGATGATACTATTGAGATCGAGATAAGCCCGTCTGACATTTCATGGGAAACCATGCGTTCCAGCGGTGCAGGAGGACAAAATGTAAATAAGGTAGAAACGGCGGTGCGCCTTCGCCACCACCCTACCGGAATCATCATTGAAAACTCCGAAACACGATCGCAGCTTGACAATAAGACCAAAGCCATGCAATTGCTTAAATCGCAGTTATATGAAATTGAGCTTAAAAAACGTCAGGCCGTTCGAGATGAGATCGAGGCCAATAAGATGAAGATTGAGTGGGGTTCGCAGATACGTAACTACGTTATGCATCCGTATAAACTGGTTAAAGATGTAAGAACACAATTTGAAACCAGCGATGTAGAAGGCGTAATGAACGGACATATTGATGAGTTCCTGAAAGCCTACCTTATGATGATGGGCCAAAAGACCGAAGAAGAACAATAATTACGTAAAAGTGATGACCTAAATACCTCGTGATCATGTCATGAGGTATTTTGTTTTTAATATGTTCTGCCTTACAAAATCATGCAACTTTTGTTACAACCTCATGTTTTAACATTTATTTAGTGAAAATTTGCCGTATTTTCACGGTAGAATTAATTCGAACCTACCTAACATCCCGAATAACCATCTATGAGCTATAAAAAGCCTGTTTATTACATGCCGAGCAATGAAGACCTTAGGCTTGAAAAGCTTAGGGACTACCAAATATTGGATACACATTCTGAAGATGCGTTTGATAAGATTGCACTTATGGCATCACAGGTATTCAATTGCCCAAGCTCCTTTATAACTTTTGTAGATGAAAAAAGGGCCTTTCTGAAATCTAACCTCAGCTCACTTCCTATTAATGAAGTGGAAAGAGAGGGCACGCTTGCAAGTATCGCAATATTAAACGACGAGGTTACACTTTTCAATAACACACTGGATCATCCTGAATTAGTAGACAGTACTTTTGTAAAAGGTGAAGATGGGGTTCGTTTTTATGCAGGGGCACCTATAAAGTCACCTGAAGGGTACAATGTAGGCGTAATATCAGTGGCAGATTCTGTTCCAAGAGAAGCTACAGCACAGCAGATTGATATGCTGAAAACACTGGCTAAAATAATAGTTGACAAACTGGAAAACAGGCTGCGTTATCGTAAATCGATAGAATCGCAGATCAACCTGATGAACATAGCTCTTCACGAGATCAAAAACCCGTTGGCTTCCATAAGCCTTGCTAACGATGTGATACGTAAAGATATCGCTACAGCACCACGTATGACAGACATGATAAAATCGTCTGTTGGCATTATGCAGAAAAGGCTGGCTAACCTTCTTACACAATCTGAGCTTGAAGAAAAAGACATGACGCTTTCTATTGAAGAAATAGATGTGAAAGATATGTTTACAAGGCTTCTGAATAACTTTGAACTGCTGGCAGGCAGAAAAAAACAGGTTATTGAGCTGCATTGCGAAGACACCCTCCCTAAACTGGAAGGTGATAAATCTAAAATATCAGATGTACTGCACAACCTGCTTAGTAATGCTATAAAATATTCTTACCACAATACCAGCATAAAGGTGTCGGCTCGAGAAGCCGGAAACTATATGCATATCGAAGTTAAAGATGAAGGCCAGGGACTTAATTTTGACGACATCCAAAAGCTTTTCAACAAGTTTGCTAAACTTAGTTCTAAGCCTACAGGCAAAGAAACATCTAACGGATTAGGACTTTCCATATCAAAATCGTTTATAGAGCTTCACAGGGGTAATATTTATGCAATGAGCCCGGGAAAAGACAGAGGTACAACGTTTATAGTGTCGCTTCCGCTGAAGTTTGTAAGGACCAACGATATCGAAACTGTTGCTGAATTTAACTCCTAAAATTTCGCTGCATCGTTAAAAATCCGTAATTTAAGGGCACTTAAAATTACAGGATTATGAACAATCGCAGGGCATTACTCGAAACGCCATCGCTTACCGTTGAAAAATCACTAAAAACATTAGTAGAGAACAGGACCGTTTATTCTCTTGAAAACTGCGAACTCAATCTTTTTGAGACGTATCAGGAATCTATACTTGTTCCACTAAAATTCAACGACCTTGTGGTAACGAGTATGCTGCGGGGTAAAAAAGTAATGCACCTTTTTGATGATCCCAGCTTTGAATATCTTCCCGGAGAAACAGTTATCGTTCCCGGTAACGTAGAAATGAAGATTGATTTCCCTGAAGCTTCTGCCAGCAATCCTACCCAATGCCTTGCCTTAGCCATAGACCACAACAAAATAAGCGATACACTTGATTTTCTTAACGAACGATATCCTAAAGAAGATGAGTTATGGAAGCTCAATCATGAAAATTACTTTTTTTACAATAATACTGAACTCGCAACTACCATCAATAAGCTTATTCGCGAGTGCATGAGCTTTTCGGTAACAAAAGATGCACTGGCAGACCTGGCACTACAGGAGCTGCTAATAAGGATAATCCAAACCCAGACAGCACAACGTGCCGATGAAGACGCCTCTATTGATACCAATAGCGTAATTTATACTATTACAGAGTTCATCCGAAAAAATATAACCTCAAGCATAAGCCTGAAAGACCTTAGCGAGAAGGCATGCATGAGCACCACCTCTTTTTATCGCTATTTTAAAAAGGAATTAGGCATGAGCCCCATAGAATTTATACTAAATGAAAAGATAAAACAAGCCAAGAAATTGCTTAAAAATCCGGGAATCCAGATAAACGAAGTGTGTTTCATGGCAGGTTTTGATGACTGCAACTATTTTATAAGACTGTTTAAAAAGTATGAAGGCATTACACCTAAGCAATATCAGTTGTTACATGTTGCCTAACTTCTAGTCTTCGAGAAAGCTTACCGGTTCAAGGTCTTTAGCTTCTTCTTCGGTAAAAAGCCTTGACTCTATCATAAAGCGTTTGCCTAAAGGAATTTCGAGCGAAAAGCTTGCTCCCCTGCCATCAATGGCATTTAGCGTTAAATGGGTATGCTTCCAGTATTCAAACTGGTCTTTGCTCATCCAGAATTCGCAGTCTTGAATTATACCAAGGCATACATCGCTGTAGCCCAGTTTAAAATCTCCTTTTTCAAAACACATGGGTTGAGAACCATCGCAGCATCCGCCGCTTTGGTGAAACATCAGTTCGCCATAACGCTCTTTAAGCTCTGCTATGAGATCATCTGCCTGTGGGGTACTGTCGATTCTTTTGTACATAATAAAAAAATTAAAAACAGGACCAATATATTGACCCTGTAATTATTGTTATCCGTTAATATCCACTAATATCTTTACCTGCGATGGATTTGACACCAAGGCTTCAAAACCATCGGCAACAATATTATCCAGCTTAATTTTTTGGGTAACCAGTTTTTCTACCGGCATACGCCCGGAGTCGATAAGGTTTATAACCTGTGGAAATATATTCCTGTAAGCAATGATGCCCTTAACCGTAATTTCACGCACTACCTGATCAAAAGCATCATGGGTCACCGGCTTGCCAAAAAGTGCTACAAGAACAGCGGTACCGCCATTTCTCAAGCTTTTCAATCCGTTGTCATAGGTTGCCTGAACGCCGGCAGCATCAAGAAACACATCGGCTCCGCCGTTAGTAAGTTTTTTAACCTGTGCAGGAATATCTTCGCTTTTGCCATTTATTACATGTGTGGCTCCTACTTCAGTTGCTTTTTCAAGGCGTTTGTCGGCAACATCAACAACTATAACATTTGGCGAACCCGCAGCGATAGCTGCCTGTACACACAATAAACCTATAGGGCCTGCTCCAAAAATAACGCAGGAGTCTCCTAATCTTAAACCACTTTGCAAAACGGCGTATACAGCAACAGCTGCAGGCTCTACCAATGCTCCCTGTTCAAAACTCATGGTATCAGGTATCTTATGTACCATATAATCTTCTACAACCGTATATTTTGCAAAACCTCCGTTTGATGTCAGCCCCACAAAACCAAGTGGTTCAGAAAGGTTATATTCGCCATTGGCAATAAACGGGCTGTCCGGATTTTTGAATAATGGCTCTACCACTACCCTGTCACCCGGTTTTACATTTGTAACACCCTCACCTATTTCACTTACAATACCTGAAAACTCGTGCCCAAGAGTTGTGACACCCTGATGGCCGTTTAACGGGTATGGTTTATCAACAGGAATAAGCATTGGGCCATGTGTATACTCATGCAGGTCAGACCCACAGATCCCTGTAAATTGTACTTCGATCTTAACTTGTTTTTTTCCGGCAGCAGGTATCTCGGCCTGTTCGACCCTGATATCTTTTGCAGCATGCCAGCGTGCCGCTTTCATCGTATTTGACATTGTAATAAAAATTTTAGAATATAGTAAACAGCAGTGAGGCTGCCCAAGGGCAGCCCCAAAACCAAACAATAGAATTTTAAAAGAAACCCAGTTTATTTTTATCGTAAGA
>Ga0163161_10001301_pt1 | contig 18595 bp, 13 predicted proteins | sample S45metaG_FD_129847 | JGI IMG/M metagenome (GOLD analysis project Ga0163161, IMG submission 129847) | Switchgrass rhizosphere microbial communities from Kellogg Biological Station, Michigan, USA - S4-5 metaG | ecosystem: Host-associated > Plants > Roots > Rhizosphere > Soil | place: USA... | reverse complement strand
TTCCCATTCCGAACAGAGAAGTTAAGCCCACCAGAGCCGATGGTACTGCGGTAACACGTGGGAGAGTAGGTCGGTGCCAAATCTTAAAGAAAGCCTTTCAGGAAACTGAGAGGCTTTTCTTGTTTAAAAGAAAATTAACAATATCCCTGAAAAATAATTTCCTGCTGACACGGGTATAACTTCACATGGTGTTTGAACACTTTTTCTAAAACACATACAGTATTTTATTGTTCTTATCACAGGTGGAACATTAGAATTTATTTTTTTCCTAATCACTACACATATTACCCATATTTCGCTTTTTTAAATATCATCGAAAAAGCATTTTGAAATATTTTTGGTTATCTTTGTCCTTAAACTAAAGCACACATATAATGAGTTTTTTTGCTGAAAAAAGAAGAGAAGTAATGCTTCACATCGAGCACTATATGCTTGAGATGATGGATTCTTATCTTAAACCAATTGATACAAATTGGCAGCCTACTGATTTTCTGCCTGTTTCTACAAGTGAAACTTTTCTGCAGGATATTAAATCTCTTCGTGAAAATGCAAATGATCTGTCTTATGACCTGGTTGCCGTGTTGATCGGAGATACCATTACTGAAGAAGCATTGCCTACATATGAATCATGGCTGGCCATGGTTGAAGGAGTTAGCCGGTCTGAAGAAGGCGGATGGATGAGATGGAACCGTCACTGGACAGCGGAGGAGAACAGACATGGTGACCTTTTAAATAAATACCTTTACCTATCTGGTCGTGTCGATATGAGACAGATGGAGATTTCGACGCAGTACCTGATTGCAGATGGTTTTGATATCGGCACCGGACATGATCCTTACCGTAATTTTATTTACACGAGTTTCCAGGAATTAGCTACGAATATCTCTCACCGCAGGGTGGCATCTTTAGCCAAGAAAGATGGTGATACGTTACTCTCCAGAATTTGTGGTGTAATTGCATCTGACGAAGCAAGACATGCAAAAGCTTATAAAGACTTTATGTCTAAAATCTTTGAAGTTGACCCTAATGAAGCGATGATTGCTTTTGAGGATATGATGCGTAAGAAGATCGTAATGCCGGCACATTTCTTAAGAGAAATGGGAATGAAGATGGGCCAGACTTTTGGCCATTTCACTGATGCAGCACAAAGACTTGGTGTGTATACAGCCGTAGATTATGTGGAGATCATGCAACAGCTGATTGATGAATGGAAACTGGATAGCATGATTGATTTAAATGATGCAGGTGAGAAAGCACGTGATTACATCATGGCTTTACCAAGCAGGCTTTTACGTGTTGCGGAAAGAATGAAAAACCCTACAATAGATTATAAATTCAGCTGGATACACGCTTAATCCATCTAAATATGAACTGATAAAAAGAGTCCGGATCAAACACCCGGGCTCTTTTATTTACATGTTTCTCCGGTATTGTCCCCCTACCTGATAAAGTGCTTTGGATATTTGTCCAAGCGAACAGATTTTACAGGCCTCCATTAGCATTTCAAAAATATTTTCTCCCCTGACAGCGGTAAGCTGTAGTTCCTTTAATATATTTTCAGTCTCTTCTGCATTGCGGTTTTGGAATTCCCGGACTGCCCTAATCTGATATTGCTTCTCTTCTTCCGTTGCACGGATCACTTCGCCTGGTACGATAGTAGGAGAACCCCTCTTATTTAAAAATGTATTTACGCCTACTATTGGGTACTCTCCCGAATGTTTGAGGGTTTCATAATATAAACTCTCCTCCTGGATCTTTCCACGCTGGTACATCGTCTCCATGGCGCCAAGCACTCCACCGCGTTCATTGATCCTTTTGAATTCCAGCAGAACAGCTTCTTCCACCAGATCTGTCAGATCTTCAATAATAAAGGAACCCTGCAAAGGATTTTCATTTTTCGCCAGTCCCAGTTCCCTGTTGATGATCAGTTGTATGGCCATCGCCCTGCGAACGGATTCTTCTGTGGGCGTGGTAATTGCTTCATCATAGGCGTTGGTATGCAGTGAATTACAATTATCATATATGGCGTATAATGCCTGTAAGGTAGTTCTGATATCGTTGAAATCTATTTCCTGGGCATGTAGTGATCTCCCCGAAGTTTGAATATGGTACTTCAGTTTCTGTGACCTGTCATTGCCCTTGTATTTGTTTTTGATGGCCTTTGCCCAGATCCTTCTTGCTACGCGACCGATCACTGCGTATTCAGGATCAATGCCGTTAGAGAAGAAGAAAGACAGGTTAGGGGCAAAATCGTCAATGTGCATTCCCCTGCTCAGATAGTATTCTACAAAGGTAAATCCATTGCTGAGTGTAAAGGCCAGTTGCGAGATGGGGTTTGCGCCAGCCTCGGCAATATGATATCCTGAGATAGATACAGAATAAAAGTTCCTCACCTTTTCATCGATGAAATACTGTTGGATATCTCCCATCATCCTCAGGGCAAATTCAGTAGAAAAAATACAGGTATTTTGAGCCTGGTCTTCTTTTAGTATATCTGCCTGTACGGTGCCCCGGACTGTACTGATAGCCCGGGCACGAATCTGACGGTACGTATCTGCATCCAGCACCTGATCACCTGTTACACCCAATAAAAGTAGACCTAAGCCATCGTTTCCTTCAGGCAATTTTCCCTGATAAGCTGGCCTGTCCATGTTTTTCTTTTGATAGAGGTGGTCGATCTTTTGATTTACCTCCTCCATAAGACCATTGGCCAGGATATACTTTTCACATTGCTGATCGATAGCTGCGTTCATGAAAAATCCGAGAAGCATGGGAGCAGGGCCATTAATGGTCATCGATACCGAGGTGCCCGGAGCACATAGGTCAAAACCAGAATAGAGTTTTTTGGCATCATCGAGGGTGGAAATGCTTACACCTGAATTACCTATTTTTCCATAGATGTCAGGTCTTATATGCGGATCTTCGCCATATAGTGTTACAGAATCAAATGCCGTTGATAAGCGATGCGCAGGCTGTCCCAGGGATACATAATGAAAGCGCTTGTTTGTTCTTTCAGGCCCGCCTTCACCAGCAAACATTCTCGTTGGATCTTCACCTTCACGTTTCAATGGAAATACCCCGGCAGCATATGGAAATTCTCCCGGTACATTTTCAGTAAGCAGCCAGCGAAGTATATCTCCCCAATCCCCGTATCGTGGAAGTGATACTTTTGGAATCTTAAGTTGTGAAAGCGACTCGTAATAAAGTGGCTGCCTGATCTCTTTGTCCCTCACCTGGTAGGCAAAAAAATCCTGCTGGTATTTCAGGACAGTATCCGGCCATTCCCTGATCAGCCGGCGGCAATTTCCATCAAGCTGTTCATTGAGCTGCGTATACATTTCATTTAAGGATGCTATCGTATTTGCATCCGGCGCTGCAGTAGTGTTAGCATCTTTAGCCGGGGCCATGATTCCGTTTAGCTGGTACAGCCGGGTAGCAATAGCCGTTTGCCGGCTTACCCATTCATTATATTGCTCACTTGACTCGGCAATTTCGGCAAGATATCTCGTCCTGTCCGGCGGGATGATGTACATTTTTTCAGAAACACCGCCATCAAGCTTTAAATCTGCATGGAAATCAGTACCTGTTTTTTTAAAAAGTTCTTTTAGAAGAGCTACAAAAAGGCTGTTCATCCCCGGGTCATTGAACTGTGAGGCGATGGTGCCAAATACCGGGATCTCCTCATCTCTGGCATCAAACAGGTTGTGATTTCTTTTATACTGCTTACGTACATCACGCATGGCATCAGGTGCACCCCTCTTATCAAATTTATTAATCGCTACAAGGTCTGCAAAATCGAGCATATCAATTTTTTCCAGTTGCGTAGCTGCCCCAAACTCAGGTGTCATCACATACAGTGAAACATCACAGTGTTCAGTAATCTCGGTATCAGACTGGCCTATGCCGGAGGTTTCTACGATAATCAGGTCAAATCCTGCCGCCTTGCATATGTCTATGCTCTCCCGGACATTCACTGAAAGGGCCAGGTTGGCTTGTCTGGTGGCCAGAGATCGCATATAAACCCTTGGATGATCAATTGCATTCATCCTGATCCTGTCGCCCAGCAGCGCACCGCCCGTTTTTCTCTTGGAAGGATCAACAGAAATAATAGCGATGGTTTTATCAGCAATTTCCATCAGGAAGCGCCTTACCAGCTCATCCACCAATGATGATTTACCTGATCCTCCGGTACCGGTTATTCCTATAACAGGCGCCTGACTTTCAACGTTGAGCTGCTTGAGTTGATTTACAAGGAGATGTGCTGCCTCCGGGTCGTTCTCGGCAATCGTAATTGCCCTCGCAATACTGCTCAGGTCTTTTGAAGGAATCAGTTCTAATTCATTGGTGATCGTTTCTGCCGTAATGAAATCACTCTGTTCCAGCATATCATTGATCATGCCCTGTAATCCCATTTTGCGGCCGTCATCAGGAGAGTAGATGCGTGTGATGCCGTAAGCCTGTAATGCTGCAATTTCATCAGGCAAAATCACTCCTCCGCCACCTGCAAATATTTTGATATGTGTGGCGCCCTGTTCCCGGAGGAGGTCAAACATATATCTGAAATACTCCATATGCCCGCCCTGGTAGGATGTCATGGCTATGCCCTGAACATCTTCCTGAATTGCACAGTTTACTACCTCTTCGACGGACCGGTTATGGCCGAGGTGGATCACTTCGGCTCCTGAGGATTGCAGCATACGACGAATGATATTGATCGTTGCATCGTGGCCGTCAAATAATGCTGCTGCTGTAACAAAACGGATCTTGTGCTTTGGCTTATAGCTGGTAACCTGTTCCATAAATTATATTTGGTACGTAAAGTTAAGAAAACTATAATGTGCTGTGCAGATGGAAGCTGCAAATAAATCCGGGCATAAAAAAAACCGCAGATTCTGCGGTTTCTCAATGTTGTGAAGTTTGTTTATTGATGAGTAAGCTCAGTAATTGGTTCGCCGATATTACCGCTTGGCATCTGTATATGAAGCATTGCTGCAATTGTTGGAGCAATATCGGTCATATGATGTGTTTTGTTGGTTTTACCTGGTTTAACATGCCATCCCATGAAAACACATGGAATGTGGGAATCGTACGGATTCCAGGCGCCGTGCGTAGTTCCTGTTTTTCCGCCATCAAAATAATTAGGTTGCAGGATAAAGTAAACATCACCGCTCAGGCGTGCATTATATCCGTTGGTAATCATTTCTTTTTGTACTGCAGGAAGGGTAGACTCGGCAATTCTGGTAAGGTCTACAGCATTGGCAATACCGTCATATGTTCTCAGGTAATCAATCGTTGCGCTCTTCATTGCACTAAAGTCAATGTCTTTTAGATCCTTGTTGCTGTGGTCAAAGATGATCTGGTTATTCATGGCCATCAATGCTGGTTTTTTTATTTTAAACCTGCTTTCCAGATAGGCATTCAAACCAGTCACAATAGCTTTGTTGTCCACTAATCCACCATGCATTTTGTTTTCTTTCATGAAACCAGGCACATGTGCTGCTCCATGGTCTGCAGAAAGGAATACCAGATATTTTCCCTTGCCAACTGTTTGATCGAGGTAATCGAAAAAATCGGCTATGTCCTTATCCAGACGAAGGTACGTATCTTCGGCCTCTATTGAATTAGGGCCGTACTGGTGACCCACATAATCGGTAGAAGAGCAGCTTACGGCAAGGAAATCGGTAATGTTATCTTTGCCCAGGCCTTCTGCATTAATCGCAACTTTTGCGAGGTCAAGTGTAATCGTATTTCCATACGGTGTACTTCTGATCATGTCGTAGTTCTTTCCTGCATACAGTTTAAGCGGATGGGGAAAGGTAGGTGTTTCTTCACCCCGGGTCACGCCTTCATAATCTTTGTTATCAGCTGTACTTTGCGTATAAGTTGAGATGGGATATAAAGTATTCCAGTTCATGTCGTAATACTTGTTTGCCATTTTCTTCTCATTGTACTGCTGAACCCAGGCAGGCAGCTGATTCATATACCAGGTACTGGTGATCCAGTTACCGGTTTCGCCGTCGTACCAGTATGCACCGGTAGGGGTGTGACCGGCAGGAAGGATAGACCCGCGGTCTTTCAGGGAAAGGCCGATCACTTTGCCCCTGAAGTTAGTGGCTAGTCTCAGCTCATCTGTAATGGTACTGCTCAACAGGTTTTTCGGAGACATTTTGCCTGCCGCATTATTGGCACCTACACCTGTAACCGTGCTGTCATCAGTACAGTAAACTCCTTTTTTTGTTTGAGGATCAAACCAGTTATTACCGATGATACCTGTTATCGCAGGCACTGAACCTGTATAGATACTCGTGTGGCCTACAGCGGTGTACGTTGGTGTATAGGGGATATATGTATTTTCTGCAGAAAACCCTTCGTTAATCATGCGCTTAAAACCGCCCTCAACATATCTGTCATAATAACGATACAGGTAGTCCCATCTCATTTGGTCAACAACCAGTCCTACAACCAGTTTTGGACGATCAAGGGTAGTTGAAGCAGCAGGAGCTGCTGTGCTCTTTGCTTTTTTTTGTGCGAAGGCTAAACTGCCTAAACAGCAAAGACCTGCAATTAACAAGGTTTTTTTCATCAGAATAAAATTGTTTTTAACGGTTATGAAGCTATCATGAGCTTATTCATTACTGTTTGTAAGTGTTAAGCTTATGATGGTTTCATTATTAGTGTTATTAGTAGCGAATGGATGCATACATAGATTTGAAAATCAGGCATACAACGCTTTCATCATTATACGTTTGCGGTAAATATAATGGTAAACACATAAATTCAATGTTAAGAATCCTGTTAAATTGCTTCTGCAACAACAAAAGTACTTCCACCAACGAATATCAGGTCATGAGGATCGGCATTGTTTCTGGCTGCATCAAGTGCCATAATGACGGATTCGTATACTTTGCCTTTCAGATTGAATTTCCCGGCCTGCAGTGCAAGTTCAGCGGCAGGCAGTGCCCGTTCCAGTACAGGCTCACAAAAATAATAAACCGCAGTAGCAGGGAGTAACTGAAGGACGCTGCTGACGTCTTTATCTTTGAGCATACCAATCACGATATGTAGTTTCTTATAAGGTGTGGCCTGAATATTTTGCAGGACTTCCTGTATACCGGCTATGTTATGGCCGGTGTCGCAGATCACCAGGGGATCGCGGCTGATGGTCTGCCATCTGCCCTGCAGACCTGTAATCTCTACAGTGTCTGACAATCCGCTGTAAACAGCTTCTTCGGGAATGGCAAACCCATTACGGTTTAACATACCGATTGACTGTATCACAGTAAGCACATTTTTAAGCTGGTAGCGTCCGGTGAGGTCCAGCTTCAGGTCTCTGTAGATCCTTGCATTATTTTTATAAACAGAAATCACCAGGTGCGTACCTTCGTTGCGTACATCGTCCAGCCGGAGGTCTGTACTGGCGAATACCAGTTCACTTGAAGTTTCTTCAGCTCTGCTGATAAATACAGGGGCGGATTCTTTTTGTTTTTCACCGATCACCACCGGGATACCGGGCTTGATGATCCCGGCTTTTTCCCGGGCAATTTCTTCAAGGGTATTGCCCAGCAGATTGGTATGGTCAAGACTAATGTTGGTGATGACAGACAGTTCCGGGGTAATGATGTTAGTGGAGTCGAGCCTTCCGCCCAAACCTACTTCGATCACTGCAATATCAACCTGTTCGGCAGCAAAATAATCGAAGGCCATGGCTACGGTAACTTCAAAAAATGAAGGACTGATTTCTTCTATTTTATCTTTTTCTCTCTCTGTAAACTCAACAACGGCATCCTCAGACATCATTTTCCCGTTGATCCTGATACGTTCCCTGAAATCTTTAAGATGAGGAGAAGTGTACAAACCAGTTTTATAACCTGCTTTTTGCAATACAGCCGCAAGCATGTGTGAGGTAGATCCTTTGCCGTTTGTACCGGCTACATGGATAGTTTTAAATCTGAGCTGAGGATTACCTACGTGTTCACATAGTAAAATGGTATTATCCAAATCCTTTTTGATCGCCGCGGCACCAATGCGCGTAAACATTGGCAGTTTATTGTATAGATAATCTAGAGTTTGAGAATAGTTCATTGGTACAAGAATCTAACACAGTAAACGTATCAAATCAGGAAATTATTTCACTTTAAAATTGAATACCACAACACCTGTTTGAAGATCAGGAGCAGAATCAGACTGGTTTAAACGGGCACCCATTACGGCAGCTTTGCATTTGGCCCAGAGATCCAGGTCCTGCAGGGTAGTACCTTTGACGCCGGGGGTGGCTTCAACAACAATACCTTGTTTATTTACCGTGATGCGCACAGCAATTTTACCTGTTTTCTGACCATCATCCTGTGGTGTTACCAGATTGGTAAAACGTCGCAGGGCGATGGGGGTATTGCCAAAGCCAGAACCGCCTTCGCCATAGTTATTGGCTAAAGGATCGCCGTTTACGGAACCCTGGTTACCTGGCGTGGTTCCGGTTCCGTCACCGCCTCCTGTACCTTTACTTGATTTTCCTTTGTAAAGGGCATTCTGGTTGATCGCCGGTTTTGCCGGTTTATCCTCCACTTTTGTGGCAGTAGGTGTTGAAGGTTTGTTCGTTTTTTTCGTGCTGATACTTACGGCCTCTTCGGTAGTCTGTGTGGTAATTTCCTTGTCAGAGCTCTCCACTGATTTTTCAGGGGTAACCTGCTGATCAGGAACTACCTTGTCTGGTGGCTGGTTGTTGGCATTAGGATCGGCAGAGGGTTCCTCAACACTCGTATAATCAGATCCCATACCTTCAACAGAAGTACCATAATTAACCACCATACCGCCCATACCTGCCTCTTCAGGCGGCTGAAAAGTGCCTATGGCGATAAACAGGCTCAATGCCAGCAAACCGGCTAATATTGCCGTTGAGATAGCTACTGCTTTAGGGTAATTATTTTCCTCTTTATATGGAGTCATTATTTTTTTGGTTCTACTGCCAATACAACTTTCAGTTTCAACTGATTAGCAACATCAAATACAGCCATAGTGTTTTCAATGGAAACCCCTCTGGCCACATACAATACAATTGTGAGGTCTGGAGAAGCCTGCTGGTACCTTTCGATACTGGCTTTCATGGTCTCCAGAGTAACTGGTTGCTTATCTACAAAATAATTGAGCTTTTCATCAATAGAAACGGTCACTGTTTTCTGTGCGGATGACTGCTGTCCTGATTCTGAACGGGGAAGCAATAATTTTACCACCTGCGGATTTACTACTGCCGAAGCAAGCAGGAAGAACAGCATCAGGAAAAACATGATGTCATTCAGTGCCGAAGTATGGACTTCAACACTTGCTTTATTTCTTTTGCGCAGATTCATTATTTACCTGGTTCTTCTAATAGATCAATAAACTCTAATGCATCTGTTTCCATTCTCAGGATAATTCTCTCTACCATCGCGTTCAGGATGTGATACAATACGTAGGAGATAATACCTACGATCAGTCCGCTGGCAGAAGTAATCATCTTGGTATAAAGACCACCAGAGATCGTACCAATTTCGATAGCCCCCTTAATGGATACATCGTGGAAGATGGTAATTACCCCCACAATGGTACCTACGAAACCAAGCATCGGCGCAATACCGGCAATGATACCAAGGATACTGATGTTTTTTTCCAGCTTGGAAACTTCCAGCTTGCCCACATTTTCAATAGCGGCTTCAATATCTTTGATGGGCCTGCCTATCCGTCTCAAGCCTTTTTCGAGCATTCTTCCCAATGGGGAATTTGTATTTCTGCAAAGCGCAATAGCGTTTTCCAGACGGCCGTCATGGATATATTGTTTGATCTGCAGCATCAGATTGGTTTCTGATTTGGAAGCTTTTCTGATGGTGATATATCTTTCTACAAAGATCACCAGTCCTGCAAACGCAAGGAGGGCAAGTGGAATCATTACCCATCCGCCTTTAATTAACAAGTCGAAGAAATGAAGTTCCTGAGGTGCAGCAGCTACAGCCTGGTTCGCAACATTAGCGGTATCAGTTAATTGTTTTACTGTATCTGCAGTAACCTGAAGCAATGTGGTCATATTATTTTTGTTTGTTTCTGTAAATGTATATTCCTGGTATTTTTAATTTTTTAGACAATCTGTCCAGCTCTTCTTTGGCTGATTTCTCATCTTTTAACGTAGCGATGCTCATTTTTAGTCTTCTTCCGGACATATTGGTTACCACCTTTGCCTCTATTCCGCTCTTTTTCATCAGCGCGATAAAGTTATCAGCTTCTTTCTGATCATGCATGGAAGCACCGATCACTTCGTACACGGTAGCCGTATCTGGCGCAGCGGCAGGAACTGTTTTGATCAGGGTATCTGCAGGAGAAATGGATGCTCCACTTTTCTGAATGGAATCAGTTGTCAGTGAGTCACCAGTCACCGGTGTAACTGCCTCTATTTTGGAAGCTGATGTATTTAATTTCTTAGCCGGGGCTTTACCTGTTAAAGCATTGTAGATATCTGGCTTAATCTGGTATAGAATACCCATCATCAATGCCAGTATGCCAATGCTGATCAGGATCTTCAAATAGGCCGGCATTGTTTTTTGTTCTTCTTCCTGAACAGGATAAACAGGGAAAGGATCAATTGCAGGACTTTCTTCAACTGGATCTTCTTTGGCTGTGATCTTATTTAATTTCATGATCACCTCCTCGTCTGCAGGGCCTGCAGATTTCAGGTAAGGTGATTTAGAACGGTAAAAGTTTAAGGATTCGATTTCTTCGCGTAGCTGTTCCTCGTTCTTTTTGTACTGTGCAAAAGGGTTTGCAGGAGTTTCAGCTGCTACAGGTACCGCTTGGTCATCACCGGGGTTCTCTTCAGTTCTTTCATTGTCGGCAACAACCGATTCCAGCGTTGGTTCTTCTGTTACTGTTGCTTGTTCAGTTTCAGCAGGCAGTGGTTCTGGTACAGGTATTTCCGGCGACACTTCTTCAGGCTCTTCAGTAGCGGCAGGTATTGTTTCTTCCATAACACTGATCTGGGAAATTGCCTCCGGAAGCTGTTCGTCTTTTACTGCAGGCAAACCATAAAAGTCGAAACCATAATTTATGGACGATGCAGGTTCAAAACTAATATGATCATTGGATTTTACCAGTTTTCCCAAATCGCCAAAGCTGACTGAACCTTCGTTATTTAGTCTTCGATGTGTGTCAGCGCTAAATTCATTGATAAAGTATATTGCCGTATCTGTAGAAACATTCCTTTTATTGCCGATATACGAGGCAAGCAGACTCTCTTCCTTTATTTCATCAGTGAAATCAAGCGTATAGCTGGGCGGGATGAAGGAATGCGTTTCCGCATCATACCTTCCCGGTATTTTCTTTTTAAACACGGTTCCCAAACCGGAAATCCCAACGGCTTTACGCGTTTGAATAAGCTCTGAGAGATAAGACAAGACATCCATTCTGGTAAAAATAAATTTTAATTCCGTATCAACCAATTATAAAATCGATTTGCTTAGAATGAGTAGCTGATTCCGCCAAAAACATTAACGCCAATCACCTGGTAATACAGATATCTGCTGTATTTTGTGTTTAACAAGTTGTTTGCTTTTGCAAAGGCCGAGAACCTGTTATTGATCTTGTAAGTGGCACCAATTCCCAGGTCAACATAACCTTTCACGTTAGTTGTTGTTTCAATTGCTGTATTTGGGATCACATACGGGTTTGCAGGCGCACTGGTATAAATTTTAGCATTGCTTGCATCCTGGATAGATACGGCAGCATTGAAACCAATTTTGTCAGTCACACTGTACAGCAGGTTAGAGCTGATGCGCAACTGAGGTTTAAACCAGCTGTAAGTTTCTGAAGCAGGTTTGTAATCTTCAAGGTTTAATTTACCGGTCCATTTTAACTGATCGCTCACCTGAACAGACAACTCACCTTCAAGGCCTAATACTTTAGTGTTCCCGAAATCATAGATCACGTCAAAGCGGGTAGGGTCAGTAAAGTTATTTACAAAGAGTGGCATATCGGTAATTTCTTTGCGGTAAACCCTCACTTTGTATCCAAAACCGGGGCCGCCTGTGCCCTTGATACCAGCACTGAAGCTTAATTTTTCAACAGCGTTTCTGATAGCGATATTTGTATTCAGGAAAGGGTTTTCATCTGTCAGGTCTTTCATCGAAGTCCTGTTCACATCTCCCTTTAATTCTGCAAATATTTGCAGGTAATCAGGGATCAGCGTGAAGTCTGCCGTTACAGCAGGGAAGATATGGCCCGCTGAAACAGTACCAAATTCCTGCACATAGTTAATCCCTGCGTTGATCTTAATTCCATTTGCTTCCAGTCTGATGTATGGGTTTAAGCGCAGCAGGTTGTTTTTTACGCTGGTCAGTTCATCTTTTGTATTTCCAAATTCTGTAGAAGCTGCAAGGCCTAAATTAAAGCTGCTGATTCTCTTGTTCAGGTATCCGTTGATGACAACTGAATTCTCTTTGGCATTCAGCTGATCTCCCCATACATAACCGTTGATCTTGGCTGCATAGCTGAGAGCGTCCGGGTCTTCAGTATATTTGTTGACCACTTCACCTTCGGCCTCGATAAAATTGAATGCCTGTTTAGCAGGGTCGAGATTTCTGAGCGGATTGTTTTCATCAAAGCCATAGAAATTGAATCCTTTTCTTTCATAATTTACCCTTCCGCTGAGTACAGCTTTATCTCCGATACTGCGACCGAATACGCTGGCCTGTTGCTGACTGAGTTTTTGTCCCTCAAGTTTGCCGCTTTGGCTGAAATGCCTGAAAAACCCACCTGCCTGTAAAGCTTCATCACGGCCCATATTGATATAGGCTTCGCCGAAGATTGTGCTTGCAGAACCAAGGCCTCCCTTTACATAATTGTTGATCAGTTCAGCCTGTTTCTCTGCGGCAACATCCTGTGCATAGAGTTTATCAATATCAGAGTTCAGCATCAGCTTTCTGTCTGTCAGCGCATAGTTGAAACGTGCTTTATATGATTTTACATCATTCAGGTCAGGGCTTCTTCTCAATTTTACTGCTTCCGCCAGAATTGGTTTGTAGGGTCTTACTACCTCTATTTCTTCCGTAACGGCTTTATCTTTATCTTCTTTTTTCTCTTCCGGTTTTTGTTCGGTTTTCTTATCGGTCTTTTTCTCCGTAGTTTTTTTATCCTGGGCGTTCACCGAAAGGGTTCCTGCAGTGAGGAAGAAAATGGATATATATAATAGTTTGCTCAATTTCATGATGCTTGGTCTTATTTAATTTTTTGTAATTTTTCTTTGGCAGTAGCTACGATTTCGTCTTTACCGTCATAATTGTCAATAATACTGAGCAGTGTGCTTTTTGCCTGCAGGTTATCTTTTAGGGCTACATAATTATCTGCCAGCAGGATGAATGACCTGGCTACCCAATAATCATAAGAAGGCATATTGTTGATGATATCGAAGCAGGTTTTTTGCGAGGTTTTGTATTCACGCTTGTTGTACTGGATCTGTGCCAGGGTAAATTTAGATTCCGCTGCCGCTACCGTTTTGGTTTTAGCTGCCACATTGCTGAAGGCTTTTACTGCTGATGCGGTATCGGCTTTCAACAGGTAGGCCTTACCGGCATACAGGTCTGCACTGTTCAGCTCTTCTTCAGAAGCTTTCTCCGACTCTTTGGTGAGCTGAACATACTTCAACATATCATCAGGACTGTTTAGCGCTGTGTAAGCTTTAAGCAGGTTATTGATGGCATATGAATAGTGAGATTTATAATCTGCCGTAGTCTCCAGTCTTTTCAGGTAAACAATAGCCTCATTGTATTTCTTTTGGTCGAGGAACAATTTGGAGATACTGATCAGAGAGCGCTCGGTCCAGTCGCTGGTCCAATCGTTCAGAATAAATTCATAATCTGGTATAGCCTCATCCGGACGGTTCAGTTTTACCAGTGCTTCGGCCCTGATGAATTTTGCTTCCTTCGCATGGATCGCTTTAGGATATTTATCGAAGTAAGCATTAACACTTTCTACGGTACCCTGGGCATCACCTTTCAGGTATCTTGTATTTGCAGCCTGGAAAACGATATTGTCCTGGTCAGCAACAGTGTAGTTTCCGATAGGGGTCGTAGCGGCATAAGTGATGAAACCATTTGCATCCCCACGGTCAACATAGATGTTTTTTATAGATTCAAGCGCTTGTTTCGCTTCTTCAGTACTGGCATAATCAGTAATTACTTTCTTGAAAGATTCCAGTGCTGCGTCGTCCTGATCCTGATTGTATTGAACCAGGCCTATGGTTACTAATGCTCTTGGTACATAGCTACTGTTCGGATATTTGCTGATGAGAGCAGTTAAATCCGTTTTTGATCTGTCCAGTTCGCCTTTATTGAAATAGGTATAGGCTGTTTCGAACCCTGCATCATCAGCATAATTTGATGAAGGGAATTGCTGGAGCAGGCTTTGCATGGTAGCGATCTTGGTATCATTCTGATCCTGCAAGCCCTGTATCATTCCTCTCTGGAACAGCGCGTAATCATCACCGGTAGATTTATCGCTGATGATCCTGTTGTAATAAGTTAAAGCATTGCCATAGCTTTTATTCACGAAGTATGAATCTGCCAGGCGTATGGTGGCATCAACTACGGTGTTTTTATCTTTGTCATTACCTGCCAGAAAGCGTTCGAAATAATTTGCTGCCTTAGAGTACTTTTCATCTTCAAATGCCGCATAAGCCAGGGCATAGTTAGCAAAGTTGTACACCTTTGTTTTATCGGCTCCCGGCATGGTCAGGAATTTCTCAAAGGTTTTTACGGCTTCGCCAAATTTGCGGAGTTCATACATGGCCTCTGCCATCCAGTAGGTGCTCAGGGCATTGATTTCTTTATCATCCGGGTAGGTATTGGAGCGGATAAACATCGACAAAGCATTTGGAAAAGCACGCTCGTTGTAGAACTCAAGTCCCCTGAAATAAGTTACCTTCTGGTAAGCTTCTTCTGCTTCCGGTGATTTTTTTACGATAGGCTCCAGGATATCAATGGCCGCCTGATAGTTTTTGCTGGTGAGCAGGATCTCACCAAGGAGTGTTTTTGCTTCATTAATCTTCGCCGACCTTGGAAATTGTTTCAGGAAGTTCTGGGTAGATTCCAGTGCCTGCTGATTAAAATCAAGTTCATAGCTCAGTCTTGCATAATTGATCCATGATTCTTCCTGTATATCTTTATCGAACTCCAGGCGGGAAGCCCTGAAGAATGCGCTCCTTGCTTTTTCTTTATCTGCAAGTTTAATAAATGCACGTCCCAGTGTGTACATACCACTTTGCAGATATACATCATCTGTATTTAACTGCGATAAAACAGTTACTGCTTCTTTGGTTTTGCTGAGCTGAAAAAGTGAGTACCCATACTGGTAGATAAACAGGTTATTTTTCTTTTCTGATTTATCTTTTGAATAGAATTCACGGAAATACAGTTCGGCATTTTTAAAGTCTGATTTGGCAAAGTATGATGCCGCAATCAGGCTTAGCATTTCTGCTTCAAATTGCTGCTTGCTGCTTTTCAGGATTGGAAGGGCATAGTTGATCACATCATCATATCTCTTATCCAGGTAGTACATGGAGGTGATATAGTAAGGATAGCTGGCTTCGTAAGTAGGAGAGCCTTTTAACTTTTCAAAGTTGGTCAGTGCGGTTTTATAATCCTTATTCTGATACCTGATATAGGCAAAATAGTAAGTCGCGCTTTCCTGGAAAGGGCCTTCTTCGTTTTTAACCTGCTCAAATAAAGGCTCGGCCTTTACGATATCCTTTTGCATAAAGTAAGAATAGCCTTGTTTGAACTGGTATTCTGTACGTTGTTTTTTGGAAAGGGTAGAGGGATCAGTTTTTTCAAACCATTCCAGCGCCTTCACATAGTTCTTTTGTTCAAAATATGATTTACCTACGTGGAAGAAGGCGAGTTTTGTATTCGGGTTCAGGGGATAATCCCTGATGAAAGTCTGGAACAGGCTTTCTGCATCATTGTTGCCCAGTTCAAGGGCACAAACAGCCGCATAGAACTTCGCATTTTCTTTTAACAAAGAAAGTTCAGAATTGCTTTCCTGCTGAGTCCCGGGTTTTGTCCTGAGTTGTTCAACGAGTCTGAATTGTTGGGCGGCAGCAACATATTTTTCATTATCGAGTAATTCGAGGCCAGTCTGATAATTTTTATTGAGGTTTACTAACGCACTTACCTGAGCATAACCCGTAGTCAGGTTACCGGCTAATAAAAGCGGAATAAAAAGGTATTTTTTCTGCATTTGGTTTAAATATATTGGGTGCTAATATAAAAATTGTAGAGACACTTGTTAACGATAGAAGTTAACAAGTGTTAATAACACTGTTTAACGTAAAGTTTGTAAGAATGGTATTAGGAAAGTTACAAAGAGCTTAATCTCTCTGAGAAGCAAGCAGATAGAGTACGGCCATTCTCACGGCTACACCATTTTCCACCTGATCCAGAATGATCGATTGTTTACTGTCCGCAACATCACTGGTGATTTCCACGCCCCTGTTAATCGGGCCAGGGTGCATCACAACGATCTCCTTATCCAGATTGTCCAGGATCTGCTTGTTTAGCCCGTACATCATTGCATATTCCCTTAAAGAGGGGAAATATTTAATGTCCTGTCTTTCCATCTGGATTCTTAACATATTGGCTACATCACACCAGTTTAAAGCTTTGATCAGATTGTGCTCTACTTTGACTCCCAGGGCTTCGATATGTTTTGGGATTAGTGTAGTAGGCCCGCAGACCATAACTTCGGCACCCAGTTTCTGAAGGCACAGGATGTTGGATATCGCAACTCTGGAGTGCAGGATATCGCCAACGATCACGACTTTCTTTCCGCGCACGTCGCCGAGTTTGTGCCGGATAGAGTAGGCATCGAGCAGTGCCTGTGTAGGATGCTCATGGGCGCCGTCTCCGGCATTGACGATTTGTGCATTGATATGTTTGCTCAGGAATACGCCGGCTCCTGCATATGGATGTCTCATGACTACCATATCCACTTTCATGGCCAGGATATTGTTTACCGTATCGATCAGTGTTTCACCTTTGCTTACAGAGGAGGAAGAGGCGGCGAAGTTGATGACATCAGCAGACAATCTTTTTTCAGCCAGTTCAAAAGATAGTTTGGTACGTGTAGAATTTTCGAAAAAGATATTGGCGATTGTGATATCCCGCAGGGAAGGAACTCTTTTGATCGGCCTGTTGATCACGTCCTTAAAATTATCTGCAGTTTCAAAAATCAATTCAATATCATTCAGGTTAATATCTTTGATGCCTAAAAGATGTCGGGTTGATAGTTTTTCTGCTGCCATTTCTTACTTATTTCGTTCTGATAATAAAATTACTTTGTCTTCACCCTCAGTTTCTTTCCAGCTCACTTTCACCAGCTGGGAATCGAGGCTGTCTACCTGCTGACCGATATAATCCGGTTCTATGGGCACATGTCTTGAAAACCGTCTGTCGATCAATACCATGAGTTCCACTTTTGCCGGCCTGCCGTAAGCCAGCAGTGCATCCAAAGCAGCCCTGATGGTACGGCCTGTCCATAACACATCGTCGATGAGAATGACGTTACAGCCTTCAATGATAAAATCTATGGTGTTACTGCTTGCGGATACAATTCCATCTTTTCTTCTGAAGTCGTCTCTAAAAAAAGTAATATCAAGATTACCTTTCCGGATGTTTTCAGTTTTAAGAATATGAGTGAGTTCCTGTTTTACCCTGTCGGCGAAGTAGCTGCCCCGGGGTTGTATGCCAATAAGTACAGTATTAGAAAAATCGGTATGATTCTCAATTAATTGATGACAAAGTCGCTTAATTGTGATTTGGAACTTATTACCGTCTAGCAGGGTTCTTTTTTGCATTGACAAATTGATTAGGCAAATATAAAAAATCGGATTGAATTACGGGGATGCATTTTCAATTAATTTGAAGGGGCTATCCTCAACCGGCCTCAAACTTATGCTAATTAATTAACTTTGAGGCATGCAGCATTCTATAATTTTTTTTGATGGTGTTTGTAATCTGTGTACCAGCTCGGTGAAGTTTGTCATCAAAAGAGACAGAAATGATGTCTTCCGTTTTGCCCCTTTACAGGGCGATATGGTTGGCCGGTATCTCGGAGCCTCAGACCGGCCTGACCACACAGCGCCAGGATCGATTATTTTGCTGGAGGATGGAAAGATTTATAAACGGTCAGGGGCGGCGCTGCGCATCGCACGACGTTTGGGTTTTGGCTGGAACCTGTTGTATGCTTTCATCATTGTTCCTGCATTCATCCGTGATTTCGTTTATGACCAGATTGCTCAGAGAAGATATCGCATCTGGGGCAAAGAGGAGAGCTGTATGGTGCCCACAGCGGAGCTGAAAGCAAAGTTCCTGTAGATCCGGGAACTGGCGGCAGGATCAAAAGGCCCTGTAACAAAAAAAGCATCCCGGTTAGGGGATGCTTTTCAAATATATAAGCTTTAAGATTATTTAGCTTTGTTTTTGCTTTCTTCGCCTTCCATTTGCTCTTTCAATTGTGCAAGAACACCTAGATCACCAAGAGTTGATTTCTCAACTGAATCTTTAACTTTTTTAACTGCATTGCT
>Ga0163161_10001297_pt1 | contig 18633 bp, 15 predicted proteins | sample S45metaG_FD_129847 | JGI IMG/M metagenome (GOLD analysis project Ga0163161, IMG submission 129847) | Switchgrass rhizosphere microbial communities from Kellogg Biological Station, Michigan, USA - S4-5 metaG | ecosystem: Host-associated > Plants > Roots > Rhizosphere > Soil | place: USA... | reverse complement strand
CCATGAACCTTGGCACCACTTTAGCCGTATATGCCACTATCTGTAAAGAAACCGGCCGTTCGTTTAAATGGCCAGGTTCTGCAGCGCAGTGGAATGGCCTTTCGGATGTTACCGATGCGAATATGCTAGCCGAGCATTTGATCTGGGCATCAACTACTGAAGCAGCCAAAAATGAGGCTTTCAATATTGTCAATGGCGATGTGTTCCGCTGGAGCAGATTATGGAAACGTATAGCAGTCTATTTCGATGTAGAACCCTTAGGTTATGATGGTAAAATTCAACCGCTCGAGAAAGAATTGGCCAATGATGCCGAGATCTGGCAACAAATCGCCCAAAAGTATAGACTAAAAGAAGAAAATCTAAGCCGTTTGGCATCGGCATGGCACACCGACCTTGATCTGGGAAGACCAATTGAAGTCATGACCGATATGTCTAAAAGTAGAAAACTGGGGTTTACCTTGTTTCAGGATACAGAGGAATCTTTTTATGCACTGTTTGAAAAGTTGCGTGCAGCGAAATTAATTCCTTAAGAACCGTTTTTGATGCGCATCTCCGACTGTATAAAACAGGGGCATTTAAATTTAAATACCCCTGTTACAATGATTTGATAGCGCAATCTGATGTTAATGATTAATTTTGATACCAGCGGAAATAGTCAACTACGTATTCATTAGGAAATCCTGTTCCGTCAGTGTCATTACATTCTACCCCATTACTTAAAATAACATACATGGGAACAGCAGGCACACTCGTTCTGGTAACGGTTGATTTTAATACATCATCTACATAAAATTTCAAAGATCCTTTCTCCCAGAGCAGGCCATAAGTATGCCATCCGGTAAAGTTTCCTGTAGAGTTTGGACCACCCCACCAGGCACCATCATAAAAGGCATGCGTCATATAATTTTTGGGTCTTCCGCGAAATTCCGCAATATCGATTTCAGGTGGCCAACCATCGCCCAACATCCAAAATGCAGCCCAGTTGCCACGCACATCAGGATATTTCGCACGAATTTCGAGATAGCCATAAGTTCTTCTGTTTTTTGTCCATACATAATCCGTTGAGTAAGGGTACGATTTGCCGCTTGGACCTGTAAAAGGCCCCTTTCTGGCCCTAACAATCAAAGAACCGTCCCGCGTAAATGAGTTGCTTGCCGTATTAAGGTTACAAGCCCCATCGTGGCTTTCGGTACCCCATGGAGTACCACCATGACCCCAAATATTTAAGTTTAAACTGCTGTTAAATTCATCTGATTCTACCAACCGCCAGGTTCTTCCCGATGGTGGTGGCGGAAGCGAAGCAAATGTTTTCTTAGAGAGCGTTAATTCTTCTTTAGTTTTTTCCTGTTCTTCGGGCTTGTTTTTACACGCAAAGAACAACATGGCGAAAGCCATACCGGTTAAAATTACTTTTGTTTTCATTAGGCTTATAAATGGTTAGATGTAAATCAGGTGTCTTTAATATCCTCGTATTAATTTCCCCTAAAATTGATTAACCTAAATTAACATGAATCATCTGGTCGAAAGCGGGTCAATTTCGTCAAAAAAAGGGTCAATTTACCCATTATCAGCTATTTTTAATACACAATCATACTGATATTTATAAGACTGTTCATCTTAACGATCAAAAACATTATACCAGACGCATTGAAATCACTTGATTAATGTTAACTACTTTTAGTTTAATATTCATCAAAAATTTAAGCTTTACAGATAAAGTCCCGTTTTATGACCGTTGTTTTTATCTTTGTACCGATTTGAATTGAAGCGGCAATACCTGAAGTGTAAAAGCTAGTTTTAATAAGTACTTCTTTATAAAATTTAAGAACATTTATAAAATAACATAATACAATGTCAGACGAAAAAATAATCTTTTCAATGGCGGGTGTAAATAAAATTTACCCTCCACAAAAACAGGTTTTAAAAAATATTTACCTTTCTTTCTTTTACGGTGCCAAAATCGGCGTTATCGGTTTAAATGGTTCTGGTAAGTCGTCCCTTTTAAAAATTATCGCGGGTTTAGATAAATCTTACCAGGGTGAAGTGGTTTTCTCACCAGGTTACTCTGTGGGTTATTTAGCACAGGAGCCGATCTTAGATCCCGAAAAAACCGTTCGCGAGGTAGTTGAAGAAGGTGTGGCCGAAGTCACCGCTATTTTAAAAGAATACGAAGAAGTAAACGAGGCTTTCGGATTAGAAGAAAATTATTCCGATCCTGATGCCATGGATAAACTGATGGCCAGACAGGGTGAGCTTCAGGATAAAATTGATGCTTTAGGTGCCTGGGAAATCGATTCAAAACTCGAAAGGGCCATGGATGCTTTGCGTTGTCCTGATCCTGACACTAAAATTGGTGTACTATCTGGTGGTGAACGCCGTCGTGTAGCAATGTGCCGTTTATTACTTCAACACCCTGATGTTTTATTATTGGATGAGCCTACCAACCACTTGGATGCCGAAAGTATCGACTGGTTAGAGCAATTCTTACAAAACTACGAAGGAACCGTTATTGCCGTTACCCACGATAGGTATTTCTTAGATAATGTTGCCGGATGGATTTTAGAATTAGACCGTGGTGAAGGTATTCCATGGAAAGGAAATTACAGCAGCTGGTTAGATCAAAAAGCTAAACGTTTATCTCAGGAAGAAAAAACTGAAAGCAAACGCCAGAAAACTTTGGAGCGTGAGTTAGAATGGGTACGTATGGCACCAAAAGCACGTCATGCAAAATCTAAAGCCCGTTTAGCCAACTATGATAAATTAGCTTCAGAAGACGGCAGAGAAAGAGAAGACAAATTGGAGCTTTTTATCCCTGCCGGACCGCGTTTGGGTAATGTAGTGATCGAAGCGACCAACGTAACCAAAGCCTATGGCGATAAGGTATTGTTCGATAATTTAAACTTCTCACTTCCTCCGGCAGGTATTGTGGGGATTATTGGCCCCAATGGTGCAGGTAAAACCACATTATTCCGTTTAATTACCGGACAGGAAGAAGCTGATGCTGGTACTTTCCGCGTTGGTGAAACGGTAGAGCTGGGTTATGTAGATCAGATGCACAACGATCTGGATGCCGATAAAACGGTATACGAAAATATTACCGATGGCTTAGACAATATCCAGTTGGGTACTAAAGCGGTTAACGGACGTGCTTATGTATCGAAATTCAACTTTAATGGTGGCGATCAACAGAAAAAGGTAGGCATTCTATCGGGTGGAGAACGTAACCGCGTACACCTGGCCATTACCCTGAAAAAAGGAGCTAACGTACTGCTGCTGGATGAGCCAACCAACGATATTGACGTAAATACTTTACGCGCATTGGAAGAAGCTTTAGAGAACTTTGGTGGTTGTGCTGTGGTGATCAGTCACGACAGGTGGTTCCTGGATCGGATCTGTACGCACATCCTGGCTTTCGAAGGTAACTCAGAAGTTTATTTCTTTGAAGGTAACTATTCAGATTATGAAGAAAACCGCAAAAAACGTTTGGGCGATGTTGCTCCAAAACGGATCAGATATAAAAAATTAGATTAAAGCAAAGTCCCGGCGAAAACCGGGACTTTTTTAATTATTGCCCCAGGCGTAAACAATTAAAGCTGCAAAGCCTACTAATCTTAATAATTGGCGATAATTAACGTAAGCAAAAAAGTGTTTGGTTTTAAGTTTTGGTTTAATCCCAAAATAAAAACTAAGCAACATGCAAACCATACTTAAGCTAAGTAAGACTGGAACATAATTAGCCGAAAAAAGCTGTGTTTCAAATCTGGTTGATTGATCAATTAAAACCAATAAAAGGAATAAAAACCCTAAACCAAGAGTGATCAATTCTATTTTTTTATTTGTTGTAATTTCTGCTTTATTCATCATTTATGGATATCTTTTTAGAGCCATCGGTAAATGAATTGTTACATTTTTTTTTCATATCAACATCAAAACATCTTAGTTTATAACCTAGTGTCTGTTCTTTAAAGCTTTTTTAATCGCAAGCTCCGTTACACCTTCCATGATTTTATAACCGGCAAGGTTGGGGTGAACACCATCAACGGTTAACTCAGCACGTTGTCCTTTTCGTTCATCAACCAAGGGTGTCCAATAATCTAAAACCGTATAATTTCTTTCCTTGGCATAAGCTGCGATCATTTCATTTAAGGATACGATGATTTCTGCCGGTTTAATGCTTTTGTTCCAGGCATATTGGTAAACTGGAAGATACTTGCAGAGTACCACTTTAATATGATGTAACCTGGCAAGTTCTGCCATCGATTTAATGTTGTCCATAATTTTTTCGTTGGTAACATGTCCCGTGTTCCCAGCGATATCGTTACTTCCTGCCAAAATAATCACCACTTTTGGTTTAAGGTTAATCACATCCTGCCTGAAGCGGATAAGCAACTGTGGTGAAATCTGCCCGCTTATTCCCCTATCCAGATATGGATTATTGCTAAAATATTCCGGATCTTTTTGCTTCCAGAACTCGAAGATAGAGCTTCCCAGAAAGACAACCCTTTTTTCTTTTTTTGTTGGGGGCAACAAAAGTTCATTTTCCTTTTGGTACTTGGTGAGTGCTGCCCAATCGTCGGCAAAATTTTCTTTCTTCGGTTTATTGTTTAATGAATCTGTTTTCTGATCCTGTGCAAATAGACTACCGGTAGAAATCAGCAAAATAAAAAATAGGAATTTACTTTTCATGGAATATTGAATAGGTAAGCGAGCGGAATGCTAAACTAAATAATTTGGCTTTAATTATTTTATTCGTCTGTATTAAAGTTACTATTCGTTTTGCCTTTTCTATTTCCAAACTGACTTAAGTTGTAACCCAATGTTGCCTGTACAAAGCGGCTGATAAATCGTGTTCTGTTTTCTGAGATTGAGTTGTTGCTGATGCTGGTACTAAAAAGTGCGCCCTGGTTAAACAGATCGTTCGCCTGTACAGCAAAGAGGAGTTTATTGGCTTTTAGGAAGGAGGTGTTTAATCCCACGTTTACCAACAGGGGGTTTCCCGCATAAAGGTTATAGCCAAAATTTAAACTTTTCGCCGCAGACGCATTGATTCTAAAGCGTTTTCCCGGAATCCAGCTCGCACCTCCGCTTAATGCCAAAACCTGGACATTTTTGATATTTTGGTTCATCACAGAATACGTGTTCGAACTAAAACTATAAGATACACTGCTATTGAAAGTATATTTTTTCTCGTTCAGATTAAATCTCAATCCGTTCGAAACGTTAATCCCACTACTTCTGTTCAATACGTTCTCCGTGTAAAAAACATTGCGGCTATAAGCAATATTACCATTGATGGATAAGGAAAGTTTATTATCCAGCATTCTTTTATTGAGTGAGTAATTGCCACCAACATTGTAAATGCCATTCACGTTCTCGTAGGTAGTTTGCTGTTTTAAACTGTTTAGTGTATCTCTCAGAAAAACCGTATTGCTCACTACGCTATTAAAAGCAAATGTACCCGATAAACCTGCCATAATACTTAAGCCCGATTTGAGGCCAAATTTATTATAGCTCAGATCGGCAGTATGACTTGATGTAGCCTTCAGATCAGGATTACCAATAATGAGGTTCTGTACATCGTTATTGTTTCTAATGGGCTGCAGTTTATTAAAATCAGGCGAACTGGTATAACCATTATAACCGAAACTTAAATTCCCGTTATCTTTAATCTGATAACTTAAATTGGCCGATGGCGAAAAATTTAACTGATAGTTTCTTAGTTCCTGACCTGTATTCTGATATTTACCAATAATAATGCTTGGTGAAAAATTAAGCCCGAAATTATAGCTGATCCGCTTTGCATTGGTATTAAAACCAACACTAAAATTCTGATTAATAAAATTAGACACATAATCCTGGCCCAGCGAATCGACAACAAAACTGTTCCCAAAAGGATTGGTAACCGTAGTAGTTTGCAGGTTCTGGCTTCTGCTGACCGAAAAACGGTACGATAAATTGATAAAACTATAATTTCCGGAACTATCGTTCACTTTTTTCAACGAATTCGAAAATTGGATATTCCCGCCAAAATTGGAGCTTGAAGTATTGTTATCTACCAATCTGTTTAGGAGTGAATCTTTAACAAGTACATTAGTGGTTTCGTTATAATATCGGATGATATCGTTAATCGTACTGTTCGTATTACCCCCGCTTGTGCCAAAGTTAAAGCCCATAGATAGCGATCTCTTATTGTTGGCCAGGCGGCGCGACCAATTGATACTTCCATTAACATTCGGATTGCTGTTCCGTGATCCGGTATTGGAAATCAGATCCTGCCTGATAAATCCGGTTTTATTTGAGGTCGAAAAAGCATCGTTCCGGGTATCGGCCAATGCACCGGCGAGTGAAACATTAAAATAATTCTTCTTTGTGGCGCCATTTAAACCGAGGTTAATATTATTGTTTAACGACTTGGAATTATTGGCGCTTTCCCTTAAATCGAAAATGGTCCCCTGCGGATTAAAGGTTTCCAGGTAATTACTCTGAATAGATTTATTGGTACCGTTACTAAAATTATAACTGCCATTAACACTAAATTCCTTTGAAATTTTATCCCGGATATTCCCATTTAAGGCGCCATTATTTAATTTGGCAAACTCATTATTGGTAATGCCGTAACGGCCGCCAAAACCAATCTGTTTTGTTTTTTTCCAAATGCTACCATTACCACCTAAGTTATGTGCATTATTAGTAGCAGAATTCATGTTTACCCCACCAAAAACACCTTTATCCATACCGGGCTTGGTTACCAGGTTTAACATTTTTTGTGGTGTGCCCGTCTTGATCCCTGTAAAATTGGCTTCATCACCGTAATCGTCAATCACCTGAAGTTTGGCTATAATATCAGCGGGTAACTGCCTGATGTAATCTTCTACATTACTGGTAAAAAAATCCTCGCCATTTACCCGCAGCTTGGTCATCTTTTTACCCATTGCCGTAACCGCACCCTTATCGTCGACCTCAATTCCCTGTAATTGCTTTAACAGGTCCTCTACTTTGTCGTTTTCTCTTACGGTATAGGCACCGGCATTATATTCAATGGTATCTTTTTTGATTTTGATCGGATCTGCCTTTACCTTAACCTCCACATCTTCGAGGCGGATGGTTTCCGTCTTGAGCATGATGGGCTCCAATACCGAAGTTTCCTTCGAAGATTCTATTTCGTAAACCGAGGCAAATGGCTTGTAACCTAAGGCGGTAATGCTAATGTAGAATTTGTTGTGACTTACCTTTGCGAATGTGAAGTTCCCCTTCGCATCAGAATTTGAGCGGAGGGTATCTTTATCAGTAATTAACCGGATACTTACGCCCTCAATGGGCTTTTTCAAAGAATCGATTACGTGACCACTTATTTTAAACTGAGACTGAGCGAGAGCGTTAGAAGAAAGAGTAATCAGTATAAAAAATAATAAAAAGCATACATTATTGCTTTTTCTCATCCCTCGGACCTCTTTTGTAAATTACCAAACCATTTAAAAAATTTCGCAAAATCTGGTCGCCGCAAGGTTTAAAATTCTCGTGATCTTCATTTCTGAAAATATCACCCAGTTCTGCCTTAGTTACCTTAAAACCAACCAGGTTGCAAATGGTAATAAAATCTTCTGTTTTTAGTGATAAGGCTACTCTTAGTTTTTTTAAAATATCGTTGTTGCTCATTGTGAATTGTTGTAAAGTTATGATGTTTTAAAGCTACGAAATGCTCAAAACTCTTAATTGGCCACCCAGACTCCCGACTTCGGACTCATCTAACTGGCTACTTCTAATTTAAGTTTTTTTCCTTTAATTTTTTCTCCGCTTAGGGCTTTCAGTAATTTTTCTACCTTGCTTCTTTTAACGGCCACATAACTGCTGGTATCTTTAACTTCAATCAGACCTAAATCTTCTTTTGTTAAATTACCTTTCTGCAAAAATAAACCAACAATATCAATTTTATTAATCTTATCCTTCTTGCCGTGGGCTAGATATAAGGTTACCCAATCGCTGGCTTCCGGCAACTGATATTTGTCAGACAAGACCTCTTCTTCGATATCCTCAGGCAGATATTTATAATTTTCTTCGGTGGTTAAAATGGCATAGGCTGTTCCTTTCGCATGCATACGTGCAGTTCTTCCGTTGCGGTGGATATAAGCATCCTCAGTATAAGGCAATTGATAATGCACAATATGTTCAACTTCAGGAATATCGAGGCCCCGGGCAGCTAAGTCTGTGGTGATTAAGATCCTGTGGCTACCGTTTCTAAATTTAAGCAAAGCTTTTTCACGATCAATCTGCTCCATACCACCATGAAATACATCATGTCCTAAACCGTTTTCAAAGAGTAAATCACTGATGCGGTCTACCGTTTCCCTATGGTTACAAAAAACCAATGTATTTTTACTGCCGATTTTACTGAGCAACCTAAACAGGTAATCCAATTTATCAGCCGCCGGGACGGTTATTTTTTTAAGTTTTAAGTCGGGCTTGGCCTCGATATTTTTTGAAAAATCTACTTCAACTGGCTGGATCAGTTTCACAAAAGGTGGAATTTCTTCCATTTTGGTCGCAGAAGTAAGCATTCTTTGTTTTAAAGAAAGTAACGAACCGATGATATAAGACATGTCTTTTTCGAAACCAAACTCCAGCGATTTATCAAATTCATCTAAAACCAGGGTTTCGATAAAAGATTCGTCAAAATTCTGATGTTCTAAATGGTAAGCCACCCTACCCGGGGTTCCAATCAGGATGGCCGGAGGATGTGCAAGGTTATTTTTCTCTATCCGTACAGCATGCCCACCATAACAGCAGTTTACCTTAAACGAAGTACCCATTTGTTTAAAAACCTGTTCAATCTGAATGGCAAGTTCGCGGGAAGGCACCAAAACCAAAGCCTGAACCCCCTTAACCCCTGTTCTTAAATTGGAAAGCAATGGCAATAAAAAGGCCAACGTTTTCCCCGAACCCGTTGGCGCAATCAATATTACATCTTTACCAGTCTTAGCTGCTTTTACAGAAGACTCCTGCATCTTATTAAGCGCAGAAATGTTTAATTTTTTTAAGGCATTTTCTATCATTCCGCCATAAAGGTAATCATTTCTCTTTAGGGCAAAAATGGCACTCTCGCTTAGGGTTTGAAAAATCTGTTCCTGAGTTTGCGAAGGGTAGAGAAATTTAATCTTTTATCTAACAACATGAGCATATTGCCACGTTTAGACATGGAGGATAGCACTTTTTCATTAACGGCATCAACTGAAGATAAAATCCTGTCAGCCAGTTCATCCGCAAATTTATTGGCTCTGCTATTTTGTAATAATTGAAGTTCTTGAATTAGTTCTGCTCTCATAATTAAGAATTTTTAATGAATGTACAAATATTAACGGCCCGAAGTATGATTTGTTTCAATAAATTATCAGCCGAACTGAAAGATTATCACTAACTTGTTGATAACTAACTTTTTGTTAGCAAATAAACAATCTGCACTTAACATATATTTAATTATAAGCACTTATTTTTATAAAAACCTGATTACCATTCGTCCCAAAGGGATTCCTTTGGAATTAACCTCAAAAACACAAATGTATGACGTGGAAAAAATTTAGTGGTGAAATTATTCAGTCTTCCATCCTCGAAGAAGTAGAAAACGCGATTATCAGAGAAACAGAAAACGGCTATAAGCTTAAAGTTTGCATCGGTACCGATTCGCAGGTTAAGGGTGCTGTAACCGATTTTGCAACCGTAATTGTTCTGTTAAGAGAGCATCATGGTGGTTTTATGTACATCCACCAGGAAAAGAGTACCCAACAGGTAAGTATTAAAGAAAGAATGTTAATGGAAGTGCAGAAATCAATCGAAACGGCTTATTCCATTTGCGATTTACTTGATATTTATGATGTGGCTTTAGAAGTACATGCCGATATCAACACCAGTCCATCATTTAAATCGAACAAAGCGCTAAACGATGCCATGGGTTATATTTTAAGTATGGGCTTTATCTTTAAAGCCAAACCGGAAGCATTTGCCAGCTCTACCTGCGCCGACAAGATGGTGCACTAGGCAATAAGTCCGAAAGTCAGGAGTCGGCGGGGCAGCCAAAGGCCCATTTTTACCATCGCCAAGAAATCTATAAACAGGTTATTGGAGATGTATGGCCCCACAAGTCTTTCATTGCATTCTTGTAGGGATGAACGATCTCTTTATGCCCAACACTTCGACCTCAGCGCCATTTCCTTGCAGTTAATTCTAACAAAACCGCGAATTTATTGTTGTGAAATAAAATAAGAGTTTGAATACGTATAGATTAGAATTTACCCAGAAACTCCCAGTGGATATAGATATCGCCTGGGATTTCTTTTCATCGCCATTGAATTTAGCCGATATTACGCCCAAAGACATGACTTTTGATGTAACCTCGCCAAATATGGGTAACATTAAAATGTATCCGGGCCTGATCATCACCTATAAGGTTTCCCCTTTGTTTGGCATTAAACTAAACTGGGTAACTGAGATTACCCATGTTAAGGATAAAGAATATTTTATCGACGAGCAGCGCTTTGGCCCATTTGCTTTCTGGCATCACCAGCACCACTTCGAAAAAATAGAGGGCGGTGTTTTAATGCACGATACCCTGCACTATAGTATTGGCTGGGGGCCAATCGGTACTGTTGCAAACGCAATACTGGTGAACAATAAAATCAACGAAATCTTTAAATTCCGTTATCAGAAAGTGGAAGAATTATTTGGTAAATTTTAATCTTAACCGGTTACCACGTTTTAGTAGAAATGCTTTCTGCTTTCTTTTTGGCCTTCTCTACCCTATTGTTGGCTAAATATTTTTTAAAATCATCGCCAAATTTTTCAATCTTGCTATAGGTGCTGTTTAAAATATCTTTCCACGCACCTGCATTCAGCTTACCTGGTGTACGCTCTAAAGGCACACCAATCTTTGTGGTGGCAACAAAATTTCCGTATCGGTCTCTCTGATACGGGATGAACAGTAAATCGGTTAACCAGAATCTATATTTGCCATTCCTTGCCTCAAAAACAAAATGATAACTTACCTCCCCGCTCGGGTGGCCCGCCACTAAAATGGTTTTATCAATTACCATTGTCCCTTTGGCCAGGATTGAAGAATCGGTAATACTTTCTTGGAGCATCGATTTTTTATAAGCTAGATTGACGAAAGCTTTGGCTCTTTGCAATAAAGTATCCTTGCTTAACATTTGCGAATCTACAACCTTATAATAGATAAATTTACCATGATCATCTTTCGAAAACTGTTTTTGCTGTGCAGATACCTGAATTGAAAAAAAGGCAAGAATAATAAAAAGAAGCTGTTTCATTAGTAATCGGTTAATAGGTAAATATAATAATCTAAAGGTAAAAAAAAGCCGCCCCGATTCACACCTGGGCGGCTTAATCATGAACAATTTTATTTCCTTAAAAAGCGTAAACTGCTGCTAAAGAGAATTGACCTCCATTTGGTGCCGCCGCGCCACTTTTATTAAAGAAAGGTTTATCACTGTTATGGTCTAATCTTACCTCTGGAATAAAGGTTAAACCGCCGGATTTAATGTTTGCCGTAAGTGTTACTGCAGTAAAAGATGTAGCCGGAACCGCTCCTGCTTCTTTATACTTAAAGTATTCTCCCCTTAAACCTATAGTTACAGCATCTAATACCGCGTATTGAGGATATATAGCCCCACCTACATAACTTCCTGGTACCGAACTATCCTTGATATCATAGTTAGCAGCATTTAAACCCAGTTTAAATTTTTCTGTAATCTGATATGCAGTAGTTAAATCGATAATGGTTCCATATCCACCAAAACCAGCACCAGATAAGGCATTGATATAAGCTGTCCAGCCTTCAACCGGCGCAACCATTAGCTGCCCACCTACTGCAGAAACACCACGTGTTGCACTGTAAACGTTCCAGTCGTTGAATAAACCAGCCATTAAACTTACTTTATCGCTGAATTTATAGGTGGCTTTAATACCTGCATTCTGGAACGGACCATTGGTAAATAAATATGAAGTTGAATAGTTGAAATTTCCAACAGGAGAAATTACTTCGTACCCGATAAATGTACCCATATAACCGGCAGTCATGCTAAACTGATCCGTAAAATCATAGTTAACATATAAGTTCTGGATATTAAAAGATGAACCTCCCGCAGCAGCATCAGGAATAGATTGCGATTGTCCTCTTGGGCCAAAAGAAAGCTCACCAACAAATGAAGCCTTGCCTGTTTTTTTCTTTAGTGCAATATCAATCATACCTAGTGATACCGAATTGTGATCAGTTACAAAAGATGTTTTTCCGTTTAATGGATTTTTAGCAAAATCATATTTAAAGTATGTATCTACCGACCCTGAAATTTCAAGTGGTGATGTGGTGGTCTCTTGCGCCAGGACACACGTCGTGCTGGCCATTGCGAAAATAGCGGTTAAAAGTTTCTTCATGTTTGAGCTTGTTTTGAGTTTAGATATATAAAATCCTTAAGATATTGATTCGGTTAACGGACTGTTTTTTTCGATATAGATCGCTCTTTCTTCAACTAACAAAGTACCTTGAGAATACTTCTCGTCATGTTGAGAGGCATCAAGACCCATTTCTTCTTCTTCTTCTGAAACGCGGATCGGCTGAATTAAGTTGATGAATTTGAAGATGATGAACGATACTACAAAACTGAAGATGATTACGATTGCTGCACCTTTTAATTGTGTTATAAAGAACGCTGGGTTGCCATAAAACAAGCCATCAGCACCAGCAGCATTAACTGTTTTTGTTGCGAAAACACCTGTTAACAACATACCCACTATACCACCAACACCGTGACAAGGAAAAACGTCTAATGTATCATCTAAACTTGTTTTTTGTTTCCATGAAACGACAAGGTTTGAGATTACTGCGGCAATAGCACCAATAAATATACTGGAAGGAATACTTACAAAACCTGCACCTGGTGTAATGGCAACCAAACCAACTACTGCGCCGATACAAAAACCTAAAACTGAAGGTTTTTTACCTCTTGCCACATCGAAGAACATCCATGATAAACCTGCAGCACCAGCCGCGGTATTGGTAGTTAAGAATGCGGAAACAGCCAAGCTATTTGCGCCTAATGCAGAACCCGCATTAAAACCGAACCAACCGAACCATAATAAACCTGTACCAATTAATACATATGGAATATTTGCAGGAGGAACTTCTTTATGTTCTAAGTGAGATTTTCTACGTTTCAAAACCAATGCACCAGCTAAAGCAGCCATACCAGCAGAAATGTGCACTACGGTACCTCCGGCAAAGTCTAATACACCCATTTTAAACAAGAAACCTTGTGGATGCCATGTCCAGTGTGCCAGTGGTGAATAAACGAATATTGCGAATAAAACAATAAATAAGATGTATGAGGTAAAACGGATACGTTCTGCAACTGCACCAACCACTAAACCTGGGGTAATAATGGCAAACATTAATTGAAATACCGCAAATAAAGAAAGCGGAATGGTCAGGTCAGCTCCTCCCTGAAGGTGTGGCGCTCCAGAATTTACACCTTTAAAGAACAAAAACGTTGATGGATTTCCGATAAAACCACCAATGGTATCGCCAAAGGCTAAACTAAAACCAACTACCGTCCATAAAACTGTAATTACTCCTGCTGCTACAACACTTTTAATCATTGTAGATAATACATTTTTACGATGAACCATCCCACCATAAAAGAATGCAAGGCCTGGAGTCATTAAAAATACAAGTGCAGAAGCGATTAAAATGAATGCAATATCTGGTCCGCTATACTTGCCTTCGTCAAAATTCGGAAGAAGTGGAATAAATAGAGCGAAAATTGCGACAATCATCAATATCGCAAAAGGCGCGTACTGTTTAAAGGAGAATTTACTCATAGTTTTTAGTTTAATTTGTTTGTATTGTTTAATTATTGATTAAATACTTGATTTATTTTTCTAAAAATACGACTTAATGTAGTTTTTACACTATTTAATTGAAATATTTTAACAAAAACGAGTGATTTTTATAAAACAACACAAAAATTAAGCTCAAAATTAAAAATAACAAAAAATAAGGGGGTTTTTAATGTAAGTTTTTAATAAAAACAAAATCACATATTAACCATCATTTATATGATTTTACCCAAAATTTATAAAAAATTAGCCTAAAAAATCATAAATAACAGAAAAACCCATGAAATTTCATGGGTTTTTAAAAAAATTATAAGAAAAATTAGATTTTTACGAAAAATAAGCGGATCCCTGAATAATACCTCTTTTTTCGATTTCTTTATCCATATAGGTTTGAATTGCTGATTTGTTAAGTCCCCAGTTGGGTGCAATCAACAGATCCCAATCTGAAATACCAAAGAGTCTTTGAATTACAATATCGGGGCGCAACAGGGGAATCAACTCACAAAGTAAGTCGGTATATTCTTCAAGAGAAAACAGTTTAAAAGGCTCTTTTTTATACTTCGCGCCCATTATAGAGCCCTCCACCACATGAAGATGATGGAATTTCACAAACTTGATCTGGGGGAAACGGTTAATTTCGTGAATATAACCGTACATCTGTTCTCTTGTTTCCCAGGGGAAGCCAAAAATGGTATGCACACATAAATCGAGCTTACTGTCTTTTAAAAGCTCTACCGCAGCAACAAACTCCCCATGACTACATCCCCTATTGATCTGATCAAGGGTTTCATCATAAATAGATTCCATTCCCATTTCCAGGTCTACATCGAAGCGATCGGTATAACTTTCCAATAAAGCCACCTTTTCGGCGTCGATACAATCAGGCCGTGTACCAACCGCAAAGCCAACAATATCTTCGGTATTCATAGATAAGGCTTCATCGTACATCATCTTTAAATAGTGTACCGGCGCATAGGTATTGGTGTTGGGTTGAAAATATACAATATACTTATCGGCCTTGTATGAAGTTTTAGCCCTTAACATGCCCTCGGCAAGCTGATCTTTGATATTAGGATTTTTACGTGAGGGCTCAGGCGTGAAAGAATCTACATTACAATAGGTACATCCACCAAAGCCTTTGCTCCCATCCCGGTTCGGGCAGGTAAAACCACCATCCACAATTACTTTAAATACACGCTGCCCCTTGTACTTTTCGCGCAGGTGTGTGCCGTAATTTTTATATCCCTTTATGCCTGAATCTACTAGTGTTCCCATTAATTGCAAAAATACGGTTTTTGTTTGAGACGTAAGATGGGATTTGAGATATTAGATGTGAGATGTGAGATTGGGCGTACAATCGAGGGTAAGGGGAACACTCTTAAACAGGCAAGATCTAAAACATCAGTAATTTAGTTTAGAAAAGCAAAGCCTGTGTTTCATGGCAATACTAGTCCCGCCACATGCTCATACCTGCCCATTTGTTCGGGTGGGCGCCTGCAGGCCTTAGACGCAAGGCCGGTATCCGCCATGTCGGGTTTAGATTTTTGGTTTACTGCACAGGTTTAAGATAACTAAACCCGGTAGAAGCGAACACGATTCCCGTTTTTTTCAATCGGGATGAGTAAAGCGGATAACGGGGCTGTCGGAACCAATTGATGCAGAACACTGCTTTTCTTATGTAAAATGAGATTTGAGACAGTAGATGTGAGATTTGAGACAATAGATGTGAGATTTGAGACGATAGATATGAGCCAAATATCTATAAAAACCCAAGAAATAAAAAACCCCGCAGTTTTAAGATCCACGGGGTTTGATTACAAGCAATAGCGCTTATGATTATGTAGTCACCAGATTAGTGCTGTTCTTCTTTTTTATTAATAAAAAAGTAAACCGGCACCCCTATCAGAACAATCACAAGCCCCGGCCAGGTATATTGTTGTTTATAAATGAGCAGCAAGATGCAAAAGGCCGCCCCGATCAATAAATAAATAATTGGGGTAATGGGATACAACCAGGTTTTGTAAGGCCTTTCTAAATTAGGTTGTTTTATCCTTAAATAAATCACACCAAATACAGTAATCATATAAAAGAGCACGATCACAAAGGAAATCATATCTAAAAGATTGCCATATTGTCCGCTTAAACACAATACTGAAGCCCAAATGCCCTGCATCCAAAGCGAACGCTCAGGAACGCCATTTTTATTGTTTTTAAGCGCAGCCTTAAAAAACATGCCATCTTTTGCCATGGTCTGAAAAACCCTTGCTCCTGCCAATACGATTCCATTAACGCAACCAAAAGTAGAAATCATGACCAACAGGGCAATTACAATCGTACCGATACCGCTCCCAAAAATTTGCTCAGAAGCCGCAACAGCTACACGGTCGTTAAGGGCAAAAGCAATACTGTCTCTGTTTAAGGTATTCAGATAGATAAAGTTGACCAATAAATAAAGAATCATTACTGCCGAAGTACCCAAAACCATAGAACGTACCACATTCTTTTTAGGGTTTTCGATTTCCCCTGAAACAAAAGTTACGTTTTCCCAGGCCACACTCGAAAATACCGAGCCTACCATTGCAGCGGCAATGCCACCCATTATTGTCATTCCAGAAATGGATTCCCATCCTGACTTCAGGAAATTCCCGCCCGCATCTGTTTTGAGATTACTGAAAGCAGCCCATCCATGCCCCATATTGTCAGCCCAAAAACTGTTCTTCACCAGAAAAAAGCCTAGAATAATCAAAGCAATTAAAGCAATAATTTTAGATCCGGTAAAAATATTCTGCAATATTTTACCACCTTCAACACCCCGCGTATTAATATAGGTCAAAAGCAAAATCACACCGATCGCTAAAATCTGGATCCAGGTAATTTTATAACTGCCACTTTGAAAAATGGGTGCCGCATCATTCAATGCAGGAATTAGATAGGCTGTAAATTTACCAAAAGCAACAGCAACCGCTGCAATTGTACCTGTTTGAATTACGGTAAATAAACCCCAGCCGTAAAGAAAACCCATCATTTTACCAAAAATCTCCCGCAGGTAAGTGTATTGCCCGCCTGCTTTAGGAAACATAGAAGAAAGTTCTCCATAAGAAATGGCTGCCGCAACTGTCATCACCCCGGTGATTATCCAAACCACAATTAACCAATAACCAGAACCCAGGTTCCGCATGATGTCGGCGCTAACAATAAAGATACCACTCCCGATCATTGAGCCCATTACCAGCATGGTGGCATCAAAAAGGCTTAATTTTCGTTTAGAAGGCCCATCTTCCTTTTCAATTTTCATTTTAGTTCAGTTTAGTTTGGGGCTAATTTATTTAAAAAAAAGAAAATAGGATGCTGTTCTGCTGTATTATTTTAAGGAGGCAAAATTTTATTCAGCTCTGTTGTTAAAATTTCAATCACAAGAAGAATATTTTATTATCTTGCTAGATATAAGTGTAGCGTTCAGTGCCTAACGTTTGGCACAAAGCGTTTGGTATGAATTAAACACTAACCTGTTTAAAAAGTTCACTGATTAAACAACAACATAAACAACTAACCAAATATAAATTAATTATTAACTATGGATTTTTTACAAAACAATTTAATTTACTGTATTCCGGCGCTGGGCCTCGTTGGAATTATAGTTATGATGATTAAAAGCGCCTGGGTAAATAAGCAAGATGCAGGTGATAAAAACATGCAGGAGCTTGCTGGCTATATAGCCGACGGTGCTATGGCCTTTTTAAAAGCCGAATGGAGAGTATTGAGTATTTTCGCTGTTTTTACGGCAGCGCTATTAGCTTATTCAGGAACCATTACCGAAATTAAAGGCGTTCCGATGCATTCGAGCTGGATTATCGCGATATCCTTTATTATTGGAGCGGTATTTTCTGCAACAGCAGGTTATATCGGAATGAAATCAGCCACAAAAGCCAATGTAAGAACCACACAGGCGGCAAGAACAAGTTTAAAACAAGCATTAAAAGTTTCTTTTACAGGCGGTACAGTAATGGGTTTGGGTGTTGCCGGACTTGCTGTTTTAGGCCTGGGCGGGTTATTTATTGTTTTTTTACAGATATTTCATGTAACCAACGCCAATAGCGTAGAAATGAGAACCGCTATTGAAGTTTTAACAGGGTTTTCTTTAGGTGCCGAATCTATAGCTTTATTCGCCCGTGTTGGCGGTGGTATTTATACCAAGGCTGCCGATGTAGGTGCCGATTTAGTGGGTAAAGTTGAAGCTGGAATTCCGGAAGATGATGTGCGTAACCCTGCTACCATTGCCGATAACGTAGGTGATAACGTAGGTGATGTTGCCGGTATGGGTGCCGATTTGTTCGGTTCTTATGTGGCAACCATATTGGCTACCATGGTTTTAGGACAGGAGATTACGGTAACTGATAAATTCGGCGGCATGTCGCCCATCCTATTGCCGATGGTCATCTGTGGATTGGGTATTTTATTTTCGATTGTGGGTACCTGGTTTGTCACCATTAAAGACGATAAATCAAATGTTCAAACTGCTTTAAACTTAGGCAACTGGTCGTCAATCTTGATAGCAGCAGTAGCTTCGTTCTTTATCGTAAAATGGATGTTGCCCGAAACACTAAACCTACGTGGTTATGAGTTTTCGAGCATAAACGTATTTTACGCCATTATTGTGGGTTTGGTAGTGGGTACCATTATGAGTATTGTTACTGAATATTTTACCGCAATGGGTAAAGGACCTGTAAATTCTAT
>Ga0163161_10001295_pt1 | contig 18666 bp, 21 predicted proteins | sample S45metaG_FD_129847 | JGI IMG/M metagenome (GOLD analysis project Ga0163161, IMG submission 129847) | Switchgrass rhizosphere microbial communities from Kellogg Biological Station, Michigan, USA - S4-5 metaG | ecosystem: Host-associated > Plants > Roots > Rhizosphere > Soil | place: USA... | reverse complement strand
TCCTACTTAGCCAATGATGTAAAGGCACAGACCGGATACCTGTCGCTTACCCGTGGTGACGGAGGCCAAAACCTTATAGGCCTTGAACTAAGGGAACTCTTGGGTGTTATACGCACGCAGGAACTTATAGAAGCCAGAAAAATAGATGGCGGCCAACAGTTCTTTAGCCGTGCTAATGATTTTGGTTTTTCTAAAGTACCTAATGAAACTTTGCAGATATGGGATAAGGAAAAAGTATTGCAGGATATGGTATGGGTGATACGAAAATTCCAACCGGATATTATTATCAACAGGTTTGACCACCGCTCTCCCGGCACCACACATGGGCACCATACATCATCGGCTATGCTTACTCAGGAGGCGTATGCGCTTGCTGCTGACGCAAACTATGAGCCAAACCAGCTCAAATATGCCAAAACATGGCAGCCTAAGCGGGTTATGTTTAATGTCTCGTGGTGGTTCTTTGGTGGAAAAGACAAATTTGAGAAAGCAGACAAATCAAGGTACATCAACCTGCAAACGGGCGTTTACTACCCTACCCGCGGCATTTCTAACCAGGAAATTGCAGCCCTTAGCCGCAGCAAACACAAATCTCAGGGATTTGGCTCTACAGGTGAACGAGGTGATGATATGGAATACCTTGAGCTTATTAAAGGCGACAACCTTAAGGACAAGCAAAATCTTTTTGAAGGCATTGACACGTCTTGGAACCGCATTGCCGGCGGAAAAGCTATAGGTGATGCGATTGCAGTAATCATCAAAAATTTTGATTTTAAAAATCCTTCTGCATCCGTGGCTGCTTTGGTAAAAGTGTATGCTGAAATTGGTAAACTTCAGGATGAGCATTGGAAAGTAATAAAACAAAAAGAAATTAAAGACATCATTGCCTCGTGCAGCGGATTGTACCTTGAAGCAGCAGCAGAAAACCAGTCAGCGACACCGGGAAGCAGTTTAAAAATACGCTGGGAAGCTATTAACCGCAGTAATGTGGTCATGAAGCTAAAATCAATTACGCTTACACCTGAGTCTAAAACTATCCAACAGGACACGGTTTTAGGGAATAACATAGACGTAACGTCTTCAATAGATGCAGTTATACCCAAAACTGCAGCCTACACTTCTCCTTATTGGCTTAAAGAAAAAGGCGATACCGGAATGTACAAAGTAGATGACCTCCAAAAAATAGGATTCCCTGATATCATCAGGGAGATTTCGGCGGCATTCACTGTAGAAATTAATGGCGTGGCAATCCCGTTTGAAAGGACAGTGATCTATAAATACAATGATCCTGTTGCCGGAGAGGTGTATCAGCCACTTGATATTATTCCTGCTGTTACAACACGTATCCTAAACAAGGTACAGTTATTTAAGGATAACAGGAAACAAACAGCAAGCGTTAAGATAAAAGCAGGTAAAGACAGCTGCAAGGGCAGCGTAAAATTAGAACTTCCGTCAGACTGGAAGGTAAGTCCTGCCACTATTCCATTTGACCTTGCAAGAAAAGGCAGTGAGATCATTGTTACATTTGAGATTACACCACCTGAAAATCCAAGCGAAGCTACTGCAAAGAGTATTGCAATAATTGACGGGGAAAACTTTGACAGGGAACAGATAATCATCAACTACCCGCATATAGCTACACAACAGGTGCTTATGCCATCTATAGCCAAATTTACCAAGGCCGACCTTAAAATTACGGGCCATAATCTGGCCTATATTATGGGGGCAGGAGATTCGGTTCCTGAAAGCCTCAAGCAGATGGGCTACAGCGTTACATTGCTATCGCCGGATGCTATAACTAATGAATCGCTTACCGGATATGATGCTGTCGTAGTGGGCATACGCGCTTACAATACTGTAGAAGCGCTTGTATTCAAGCAGCAGATACTTTTTGATTATGTAGCAAACGGGGGAACAATGGTGGTGCAATATAACACTACGGGTGACCTTGTTACAAGGGATATTGCGCCTTACAGCCTAAGGATTTCAAGGGACAGGGTTACCGAAGAAAATGCAGAAGTTACTTTTCTTGATGCAAAAAACCCAATCTTGAACTACCCTAACAAGATAACCGATAAGGATTTTAAAGGATGGGTTCAGGAACAGGGATTATATTACCCTGACGAATGGGCTAAGGAATTTACGCCTGTATTCAAATCGGCCGATAAGGGCGAGAGCGACAAAAAAGGCGGCTTGCTGGTAGCAAAATATGGTAAGGGTTATTACGTATACACAGGGTTAAGTTTCTTTAGGGAACTTCCTGAAGGCGTGTCGGGCGCCTACAGGCTTATGGCAAATATAATTGCTGTGGGTAAATAATCCTGAAGCTGTAACAAAACAACAAGAAACGAGTCTTATACACAACCAAAAAATTGCACATGAAAGATACTGGCGCTAAATGGAAAAAAAGTTATTCCCTGGTGTTGCTGCTCAACATCATATATATTGTGCTGTTCTATTTTATAATGCAAATTTATTAATATGCAGCTACTGGACTGGATCATACTTTCGGCTACCCTGCTTTTTATAGTGGCTTACGGTGCTTTAAAAACAAAGGGAAGCAAAAATGTAAACGAATATATATTAGGTAGCAACGAGACACCCTGGTGGACGGTAGGCTTATCTGTAATGGCTACACAGGCCAGTGCTATTACCTTTCTTTCTACACCGGGACAGGCATACCATGACGGTATGGGTTTTGTGCAGTTCTATTTTGGACTCCCGCTTGCCATGGTGGTTATCTGCATAACGTTTATCCCTATTTACCACAAACTCAAGGTGTATACGGCATACGAATACCTGGAGCAGCGTTTTGATGTTAAGACACGTACATTTGCAGCACTTATATTCCTCTTACAACGAGGCCTAGGAACCGGGTTTACCATTTATGCACCGGCAATCATTCTTTCTTCACTTTTAGGGTGGAACCTGAATGTAATGAATGTCCTTATAGGGCTTATGATCATTATATACACTATGTCAGGAGGTACAAAGGCGGTTAACATAACCCACAAGCAGCAAATGTTTGTGATCTTTACCGGAATGATAATCACATTTTTTATCATTCTTGATTACCTTCCGGAGGAGCTGAATTTTAATAACGCCATGCATATTGCAGGAGCCAATGAAAAGCTGAACATTCTTGATTTTTCTATTGACCCCGAAAAGCGATATACGATATGGAGCGGTATTGCCGGAGGATTCTTTTTGGCCCTTGCCTATTTTGGTACAGACCAGTCGCAGGTACAGCGTTATCTTTCGGGCAAATCGGTACGTGAAAGCCAGATGGGACTTATCATGAACGGACTTTTGAAAGTACCAATGCAGTTTTTTATCCTGCTTATAGGTGTAATGGTTTTTGTGTTTTTCCAGTTCCATGCTGCACCGCTGCATTTTAATCCTAACAATACTAAGCTTGTAGAAAACTCTCAGTATAAGGACACCTACCACAATCTGGAAAATCAGATTAAAAATGTTACCGAAGAGAAAAAAGAGATAAGCCTTTTGTATGTAGACCAGCTTAGCAAAGATTATGATAACAAGGAGCTGCATAACAAAATGATCGCGCTTAACAGCAGGGAGAAAGACCTGCGTGATAAGGCGAAAGAGCTTATCCATCAGGTAGATGAAAAAGCAGAAACAAACGATAAGGACTATGTATTCCTTTATTTTATACTGAACTTTTTACCAAAAGGGCTTATAGGGCTGCTTTTAGCCGTGATAATATCGGCTGCAATGTCGTCTTCTGCGTCAGGCCTTAATGCGCTTGCCTCTACGACAACTATAGATATTTACAAACGCCACGTAAAAGGCGAAAAGACAGACAAGCATTTTGTTGACTCTACACGCTTGTTTACGCTTATATGGGGAATAATAGCCATACTGTTTGCGTGCATGGGGTCGTTGTTTGATAACCTTATCCAGATGGTAAACATTATAGGGTCTATATTTTATGGTACAGTACTTGGGATTTTCCTTGTAGCATTCTACATAAAATATATCAAGGCGGAAGCCATATTTTGGAGTGCACTAATAACACAGTGTGTTGTAGTTGTTATCTACAAAATTGATATGCTTAGCTATCTTTGGCTTAACGTTATCGGAGCAGCATTGACCATTGTAATAGCCTTGCTGATACAGCCATTCGTAAAAAAAGAAACACCTCAAACTGAGGAGGCTTAAAATAAGTTCCATAAAAAAAACGGGCTGCCCATTACAGGCAGCCCGCTCTTTATCATAGCAATGCGCTATCCAATTATTTTCTTCCCCATTCCTGGATTGAATCTTTATTCATCTTAACATAGTCGCTGTTGTTTGCTTTTTCAGCAGACGCAAGCGAAAGTTTAGCCGTTTCTATTGCGCCTTTTTTGTCGCCCATTTTTGCCTGTATAAGCGATTTCTGCCTAAGGATATAAAATGGAGCATCAGCACCTGATTTTGCTATAGACTGATTGATCCATCCTAAAGCTTTTGCCTGGTCACCGTTAGACTGGTAATAATACTGGGCTGCAGAAAAAAGGTCGTTAGCCGATGGACCTGACATTGCTGTTTCTATGCTTTTCATTGCGGTAGCTTTTGTAGGCACTTCAAATTTTACGGCAACCATTGTTTTTTCCCACGCGATTTCAAGGAAACCAAAATCGTTATCAAGATTATTTACACCAATAGTAAATGTTTCTACGTTACGGTTAAGGAACTCTGGCTTAACAGATGTTCTAAGTACTTCTTTCTTATCGTCGTATTTTTCAGGAAGTCCCCAGTTATTAGTGTCATTGTAAAAAATCACATCCCAGCTGTCAGCTTTAGGCTGCGTGTAAAGTGCATAGTGGCCTGCAGGAAGCGTTTTTCCACCTATAACAACGTCATTACTGAAAGACACGATAGTATTTGCATTTGCACCTGTTCTCCACATTCTTCCAAATGGTACTAATTCTCCATAAACCGATCTTCCTCTTGCACTTGGACGGGAGTAATCTACCTTCACATCAGTAAGTCCTACTGTCTGCTCAATAACGGCTTTAGGGCTGGCTTGCGGTGTAACTATTTGTGCTGATCCATTTACCATAAATGCCAGCGCAAACGTTGCTGCAATGAATAATTTTTTCATAAACTTGTTGAGATTTTTTTATTATAGTTTGTTACTGCGAAATTAGTGATTAAACACCGTATGACTGTTAAAATTTATTAAAATTACGTCTACATTTACCTGCGCATAACTTATGTTTCTCTAACTTTAGAAATCACCGTACCCTAAAAAATATGCTATACACAGTACACACAACGCAAAAACTGCCCATAACATTACAGGAGGCATGGGATTTTTTATCTGATCCCAAAAACCTTGCCGTAATTACGCCCCCGTCTATGGGGTTTGTAACATTATCCGGTGATGACCGTCCCATGTTTGCCGGGCAGATAATTCATTATACAGTTACGCCTTTATTAGGCATTAAAGTAGAATGGGTTACCGAGATTACCCACGTTGACGACAAAAAATACTTTGTAGATGAACAACGTGAAGGGCCTTACAGGCTGTGGCATCACAAGCATTTTTTAAGGGAAATCCCCGGCGGTGTGGAAATGGAAGATCTTGTGCATTACAAATTGCCTTTCGGATTTCTGGGCAGTTTAGTACATCCGTTTTTGGTAAAACCAAAACTTAAAGAGATCTTTGACTACCGCGAAAAAAAGCTAGTGGAGCTTTTTGGTACAATGTAATACTTTTAACGACTATGATACTATTTTGGTTCAGGCGCGACCTGAGGCTGGAGGACAATACAGCCCTTTTTGAAGCTTTAACTAGCGGAAAAGAAGTGCTGCCTATCTTTATTTTTGACAAAAATATCTTAAATGAACTCCCTAAAGACGACGCAAGGGTAACGTTTATCCATAAACTGCTGAGCGACACTAATAGTGAGCTTAAAAAACACAAAAAATCGCTTGCTGTGTTTTATGATTCGCCAGAAAACGTTTTAAAAAAGCTGATAAAAGATCATGAGATTACGGCAGTATATACTAACCATGATTACGAACCCTATGCATTAAAAAGAGATAGGGCCATCAATGACCTGTTATCTGCAAATGGTATTGACTTTAAGACATTTAAAGACCAGGTTATCTTTGAAAAAGACGAAGTAGTTAAAGATGACGGCACCCCTTATGTAGTATATACGCCATACATGAAAAAATGGAAGGAACGCTTCAACAGGGAGAAAATAGAGATACATCATTCCGAAAGCAGGCTTACTGAAATTGCAGCACACTCCTACCCGTTTTTAGATTTGAAAGACATAGGTTTTACGGCTTCTGAAATTAAGCCTGCAGCATCTGAGCTTTCGCAATCCATGATAACAAAATATAAGGAAACGCGAGATTTTCCTTCGGTAGACGGTACATCGCATTTGAGCCCGTACCTGAGGTTTGGCGCTGTGAGCATAAGGAAAATCGTAAAGACAGCCTTAGAAAATAACAAGGAAACCTTTCTGAACGAATTGATATGGCGCGAATTTTTTATGCAGATTTTATGGCATTTTCCTGATACGGTTACAAAAAGTTTCAGGCCTAAGTATGACAATATAAAATGGCGCAATAACGAGCAGGAATTTAAAGCCTGGTGCCAGGGTAAAACCGGATACCCAATTGTAGATGCCGGTATGCGCGAACTGAACGCTACAGGATCTATGCACAACCGCGTGCGAATGGTTGTAGCAAGTTTTTTATGCAAACATTTACTCATCGACTGGCGATGGGGCGAGGCTTATTTTGCAGAGAAACTATTTGACTATGAGCAGTCAAGCAATATAGGAAACTGGCAATGGGCCGCAGGAAGCGGCGTAGATGCTGCGCCCTACTTCAGGATATTTAACCCCACCGAACAGACCAAAAAATTTGACAAAGACCTTAAATATATACGCAAGTGGGTTCCCGAATTTGAAGACTTACAATACAAACCTATTGTAGACCACAAAGAAGCACGCGAAAGGGCGCTGAAAACTTATAAAGAAGCAGTACAATAAAAAAGCCCCTCTAGGGGCTTTCATTATTTTATATCTCTTATGATTTCGTAGCTAACCTGGCTAAAGTCGGTAATCACTTTATCAGCCAATGACGTATCCTGGCCCATTGTATGGCCGCTGTTGTAGCCAATGCAGTAAACACCGGCAGCATTAGCAGCTTTAATACCGTTGGTACTGTCTTCAATAATCATGCACTCGTCTTTAGTAACGCCTGATTTGGCAACAGCCTCAAGAAAAATTGCAGGATTTGGCTTCGATTCTTCAAAATCTTCGCCACTTATGGTGTGGTCAAAATACTGGTGTAGCTCAAAACGCGTAAATACCTTTTCAATCTTTCTTTTAGATGCTGATGATGCCAGTATAAGCCCCATTCCGTTTGTATGAAGATCAACAATAAGGTCTTTCACACCAGGTAGCATGGCAAGATCGTCCGCATTATCAAACGCATTAAAATAATACTTGTATTTTTCATCAAGCAATTCATCGTGCGTAAGTTGTATAGGGTACAAATCTTTAAGCTTCTGAACGATCATCTTATCAGAATTACCTATAAATGTGCCATACACATCATCTGAAACTTCTATATTAAGCGATTTATACAATTGCTGATTTGCCCTGTAGCCGATAGGTTCTGTGTTTACCACTACCCCATCCATATCAAATATTACGCATTTTATCATAATAATCTTTATTTTTAACGGCTACAGCGAAAATGCCGGAGCCTATTGTAATTTACTTATTTTTTCGGCATTAAGCTCTGCAAAATGGTTAACTACCATATCTGCTTCTGCTAATTCCTGTAAATGTGAATTCTCGCTAAGGTAACCAATACAATATATTCCGGCAGCTTTAGCCGCCTTGATACCGTTAGTACTGTCTTCAATAACTACACATTCTTCTTTTGGCGCTACAGATAATGATGCCGCATGCTCAAAAATAGCAGGGTGCGGCTTAGATTTAGGAAAGTCTTCGCCACTTACAATATGTGTAAAGTACTGGTGTAATTTGAAACGGTTAAAAACGCGTTCAATTGTAACCTTAGATGCTGAAGAAGCCAAAATAAGCTGGGTACCATTATCATACAGGTTTACAATAAGCTCACGAACACCTGGAAGCAGGTCAAGATCCTCTTTATCATCAAAGGCATCATTGAATAATGAGCGTTTTTTTTGCACAAGGTCTTCTACTTCTTCCAGTATTTCAAAAGCTTCTTTAAGTTTTTGGTACACATTTTTTGTAGAGTTTCCTGTAAAGGATGCATACATCTCTTTGGTCACATCTATATTAAGGTGCTTAAAATGCTGGTGATAGGCATAGTGGTGAACAGGTTCTGTATCAACTATTACCCCATCCATATCAAATATTACAGTCTTTATCATATCTTTTTGCTAAAGTTGCAAAAGTACGACATTACAACAGTATTCATAAACTTTTTCTATTTAAAGGATATGTTAAACCTTTAGTATGAAATTATAATTTAGGACTGATTAAACCTTTTGGCTTAATTTTAGTCCAAATTAAAAACACAAACTAAAGTTGCAGGACGAGAAGGCCTTTATAGCATTATTGCTAAACCCTAAAACGCAGGATACCGCGTTTAGGCAGCTCGTATCCCAATACAGCAGGCCGTTGTATAACCATATAAGGAATATCGTACTGGATCACGACGATACCGACGATGTGCTCCAAAATACTTTCATTAAAGTATTCCAGAACCTGAAGAACTTTAAAGGCGAAAGCAAATTATTTTCCTGGATTTACCGTATAGCGACTAACGAGTCCATAACATTTGTTAGCTCAAAAGCTAAAAAAAATAATATAACTAACGAAGAAGTACAACAGAAAGCGCTTAAAAACCTGCAGGCTGATGAGTACTTTGAAGGCGATGAGATGCAGATAAAACTGCAAAATGCGATAGCATCGCTCCCTGAAAAACAGCAATTGGTATTTAAAATGAAATATTTTGAAGACCTTAAATACGAAGATATCTCAGAGATACTGGGCACTTCGGTGGGTGCGCTAAAGGCATCGTACCACCACGCAGTAAAAAAAATTGAAGATTTTATAAATACACATTAAACCTTTTTCATTTTGATAAGTCTAAACAGTATGAACGATTTTAAATTAGATAGCAGACCGAATATAAACTCAGGATTTAAAGCTCCTGATGCTTATTTTGAAAGCTTAGCCGACAGGGTGATGCTAAACAACATCCCTATGAAGGAAGTTAAGGTAGTGCCGTTGTATAAAAGAAGACCTGTATGGGTTACTTCTGCTGCTGCAGCATTTGTATTATCGTTTTTTCTTTTACAAAACAACAATAAAGCGATGGCACAGGCAATGCCGGATAGCAAGACTGCAGAAAAATATGTTGTTCAGCAATCCGGAAGAAGCTCTTACGATTTATCGGAGAGTCTTAGTGACGAAGATATAAGAGAATTACAGGAGGCTTCTATTACTGTAGACGATCAGGCTATAGAAGATTATCTTTCTAACGCAGATGTTCATTTATACCAATAAGGCTATGAAAATTAAGTTCATTCTGTCCGTTTTTTTATTATTCACCATGCTTGCCTTTGGCCAGCAGGATAAAAGAGACCAGCTTAAGGCTATAAAATCTTCACGTATTGCAGCAGCGCTGAATTTATCAGCAACGGAATCTCAAAAGTTCTGGCCTGTCTATCTGCAATGCGAAGGAAAGACATCTGACATTGAAGAGAAGATGGCAGTTTTAAAAAATAAGCTGTCTGAGAAAAACATAGATGCGCTGACACAAAAAGAAGCTGTTTTATATGAAGCGCAGCTGCAGTCAGACGAAGAAGAAATATTTGCCCTTCGTAAAAAAATGATCACAGATTTAAAAGTGATCATAGGGCCTAAGAAAATTTTAAAATTAAAAATGGCGGAAGACGACTTTACTAAGTTGCTCGTTAAAAAAATAAAAGGAAAAAAAGATTAGTAGTTTATGAAAGTTAATTGGATTTAATCGGGATGATTAACCAATTAGTTAGTTTATGTTTAGTTTAAGTTTGGGAAAGAGAAGTTACAGCTTCTCTTTCTCTTTTTTACATATATCATAACCTGCTTAACCTGCCCGCCTTTCAAAGAAACAACATGTACTATTCGCCCACCGCCTGTAATTAATTACGTAAAAACAGCTATAAACTATTTAAGACGTAAACGTATTATTTTATTTTGCCCCGCTGCTATTATAGTTTTACTGTCTGCAAAACGAATAGTATGTAGGTTTTTATCTTCTGATATTTTTTTCCAGGAAACACCCCTGTCAAAAGTATAATAAAGCCCCGAAGGCCCTGCCGTAATTAATTCGTTACCATTGCTGCCGGGTATATACTGAACACAGGAAGCATATCCAAATCCTGTGTTCTCACCTGTAAGTTTCCATGATTTTCCACCATCATCGGTTACTATCTTGTTACCCGAATTTTTAGCTAACTGCTCATAATCACCACCAACAGCAAAACCGTTTTTTTCATCATAAAAATCTGCCGAGAACATACCCGTCATTTCTTTACCCTGAATTATTGGCGTAGTATGAACGTCCCAATGCTGCCCTTTATCCGCAGAATAGAAAACACGTGATTTTTTACCACCTGACACGATCCAGGTCTTATCTCCTTTTACGATAACATTAGAATTGCTTGCTGCAAAAGCCGCTTCTCCTTCAGAAACTTTTGGAAGCTGATTGCACTGCATTTTCTTCCACGTCTCGCCCCCATCTGTAGTTGTTAATACAGACAGGCATCCACCTGTAGGGTCACCGATGGCAATACCTTCTTTTGCATTGCGAAACTGCATGCTGTCGTAAAATGTCTTATCTCCTGTTTCAGTATATACTAATTTAGTACGCTTACCATCTTTAGATATTTTATATAAAAATGCAGGCGTACCGGCATTTATAATAAAAACATCATCTGCTGTCTGGGCTATTGCCCTGAATTCGGGTAAAATAGTATCGTGTGCGGCTACACCATTAAAGTTTTTACCGCCGGATAATGAAACCCAACCATACTTTCCGTTACTTCCTGCATACCAGGCTTTGTCTCCATCAATAGCAAGTGCCCTGATGCTTATTTCTTCGTTTAGCAAAGTATCGATTGAAGTTGTTTCAAAAGACGCTTTAAAATTTACATTATCCTGCTTTTTACAGGAAAATAATGCTACAGCCGTGAAAAGAAATAACACTTTCTTCATTAGAAAAATTTGGTTTGCTAATATACCGAAAAAACCTATTGATATAACCGCAATAAGTGAATTTAATTTACAAATGGTCGCTATTTTGTGAAAAAAATTCAAAATAACGCAGAAACCCCATAAAATGGGGTTTAAAATTTTATAGATGAACGGAAAAAATCGACGTTAAAACGCACTTATTTATGGTTACAACTGCCTGTCTTTACTGTCAAACATATAAATCCAGATCATTCTTGACAGCCTGAAATTAAATGTACTCAACAATACTGCAAATAATGCGATAAGACTTACCATGCCCACATAACTTTTGATAAAAAAATGAGCCACGGCAAAAACAGCCATCATTTCGGCAACCGTCATTGCATAGCTTACATACATGGAACCAAAAAAATATCCCGGTTCTTTCTCAAATTTATGACCGCACTCTGCGCAGTTTGCATTCATTTTAGGCATCTGAAACAATAAAGGATTTCCTTTTTTAGCAAATACTTTACCATGTCCGCATTTCGGACATTTTTCATCGAGTATATTTATAAATTGTGACATCGTTTTTTTTATTCAAATTTAACATCAAAAGCTAAAAAAGGCTATGACGTATATGCGCAACAATTTGTACTTTTAGGACATTATTTAAGCATATGAAAAAGGTTTCTGTATTAAAGATGGAGCAGTTTCAGGGAAAGGACAGCCCTGAGGATTTTTATGCAAATACACTGGAAGACCACCTTATTACACGGCACAAAGACATAGCCCTGCCCCACTCGCATAATTTTTACCTGGCGATACTCTTTATAGAAGGAACAGGGATTCATGAAGTAGATTTTACAGTTTATGACGTAAAACCCGGCGCATTGTTCTTCCTTAATCCCGGGCAGACGCATCATTGGGAATTATCGGACGATACAATGGGATATATTTTTTTTCATACCCAGGCTTTTTACGATCTGCATTATACCAGCAGCAGGTTAAGCCACTTCCCTTTCTTTTTCAGCATGCACAATTCGCCTTACATACAGCTTGACAATAATAATCTAAAAACAATAACAAACCTTTTTAAGCAAGTCCTTGACGAAAATACTTTGGGCAGGCCTGAGAAAAAAGATTACATACTAAGCCTGATTAATCTGGTATATATAGAAGGACTGCGGAATTATGGACATCAAAATAGCGTACCGGTAGAAAACAGGAACAGCTATTACGCCAAGTTCAGGATATTCGAAGAATTTATCGGACAAAATTTTGCCACCGAAAGATCGCCCGCTGCCTACGCCTCAATGCTAAACATGACTTCAAAGCATTTAAACCGTATTACGCAGGCCGTAGTAAGCAAAACAGCGTCAGACATTATTATTGACAGGGTTATGCTTGAGGCGAAAAAGTCGATTATACTCCAAAAAGAAAGCTTATCAGAAATTGGATATTCACTGGGTTATGAAGATTATGCTTACTTCTCCAGATTGTTTAAAAAGAAGACTGGAGAAACACCGTCTGAGTTTCTAGGAAGGTATAAAGGGGAAGCACATAGTCATTAAAAAGACGGTCCAAAAAAGCATAAGAAAACATAGTTATAAGTTCTGCTTAAAAAATAATACCTTTGCTGCCAGAAAATACTATAATGAGATTACACAGGAACTTAGTTTTTACAGTCATAGATTCACTTGGCTTTGTTTTTAATGACGGAGAATATGCCGATAAGGTAGTAGCACGCGCCCTTAAAAAAGACAAACGCTGGGGAAGCGCAGACAGGAAGTTTGTTGCAGAGACAATTTATGAAATCGTAAGATGGAAACGTTTATATATAGAAATAGCCGAAGTTAAGGAACCTCTTGACAGGGATAAGCTATGGCGCATTTTTGCCGTGTGGGCAGTGCTTCGCGGTATTACCCTGCCGGACTGGAAGTATTTTGAGGACACTCCTATTCGCCGTATTAAAGGCCGTTTTGACGAGCTTTCTAAAATAAGAAAGTACCGCGAATCTATTCCTGACTGGATGGATGAGCTTGCTGTTAAAGAACTGGGCGAGGCAAAATGGGAAAAAGAGCTTGCTGCACAAAACGAGCAGGCAAAAGTTATACTTCGCGTTAATACCCTTAAGACTACGAGGGAAAAGCTACGCGCTATTCTTATGGATCTTAACATTGATACTATAATTGAGAAAGATTACCCTGATGCGCTTATCCTTAAAGAAAGGGCAAACGTATTTCTTACTGACGCTTTTAAAGAAGGATTTTTTGAAGTTCAGGATGCATCGTCTCAGTTAGTGGCACGCTTTCTTGAAGTTGAGCCTGGTATGCGCGTGGTTGACACCTGTGCAGGTGCGGGAGGTAAAACACTTCACATGGCATCGCTAATGGAAAACAAAGGCCAGCTTATAGCAATGGACCTCTATGAAAGCAAGCTGAAACAGCTTAAGCTTCGTGCTAAAAGAAACAGTGCCTTTAATATTGAATACCGTATTATAGACAGCACAAAAGTTATCAAGAAGCTTCATGAAAAAGCCGACCGTGTGCTTATAGATGCACCATGCAGCGGATTAGGAGTACTGAAACGTAACCCTGACAGCAAATGGAAACTTCAGCCGGAATTTATAGACAACATTAGAAAAGTACAGGCCGAAGTTCTTGAAAACTATTCTAAGATTGTTAAGCCGGGTGGTAAAATGGTATATGCAACCTGCTCTGTACTTCCGTCAGAAAATGAAGAACAGGTTAAAAAATTCCTTACTACAGAAATTGGTAAAGAATTCACTTTCATCAAAGAAAATAAAGTTCTTGCCTCAGAAAGCGGTTTTGACGGTTTCTATATGGCATTGCTTGAAAGAAAAGCTAAATAAAGATTTCAGCCTCCCAATCGGGAGGCTTTTTTTTGTATATTAATCTCTTATTACATAAGTTATGAAAAATTACATATATATGTTTGCTGCAGTTATACTGGTAATGACTGCCTGTGGCTCAACATCATCTTTGCCGGGTGATAAAGTTGCAGCTGAGACTAATGCCAAAGCTAAAAACGACACCATAAGGATAGCAAATGATTCGCTTGAATATGAGGTTATCATAATTGAGAATGGATTTAATACCTGGCTGGCGTCAAGGGCAAAACCAAGAGGTTATTATGGCCAGTCGTATCTGGAAAACAAGAACAGGTTTTGGGTAGCAGAATGGAACAACCGCGCCATGAACCCTACACGTTTTGGCGATTTGTACCAGATGCAGATTGATTATCAATCCCGTATTAATTATGGATATGAAGTCAATTACCTGCTCTATAATTACCTTGTTTTTTTTCAGATTACCTATAACCAGAAATTAGGAGGAATAATACCTCAATATTAAACAGTCAAGTCGCAAATTTTAATCTGGAATAAATATAAATAATCCCTTTAAAAGATTGCAACGCAAGCGCAAAACCAATATATTTGCGACTTTATTAGCCAAAATGGGAAATTTAAGACAGCGCTGGGGAATTAAGAATAACTATCAGTTTGTTATTATATTTATCGTGTTTGCCATTACTGGTTCAACATCAGCATACCTGTCTAAACCTGTTTTAGCCTGGATGGGTATTACGAAAGATACTTTCTCTCCCTGGATCTACTACCCTCTTTACATTATACTAATATTTCCGCTATACCAGGTGCTCCTGGTTTCTTTCGGATTTTTATCAGGGCAGTTTAAATTCTTCTGGTGGTTTGAGAAAAAAATGCTTCGGTCTTTAGGATTGGGTTTCTTATTTAAACCAGAAAAGCCCTCTAAATAGAGAGCTTTTGCTATTCCAAAAAATCATTACGATTTTAATTTTGACTTATAATTCTTTTTAAGCTTTTCCAGCTTAGGCGTTATCACAGCTGAACAATATGGCTGATTTGAATTCTGCGCATAATAATCCTGGTGATAATCTTCTGCGGCATAAAATGTTGGTGCGTTGGTAATTTTTGTAACTATTGCACTGCTGTAAATATGCTGGTCTTTAAGCAGTTTTATAAAATTCTCTGCCGCGGCTTTTTGCGCCTCATTGGTATAAAAAATTTCGCTTCGGTATTGTGTACCCACATCTGCACCCTGCCTGTTTAAAGTTGTAGGGTCGTGAGTGGCAAAAAATATCTCCAATAAATCTTCGTATGCCACCTGTTTAGGATCAAAGGTTATTTTTATCGCCTCCGCGTGGCCTGTTGTGCCAGTAGAAACCTGTTTGTAAGTTGGATTAGCTACTGTTCCGCCTATGTATCCCGAAACTACCCTTTCAACACCTTTAAGATCGGTAAAGAACGCCTCTGTACACCAAAAACAGCCTCCTGCAAAAATAGCAGTTTCTAAATTTTTGTCATCCATTTTTATATCCCCTTCGTTAGATTTTACAATTGCCTTTTCAGGACTTTCTTTAGACTGGCAGGAGAACGAAACCATTGCCAGTACTATCGCGATTGCTTTTTTCATACTATATTCTCCTAATAATTATTTTGTGGAGTGACAGTAGTTGTCACACATCTATATATACGAAATATTGTGCCAAAAGATTTCTTATTCTTTAAAATGTTTGTTTCTTTGTGATAAACCTCAGGTAAATGATACAGGCATCAGGCATTCATAAATATTACGATCAGCTTCACGTTTTAAAAGGTGTTGACTTACATATCAAAAAGGGCGAGATAGTTTCCATAGTTGGCGCTTCCGGCGCCGGAAAAACCACGCTCCTTCAGATATTAGGTACTCTTGACAATCCTAAAAAACAAAATGGAACTACACTTGTGATAAACGACGAAGATGTCCTGAAAATGAAAGACAAGGCACTGTCTAAATTTCGTAATTCAAAGCTGGGCTTTATATTTCAGTTCCACCAGCTTCTTCCTGAATTTAGTGCTCTTGAAAATGTATGCATACCCGCTTATATTGCAGGTAAGGCAAAAGCCGAGACAGAGGCAGAAGCAAAACGACTTTTAGAATACCTTGGCCTATCACACCGTATTGACCACAAACCCGGAGAGCTTTCCGGTGGTGAGCAGCAGCGGGTGGCTGTTGCACGCGCGCTGATAAATAAGCCTGCTGTAATTTTTGCCGATGAACCGTCAGGTAACCTTGATACGGCATCTGCCGAAAATCTTCACCAGTTATTCTTTAAGCTGCGTGATGAAATGGGGCAAACCTTTGTAATCGTAACCCACAACGAGGAACTTGCCAATATGGCCGACAGAAAGCTTGTAATGAGCGACGGACTTATTGTAAATACAGTAGATTCAGTTATCGGGTAATTGATTTGTCCGATTTCCTGATTGTTCACTGTTTGGTAAGTTCATTTTCAAATCGACTTTGCAACTCTGCAGCTTTGAAACTTTAAGGCGATACATTACTTTTGCACTATGGAAGTGAAAATGAATGCCGAAGAATTACGCTCGTTTCTTGACGAGAAAGTACTCCAATACAACAAACCCGATTTTATAGATAGCGACCCTATACAAATCCCGCACCTTTTCACCCAAAAGGAAGATGTTGAGATAGCAGGCTTTTTAGCCGCTACCATCGCCTGGGGTAATCGTAAAATGATTATTAACAATGCTAAAAAGATGGTAACACTTATGGGCAACAGTCCGTATGACTTTGTTATGAGTCATAAGGAACATCATCTTGAAGACCTCACCGGATTTGTGCACCGCACTTTTAATGATACTGACTTTACTACTTTTATAAAGGCACTTAGAAATATTTATTTAAACCATGGCGGGCTTGAAACTGTTTTTGCCAAACACCAGCAGCCCGAAGGTATGCACAAAGCTATACACGAATTCAAAAAGGTTTTCTTTGAAATAGAGCATCAAAACCGTACCCAAAAACACGTATCAGACCCGCTGGCAGGTTCGGCAGCAAAAAGAATAAACATGTATTTAAGGTGGATGTCAAGAAAAGACAATACGGGCGTAGACCTTGGCATCTGGAAAACAATATCGCCCTCTGCCCTCTCATGCCCTCTTGATGTGCATTCCGGCAATGTAGCCCGAAAACTAGGCATACTTATCCGAAAGCAAAATGACGGTAAGGCATTACACGAACTTGACACACAGCTTCGACTAATGGATGCTGAAGATCCTGTAAAATATGACTTTGCATTATTTGGTTTAGGAGTGTTTGAAGGTTTTTAATTTTTTCTTATATTTGATTTAATAACAGACGATTAAATCATGAAAAAGAATACTATCTTTTTTTTATTAACTACTTTCCTGATGCTTTCTGCACTTTACTTTGCAGTAGGCTTTGATCTTGGCTCTTCATTATTTATCGCTTATGGAACAGCGATACTTACATTTCCGCCTTTTACATTAAAGAAGATCAAATAGCAAAACCATACAGATTATTTATCCTCTGAATATCAATGGTATTTGTAAAATCTATAAAGTACTCCAACTGCCATTTTTGGGTTTTCTCGGCCTGTACATTTTGGACAATATCCCATGACGGATAAACGCGCATGGCGCGTTTTCCCTCTTTACTTTCAGTAGTAGAAACACCTTGTTTTAGCAGTACAAATTTTGGAAATACAAATTGCCCGAAATGATTTTCTGTCCTGCAGTTAACTACCACAAAGTCATTTTATCCTTGCTATCAAAAGGCAGTATTGGTCCATTCAGCCTTTTCCAGAGCGTAACAAACTGCCTTGCTTTCGTCGGGGTTGTTTTAGCCGACCTAAAAAGGATATTCAAGCCATTCAGCTTAAAAGTGTAAGCATCATAATCAGCGCTTTCTTTTGCAGGAATGGCATTTTCAAACATAAATCCGCAATTGTCATATACAAGCGATTTCGTTAAAAATGGTTCCGTCTGATTAATTACATCCATTTGATGTTATGCCGTTTTTACAAAATTCAGCTTGCTGTTTTTTCTACTGAAGCCAAAATATATGGCAAGGCCTATCAATAACCAAACAGAAAAATAGATCCAGTTCCACACACTTAGCTCTGCCATCATGTAAAGGCAGCAGATTAAGCCTAAAAGAGGTATTAACGAAAGGTTTTGGCGATATGCCCACACCGCTAAGAATACAAGAGTGATAAGGAATATCCACATTGGAATCTTGTGTTTAAACAGTGTAAAACCACTTTCATATTTAATGTCATCTGCAATTGGAAGAGAATCTACCATTTCGGCATATTTCTTATCATTATCCTGGTAACGGCTAAGTATATGCTCTAAATCCTGTGTTCCGGCAGCAGCATTCTGCGTATCGGCTTTAAGCAAGTGTTCGTATAAAGCTTTAGCCTCGGCCTCATTCAATGAAGTTACAATTGTAGACGGGCTGTTTATCTGCTTATCATTGTTAATGAATGACATTGTAGCCTCTTTATTGTACGTAAATGAAAATACAAGGCATGCAATAAGAGCAGCAGGCATAATGTATTTTGAATTTAGATAAGGCGTCCTGAATTTTCCCCTTGGAATATTTGGTTT
>Ga0163161_10001292_pt1 | contig 18671 bp, 13 predicted proteins | sample S45metaG_FD_129847 | JGI IMG/M metagenome (GOLD analysis project Ga0163161, IMG submission 129847) | Switchgrass rhizosphere microbial communities from Kellogg Biological Station, Michigan, USA - S4-5 metaG | ecosystem: Host-associated > Plants > Roots > Rhizosphere > Soil | place: USA... | reverse complement strand
CGCCACCGTCAGCACGTCGTCGCCCCAGGTGATCGGCACCCCGGTGGCGTTCCAGGCGCCCGCCATGCCAGTGATGCCGGGCACCACCTCGACCGGCACCACACCGGTCAGCCGCGAGTGCAGATGCATGAAAGAGCCATAGAAGAACGGGTCACCCTCGCACAGCACCACCACGTCCTCGCCGGCGCGGGCCAGCGCGGCGACGCGTTCGGTGGAGGCGGCATAGAAGGCGGACAACTGCTCGTTGTAGCGTGGATCGCTGAGTGGGATCTCGGTGGTGACCGGATATTCCATCGCGATCTCGACCACGTCGGGGCGCAGCATCCCCTCGGCAATACGGCGGGCCTGGCCAGGCCGCCCCGCCTTGCGGAAGTAGGCGACATGGCGGGCGCCGCGCACCAGCCGGTCGGCGCGCACGCTCAGCAAGTCGGGCGCACCGGGGCCAAGGCCGACGCCGTGGACCGTACCAAGGGCAGCATGCTCGCTCATTCGGCGCGGCTCGCCAGCGCGTTGATCGCGGCGACGGTGATAGCGCTGCCGCCCAGCCGCCCTTCGACCACGCAGCACGGCACCGGCTGCTCGGCCCACAGCGCGGCCTTCGATTCCACCGCGCCGACGAAGCCGACAGGACACCCGATGATCGCCGCCGGGCGCGGGCAGTCGGGGTCCTCCAGCATGTTGAGCAAGTGGAACAGCGCTGTGGGCGCGTTGCCGATCGCCACCACCGCACCGCCGAGATGCGGGCGCCACAGCTCCAGCGCGGCGGCGGAGCGGGTGTTCCCCATCGCCCGCGCCATGTCCGGCACCTGGATGTCGTGCAGGGTGCAGACGATCGGGTTCGCGGCGGGCAGGCGGGCGCGGGTAATCCCCTCCGACACCATCCGCGCATCGCACAGCACCGGCGCGCCGGCGTTCAGGGCGGCGCGCGCGGCGGCGGCGAAGCCGGGCGAGAAGTGGATGCACCGCGCGAGATCGACCAGGCCGGCAGCGTGGATCATCCGCACCGCCACCGGCTCCTCGTCGGCCGAAAAGCGCGCGAGGTCGGCCTCGGCGCGGATCATTGCGAAGGACTGGCGATAGATCGCGGCGCCGTCGGTTTCGTAGGAATGCGGCATCAGGCGGCTCCGAAATGATGCAGAAGCTGCGCCGGGGTCAGCGCCGAGCGGAGGGGCGGCGCGCCGACCGCAGCGTTCAGGGTGAGGTCGAACAGTCCCTCGCGCCCTGTCAGCGTGACGTCGGCAGGCCTCGATCGTGCGCAGCCCTTGGCGCAGCCCGAGACGTGCAAAGGTCCGGTGATGTGCGGCGCGAGCGCGTGAGCCAAGTCGCGGGTGGCGACCGTCGCTTGCGGACACGCGGGCGCGCCGGGGCAGGCGTCGACATGGAGCAGCGGGTCGGCGGGATCGTCGAGCAGGCCGGAAATGGTGGCGGGGCTCGCACCCTCGAGGATCAGCACGCGCCAGGGTGTGACGCGCACTGCCGTCGCCCCAGATTGATCCACTGCCGCCGCCAGCACCTGCGCCTCGACCCGTCCGAACGGCAGGCCATAAGCCATGCCGAGGTTGTTTGGTCCGGGCTCTATGCGGCCCCCCGACGCAGCGGGCGCGATGGTGCCGGCGGCCCAGCCGGGTAGCTCGGCCTGATGGCGCGCCATCCTCCCCACCGCCGCGCCGCCGCTGGCCATGAACCAGCGGGCCAAGGCGATCAGCGCCTCGGCTTCTTCGCCCCGTTCCACTGCGACGCCGTGGGCCCGACCAGCGGCGCGCAGGATCAGGCCGCCGCTCTCGCCTCGCTCGATGCGGAAGTCGCCGGGCTCGTCGCCGAGCATGCGGGCGGCACCGGCATCGACGACGAAGCCTACTTTACCGGGCAATGCCGGCACGTCGTCCAGCCGCATCAGCAGCTCGCTCGCGATGCGGTGGGTGTCGTCACCAGCCTGCCAATCGGGCGCGACCAGGATATTGCGCCGGCCTTCGTGTCCGGCATCGCCATCGACCAGATCGCGCGCCATGAGCCGATCGAGCAGCACCGGCCACCCCGCCTCGGTCAATCCGCGCAACTGCAAGTTGGCGCGGCGGGTGAGGTCGATCAGGCCATTGCCATGCGGTTGCGCCGCCTCGCACAGGCCCAGCACTTGCGCGGCCGTCAACCGCCCGAGCCGGGGCTTGAGCCGCACCAGCAGGCCGTCGCCCGCCGGCATCGGCCGCCAGGCATCCGGGCACCAACCCTTGACCGCGAAGTCGCTCATGCCGCGTCGCCAAAGGGCAAGCTGGCGAGGATCGAGTTGCGCCGGGTCTGCCACAAGCCGGCGGCGTGCAGCGCGGCGAACCGCGCCTCCATCGCCGCAAGCGCGCTGGGGTTGGCCTCGGCCATGAAGGCGCAAACATCGGCCCGGCCCAGCGTCGCATCGTGGTACAGGTCGAACAGCTGCGGCGGCACGCTGGCGGACAAGTGCGCGAAGGCGCCCAGGTGATCGAGCGTCGCCGCCAGCTCCGCCGCGCCGCGAAAGCCGTGGCGCATCATCCCGGTGACCCAGCCCGGATGCGCGGCACGGGCGCGCACGACGCGGGCGATCTCCTCGGTCAGCGTTCGCGCGGTCGGGCTCGTGGGGTCGCGGTTGTCGAGATGGTAGAGCGCCGCCTTGCCGCCGGTCACGCCTTGCGCGGCGGCGAACCCGGCTTCGTGCGCGGCGTAGTCGGCGGCGAGCAGCAGGTCGGTTTCGGGCAGGTCCTGCAAGTGCACGAAGGCGTCGGCCCCTGCCACCCGCAGTCGCAGGCCTTCGGGATCGGACACGCCCTCCCCTTGTGCCAAGCCATCGAGGGCGTGGTCGGACCCTGCCAGCCAGGCCTCGCCGGCGGCGCGGCGCGCTTCGTCGGTGTAGGTCTCGCTCGCCTCGCCCATGCCCAGGCCGTAACGGCCAGGCGCCGGACCATAGACCCGCGGGGTGGCCTCTCCGTCGACGAACGGGTTCCAATCCGGCGTTTCATCGCGCGCCGACAGGGCCCGCACCGCCTGGCCGAACAGCGCCGGCAGGGTCGGGAACGCGTCGCGGAACAGGCCGGAAACGCGCAAGGTCACATCGATGCGCGGGCGGTCGAGCAACGCCTGGGGCAGGATCTCGATGCCGCTGACCCGCTCGGAGGTGTTGTCCCACAGCGGCTTGGCGCCCAGCAGGTGCAGCGCCATGGCAAACTCCTCGCCCGCGGTGCGCATCGTCGCCGAGCCCCAAAGGTCGACCACCAGCCCGCGCGGGTAGTCGCCATGGTCCTGCAAATGGCGGCGGATCAGCTCTTCCGCCAGGGTGATCCCCTGTGCATAGGCGGCGCGCGAGGGCACCGCGCGCGGATCGATGGCGTAGAGGTTGCGCCCCGTCGGCAGCACGTCCGCGCGCCCCCGGAACGGTGAGCCGGATGGTCCGGGGGCGACGCGCTCACCCGCCAGCGCTGCCAGCAGACCATCGCGCTCGGCCGCGCCATGCTCGCCGCGCCCGAAGACGTGGAGGCCATCGCCGAACTGGCTTTCCTTCACGTCGCACACGAAGCGGTCGATGCGGGTGATCGCCTCGATCAGCGTCGTCGCGCCGTCGAGGCCGAGTTCGGCTTCGAGCCCCAACGCGCGGGCTTCCTCGCGGATGGTCGCCTGCAAGCGGTCGCGCCGCGCGGGGTCGAGCCCCTCGGCATTGGAGAACTCGTCGAGCAGGGCTTCCAGCGAGGCCAGCCCCGCGCCACTGCTCGTGGGCAGGAGCGGCGGCGGGACGTGGCCCAGGGTGACGGCGGCGATGCGGCGCTTGGCCTGGGCGGCCTCGCCGGGATCGTTGACGATGAAGGGGTAGATTACCGGCGTGGCCCCCACCAGCGCCTCGGGCCAGCACGCGTCGGACAAGGCGACGGCCTTGCCCGGCAGCCACTCCAGGGTGCCGTGCGCGCCGATGTGGATCAGCGCCTCGGTGCCTTGGGCGCGCAGCCACAAGTAGAACGCGACGTAGGCATGGCGCGGGCAGCGGGTGACGTCGTGATAGTCGCCGTCGCGGGTGGCGCGCGCGCCGCGTTCGGGCTGCAGGGCGACGGTGACGTGGCCGAGTTGCAGCGCGGCGAAGCGAAAGGCGCCGTCGCGGACCGCTTCGTCGGCCTCGGGTTCGCCCCAGGCCTCGGTGAGTTTGCGGCGCAAAGCTGTGGGCAGTCGGCCCAGCGCCTCGCGATAGTCCGATAGCGGCCAGTACAACTGCTCGTGTTGGAGCGCACCGGCGAGGTCCGTTGCGGGACGGGTGGCATAACCAGCGTCGGTCAGATCGCTCAGGATCGCCTCGGCGGAAGCCAGCGCGTCGAGACCGACGGCGTGGGCCATCTGGTGCGCCTTGCCGGGGTAGGTCGAGAGGACGAGGACCACGCGCCGCTCGCTAGCCGGCGTTTGGGCGAGCGCGATCCAGCCGGCGATGCGATCGACGATCGCCGCGATGCGCTCCGGCGCGGCGCGGTGGACGGTGCGGGCGAACTCCAGTGCCGGGTCGCGCAGGCCGGCCTCCTTGAAGCTGGCGACCCCGGCGAACACGCGCCCGTCGATCTCAGGCAGGACGACGTGCATGGCGAGGTCCGCCGGCGACAGCCCGCGCGACGCCTCAGCCCAGGCCGCCTGCCCGGAGGTCGCGAGCGCCAGCTGGAACACCGGCACGCCCGCACCATCGAGCGGGGTGTCGCCCTGCTCTCCCCGCGCGGAAAAGGCAGTGGCGTTGACGATCGCCGCTGGGCCGAGCGCGCGCACCCAGCGGTCGACATGCTCGCGCGCCGCCGGAGCCTTGAGCGAGGTGACGAACAGCGACAGCGTCGCGAAACCCCGCCGCTCGAACCCGACATGCAGCGCCGCGAACGGGTCCAGGTCGTGCGCCGTCAGGTAGGAGCGGTAGAAGACGATCAGCACCAGAGGCCGGGCCGGGTCGCGCGCGAACACATCGGGATCGATCACGCCGAGGTCGGGGTGCCAGCCGCCCGCCTCGGGCAGCGGCTCGCCGGCCATGGCGCTCGCATCCACCAGGCCCGCCGCGCCGGCGAGGGCGACGAGCGCGGCCCCAGCGGCTTCGGGTCCACCCGCATCGCACAGCCGCGCAAGTTCGCGCAGCATCGGCACGGCGACGGTAGAGGCGTCATCCAGCCGGCTATCCTGCGAACCATCGGCGGGCAGAACCGCCAGCGCGATCCCACGCGCACGGGCCAGCATCGCGACCTGGCTCAGCCCATAGCTCCAGTATGGGGTGCCGCCGATCAGCCGGATCAGGATCGCCTTGGCCCCGCTCAGCGTGCGTTCGACATAAGTGTCGACCGAAAGCGGATGCGCGAGTGCCGCCAGGTTCGCCAGGCGCAGGGTGGGGAACGCGGCGTCAGTCTCCTTCGCCCGGTGCCACGCCGCCGCGAAGGCGCCCAGGTCGCTGTCGGAGAACGACAGCACCACCAGGTCCCCGGGCGCTTGCCCGAGGTCCTGCGGGATGGCGGTTTCCTCCATCCCGTGGGTCTCGCGGAAGATGACGTGCATCGAGCGGAAGGCTCAGCCCACCAAGGCGGCGCGGATCGCTTGCGCGTCGACCCGGCCCTGCTCGGCGATGGCGACCAGCGTCGTCTCGCGCGGCTCACCGGCACGCCAGGGACGGTCGTACTGGTGGCGCACGCGCGCGCCGACCGCCTGCACCAGCAGCCGCATCGGCTTGCCGGCGACGGCGGCATAGCCCTTCACCCGCAGGATCTGGTGATCGCGCGCCAGCGCCTCGATCCGCGCGACCAAGGCGGCGGGATCGGCGATCTCGCCCAGCGACACGACGGTGCTGTCGAAATCGTCATGCTCGTGATCGTCCTCGCCGTCGTGGTGCGAGGGGCGTGCGGCGATGTCGTCCTCGGCCGCCGAGCCCAGGCCCAGGATCACGCGCGGATCGACCACGCCCTCGGTGAGTTCGATCACCGGCACCGGGCGGGGCGACTCAGCGGCGATCACGGCGCGGGCGGCGGCGACGCCTTCAGGGCCGGCGAGGTCGACCTTGGTCAGCAGCACCATGTCGGCGCACGCGAGCTGGTCCTCGAACACTTCGGATAGCGGCGTCTCGTGGTCGACGCTGGGATCGGCAGCGCGCTGGGCATCGAGCGCGGCGACGTCAGGCGCGAAGCGACCGGCGGCCACTGCCTCGGCATCGGCGAGCGCCAGCACGCCATCGACGGTGATCTTGCTGCGGATCGCCGGCCAGTCGAACGCCTTGAGCAAGGGCTTGGGCAGTGCCAGGCCCGAGGTTTCGATCAGGATGTGATCGGGGCGCGGGTCCAGCGACAGCAGGTGCTCGACGGTGGGGATGAAGTCGTCCGCCACGGTGCAGCAGATGCAGCCGTTGGCCAGCTCGACGATGTTCTCCGCCGGGCAATCGGGGATCGCGCAAGACTGCAGGATGTCGCCATCGACGCCCAGCGTGCCGAACTCGTTGACCACCACCGCCAGGCGACGACCGCCGGCGTTGCGGATCAGGTGGCTGATGAGCGTGGTCTTGCCCGCGCCCAGAAAGCCGGTGACGATGGTGACGGGCACTTTGGCGAGATTTGGGGCCAGATTTGATGCCAGATTGGACACACACGAACTCCCGCGCGCCGGAGCGACGACGGCGGGGCTTGCCGGCCTGCTGGCCGGTCGGGCGCGCGACGACGGGCAGGCGCGACAAGCACCCGAAACCCGCGCGGCCGTGCAGCCCCAGCCACACAGCTTCGTCGCTCAGACGGAAGACGTAACCGTGCCGTGACCATCCCCTGGATCAGGCAAGAGCGACCGGTGCGCCGGCAGGTCTCCTGGCTCACGGGTCACAGCTTGATGCACGCCTTCCCGGACGTTTTGCGCGCAAAGCGCTTGGGTCCAGTGGCTGCTCCCCCGATGAAAGGAGCGATGTGCATCGCGCTATCCGCTTACAGTTGCAGGGACAGCCACGGAATCGGGAGCCGAAGCCCCCTCACCGCATTCCCGATTAAGCCCCTTGCGGGGGCACCGGCGCGATCATGCGAAGTGCTGGAAAGACCAACGCTTCGTATGCGGCCCTAGACCAAACCGGAGCTCAAGCCAATCGCTGTTGTCGCGTGCAGATGACGCGAGTCTAATCACAGTCCTCGGCTTTCCTGCACACCCTTCGTCATTCCCGCGTAGGCGGGAATCCATCTCCCGAGCGTTCCGTTGGCGCAGCGGCGATGGAACGGTCCAACCGTGCCGCCAATCCCGTTTACTTTCCCCCCGTCGCGAAAACGGCCGGGTCAGAAGATGGATTCCCGCCTACGCGGGAATGACGAAGGATTTTGCCGATGCCGAGGAAAGCCAATCCCATCACCCCCGTACCACCTCGATCTCGTCGAAGCGCTTCCAGCGATAGATCGCGAAGCTCGCGAGCCAGCAGGCCACGAACAGGCCGATGATCGCGAAGCCCAGGCTGTTGAAGTTCTCGCCCAGTTCCGCCGCGATCCGCCAGGGTGCGCCGGTGAGGCCGAGCTTGTCGCCGATCAGCGCCAGTGCCTCGATCCCGCCGATGACGATCGCCACCATGGCCGAGATCAGGGTGATGGTGATGTTGTAGTACAGCTTGCGGATCGGCTTGACGAAGGCCCACTCGTAGGCACCCAGCATCACCACCCCGTCGGCGGTGTCCACCAGCGCCATGCCGACCGCGAACAGCGCCGGCAGCACCAGGACGGTGCCGATCGACAGCCCGTTCGCCGCCTGGCTCGCCGACATGCCCAGGATCGCGACTTCGGTGGCGGTGTCGAAGCCCAGCCCGAACAGAAAGCCGAGCGGGGCCATGTGCCAGCTCTTGTTGACGAGCCGGAACATCGGCCGGAACAGCCGCGACAACGGCCCGCGCCCGCCCAGCAGCAGGTCGAGGTCCTCCTCGACGTAAGCGCCGCCGGCGCGGACATGCGCGAACGTGCGCCACACGCTACGCAGGATGATGAGGTTCATCGCGGCGATGGCGAACAGGAACAGCGCCGAGATCGCGGTGGCGATCACCCCGCCCACTTCCTTGAACGCGCCGAACTGCGCCAAGGCGCTGGCGGTCAGCGCGATGGTGACCGAGGCGATGGCGATGATCCCGGAGTGCCCCACCGCGAACCAGAACCCCACTGCGATCGGGCGCTGCCCCTGCTGCATCAGCTTGCGGGTGACGTTGTCGATCGCGGCGATGTGGTCGGCATCGACGGCGTGGCGCAGGCCCAGGCCCCAGGCGAGCAGCGCGGTGCCCAGCATCAGCGGCTGCGCGTAGAACAGGCCATAGGCCCAGATCCACACCGCCAGGTTGGCGACGATGAGACCGCCCAGCAGCAGGCCGGTTCGGCGCTTGAGCGATGGTGAACCCAAAGAGATCATAATCGGCTCCTTGCGAGAGAAAAGCGCCGGCGAGAGCGGCGAACGTCGCGGGCGAGCTTGCGCCAACCCATCCAGGCACCGGTCCCGCAGACCAGCGTGACGAAGGCGAGCAGCGGGACGAGAACCAGCGAGCGCAACGTGCCCTGGTTCAGGCCCGGCAAGTCGAAGCTGTGCGGGGCGTTCCACAGCCAGCGCTCGGCGCGGGCGGCGCCGTCGACCGTGCGCAGCAGCGCGCCGGAGGTCGCGTCGATGTAGAGCCGCGTCGCCGGCGCATCCGCCAGCACCGCGCGCCAGACCGGCAGCCGCACCGGCACCTTGTGGGTGTAGTAGTAGCTATCGCCCTCGCGCAGCAGCGTGAGCGAGGCCAGGGGCGGCTCGTTGCCCAAGGCTCGTGCGACATCGGCTCGGGTGAGCGCGGCACGACGGCCCGCTTCGTCGAGCCGCACGCCGCGGCCATCGCGCGAGGTGGCGACCAGCGCGGTCCGCCCGCCGAGCGGTGCGCTTTCCAGCCGCACCGTGCCCGGCGGCAGGTCGCGTACCTGGGTCAGAGCGCGGCGCAGGTCCGCCCACCGCATCGGTCCGGCCAGACGCTGGCGTTCGGCCTGGCCGGCCTCGCTGTCGAACACGCCCCACGGGTTCATCGAGAACATGCCGCTGGCGACCCAGGTCAGCGTGACGAGGCCGAACACCAGCCCCGTCATGTGATGCCACCACCACAGCCCCCGATAAGGTGAGCCGAGCGCGCCATCGCGCCCGCGCCGCAGCCGAGCGACGCCCACCCACAGCCCGGTCACCGTGAGGAAGCAGCCGGTGAGCGAGGTCCACACCACCACCTGCTTCCACGCCGCCGGGTTCTGGCGCAGCACCGTGGGATAGAGCCAGTGCGGCACCGCGCCCAGCCAGCCCCAGAAACGCTCGAACCGCGTGGTCTGCTGGACGACCTCGCCCGTCAGCCCGGCGATGTAGATGGTCGAGCCGGCGGCATCGGCATAGTCGACGCGCACGAGCGGGCGATTGGCGCGGAACGCCTGCACCGTCCACTGGTCGACCGTGATCGGCGTCACTGCCGCCACCGGACCGGCGATGGCGGACCGGCGTCCGAACTCGGCGGCAATCCTGTTCAGATCGTCGCGGACAGGCGGTGCGAGCGGCTTGCCGGTGCTCAGGTCCAGGTTCAGCGGTGCCGCGCGCACTTGGGATATCGCGCGGCCCTCCGCCCGCTCCGGAACCAGGCGCAGCACCGGCCTGCCCGCCGCCATCTCGATCCGCGCCGAGGCGAGCGGCATGTCCGAGGCGGCGGGCAGCGTGCCGAACGGCGCGGTCAGCGACGGCAAGCCGCGCAACTGCTCGGCCGGCAGCAGGCGCGGATAGTCGACGTAGAGCATGACGAAGCCGCTGAGGCACCACAGCGTCATCACCGTCCCGACCACCACGCCGAGCCAGCGATGCACCGTCAGCAGCCATCTTGGCAGCAGGGCCTTTGGCGACCCCATGGTCAGAACCGCGCGCTGACGGAGGCGTCGATCGAGCGCGGGCGGCCGAGCAGCCATTGCTCGTCGTTGTAGGTCGTCGTCGCGTAGTGCCGGTCGAACAGGTTGTAGACCCGCAAGTTGGCCGCGACTTGGCGAGTCACCGCAAACGAGACGCCGCCGTCCACCACCGCATAAGCCGGCACCCCGAAGCGGTTGGCGTTGTCGGAGTAGGTCCTGCCGACATAGCGCAGCCCGCCCCGGACCTGCAGCCTGGCGGTGGCATCGTAGCGCAGCCACAGATGCGCGGTCGCCTCGGGCACGTTGGGCGGCGTCTTGCCGGCGAACGAGGTCGTGCCGCTCAGGAACTCATCGAAGCGCGCCTCCAGCACGCTGCCGTTGGCGTCGATGCCGAAGCCGCCGGCCAGGTCCAGCGCCAGCGAGGCCTCGATGCCCTTGGACGAGCGCTGGCCGACCTGGTCCTGGCGCGGCGGCAAGCTGCCGGGCACGGTGGCGAGGAGGTTCTTCTTGACGATGCGGTACGCGGCCAGGGTGGCGAGGCCGCGTCCGCCCAGGAAGCTCGCCTTGATCCCGCCTTCCACCTGATCGCCGGTGGTGTTCTTGAACGCGGCCTGCGCCACCGAGACGGTGACGAGCGAGCCCAGCGGATCGACGGCGGTGGCGTACTGGCCATAGATCGAGATCGTCGGCACCGGCTGATAGACCGCGCCCACTCGCCAGGTCACGTTGCGCAGGGTCTTGTCCAGGCTCTGCGTCTCGCTCGGCGTGGGGCCGGCGTAGCTGGTCACATAGCGCTTCACCCGGGCCGAATCGAAGTTGATCCCCGCCGACAAGGACAATCGCTCGCCCAGGCTCAGGCGATCCTCGGCGAACAGCGAGTATTGCCGGGTGCGGGTGCGGTACTGCGGGCGCACGCCGAAGGTGTTGTAGTAGAGCCCGGGATCGAAGTCATAGGGATCGACCGACTCGGCGAAGCCCGGCGGCGGCGCATCGGAGTCGAAGTCGTTGGAATGGCGAAACTTGATGCGGTTGACGTCGAACCCGACCAGCACCTCGTTCTTCACCGCGCCCCAGTCGCCGCGCCAGGTGAGGTCGGTCTGGATGCCGGCTTGCGCCTGGTCGTGGTCGATCCCGAAGAAGTCGGACCGGTCGATCAGCCCCGTGGTCCGGTTCGCGGCGTAGCTTTCGAGATTGCGCCACACCCGGTCGGTGGTCAAGCGATAGGCGGTGCTGCGCAAGGCGATCGCCTCGCTGGGCGACCACTGCGCGCGCAAGGTGGTGCGGTTGTCCTTGAAGTGCATCCGGGCGTCGGCGACGTTGTAGTTGCGGCGACGGGTGTTCGGATCCAGTCGGCCGTCGATCAGCGGCGTGCCGAAGTAGCGCATCGGCTGCTGGTCGCTGAAATCGTCCGCAAGCGTCAGCGCCAGCGTGTCAGTGGGCCGGAACTCCAGCGAGCCCGAGATCGCCAGGCCCTTCGACCGGCCGCGATCGACCCAGCCGTCGGACTGGGTCCGGCTCACGTCGAGGCGATAGGCCAGGCGCGGATCGATCGGCCCGCCGATGCCGGCCGCGATGCGCCAGCTGTCCTGCAAACCGTAGCCGGCCTGCCCCTCGACCGTGGTGCGGTCAAAGCTCGGCTTCTTGGAAATGACGTTGACCGCGCCGCCGATCGCGCCCTGGCCATAGAGCACCGAGGCGGGCCCGCGCAGCACCTCGATCCGCTCCACCGTCCACGGATCGGTCGGGAAAGTGCCGGTCCCAGCACCGGGATAGAGCCGCACGCCATCGTACAGCTGCATGACCGAGCCCTGCCCGCTGAATCCACGCGCAGCGAGGGCGGTACCGCCGTTGCCCGGATTGGCGACGGAGCTGATGCCGGTCACGCGCGTCACCGCGTCGACGATCGACAAGTCACCGCGCGCGCGGATCACGTCGCCCGACAGCACCTCCACGCTGGCGGGGGTGTCGAGCACGGAAAGGCCAAGGCGACTGCCGGTCTGGGTCACGGTATCGGCGGGCCGGCTGCCCGTCACCAGGATGTCGGACGGGTCGCCGGCATCCTCCTCGGCGCGGACGATGGACGGCAAAAGGAGCGCGGCGCAGGCGCCGCCGGCAATGATGGTCTTGAACATGGGTCTTCCCCCGGCGTCATAGCGACAAGGCCGGGGCGTCCGCGCGAACGGTCGGGCCGTGCAGCAGCCGACGCCCAAGGCGACCGACGCACGTCACCGATGCGGCCCCAGCCGCACGTTCGTCGCTCAGACGGAGTTCACCGTGCCGCGGCCATCCCCTGGACCAAGGCAAGAGCGACCAGACGCCGGCAGGTCTCCTGGCTTGCGGGTCACAGCTTGATGCGCGCCTTCCCAGGCCTCGCAGGATTTAGCGTCCGGCCCAGTGGCTGCCCCTTCGATGAGAGGCGATGTGCATCGCGCTATCCGCTTACAGTTGCAGGGACAGCCGCGGATTTGGGAAGCCAAGCCTCCCGCACCGCATTCCCGATTAAGCCCCTTGCGGAGGCACCGGCGCGATCATTCGAACGCCGGACGGGCCGGCGCTCGGGCGCTTCGCTAATTCAGGACGATGCAAAAGCCAAGACGCGATCTGGCCTGGCCGAAAGGAAAAGGCAGACGCCTATTGCGGCGTGATCGAACTGCGCTCGATCCGCCAGACCAGCTGCAGGGGGCTCGCTCCCGGAACGTCGTTGGCCCGGCGCATGACGATGGTTCCGCGCAGCGATTCGCGCGCATCGGCGAAATCGACCGTGACCGGCGTCTCGTAGAACAGCGAACCCGCCGCGTTCGCCCAGTCGCCACGGCCAAGCGCCAACTTGGGGCCGGCATCGCCATCGAATTGCGCGCGCAGCTTGTCCGGCGTCATCCCGGCGTCGAGGCTCCAGGCCTTGGCGGCATTGGTCCAGTCACCGACACGGATGGCATTGGTGTAGAAGCGCAGCAGGCGCTCGGGATCGCGGCGTTCCTGCAGCGCGCCCAAGTCCAGATCGGCGGCCACGCCGTTCGCCGCACCCGACGACCAACCCGAAGGCGTGTCGCTGGGGACGATCTCGTCGTTCGCCACAGCCGATTCGCTGCTGTCCGTGGCCAGTGGCGCGGGCGACGGCTCCTGCTGGCATCCGGCAAGCGCCACGAGAGAACCGGCGGCCAGCAGCGCCAGCATCGGCCCGGTTCGGCGGCTCATGGAGTCTAGGCTGCGGTTCGCGATCGGTTCCTCCCCGTGGATGGTCTCAGCCCGCCCGGATCAGCGTGCCGGCCCCTTCCTGTGTAAAGATTTCCAACAACATGGCGTGTGGGACCCGTCCGTCAAGCACAACCGCCGCTTCGCAGCCCGCTTCGACCGCCATCAGGCAGGTTTCCAGCTTGGGGATCATCCCGCCCGAGATGGTGCCGTCCGCCTGCAGGCGGTTGAGATCGGCAGGGCGAAGATCGCGCAGCAGCTCGCCCTGCTTGTCCAGCACGCCGGCGACGTCGGTCAGCATGAACAGCCGGGCGGCGCCAAGTGCCGCCGCGATCGCGCCGGCCATGGTATCGGCGTTGATGTTGTAGGTCTGACCGTCCACCCCGGGTGCGATCGGGGCGATCACCGGGATCATCCCGGCGTTGGACACGGTTTCAATCACGCTGGTGTCGATGGAGGCGGGCTCGCCGACGAAGCCCAGGTCGATCGCGCGCTCGATGTTGCTGTCGGGGTCTTTTGCCGTCCGCTGCACCTTGCTGGCGGTGACCATGCCGCCGTCCTTGCCCGACAGGCCCATCGCCTTGCCGCCGGCTTGCGCGATCCAGCCGACGATCTCCTTGTTGATCGCACCACACAGGACCATTTCGGCGACCTTTGCCGTCTGCGCATCGGTGACGCGCAGCCCGTCGATGAATTGCGATTCGACGCCCATCGTCTTGAGCATCGCGCCGATCTGCGGACCGCCGCCGTGGACCACCACGGTGTTGATGCCGATCGCCTTGAGCAGCGTCACGTCTTCCGCGAAATCGCGCGCCAGATCGGGATCGCCCATAGCATGGCCGCCGTACTTCACGACGAACGTGCGGCCGGCGTAGCGTTGCAGATAGGGCAGCGCGTCGACGAGCGTCGCGGCCTTGGCGAGCATGGCGGGATCGTGCGGTTCGGACATGGCTTGGTCGCTTAGGGCGGTGGGGCGCGGAATTGAAGTCGGGAAAAGAAGAAATTTGGCGCGCGCAGAGGCGCAGAGGCGCGGAGAAGGTTCCTTACTCGGCGAAGCCGCTTGTTACCTCGACGTCACGCCAGACACACACGTCGTAAAAAGAGAATGGCCTGCGGCCTGCGGCCCTTCACACCCTTCTCTGCGCCTTTGCGCCTTTGCGCGCGCTCTTATCATTCTTCAGGCGTCCAGCTTGCGACCCAGCCGCACGAAAAGCCAGATGAACGGCGGCACCATGATGGTGGACAGCACCACCTTGGAAATGATCTGCCCTTCCATGATCGCCCCGATCGGCATCGTCTGTCCCGCCGCGTCGACGGTGCCGTAGAACGAGATCGTGATGAAGATCACCGTATCGACCACCTGGCTGATCAGGCTGGCGATCCATGCGCGCACCATCAGCAGCTTGCCGGTCGGAGTCGTTCCGCCCAGTGTCGCGCCGCCCGCCAGCTTGGCGAACAGGTAGACGTTCAGCGTCTGCGAGATGCCATAGGAGCACAGGCCGGCGAACTGCATCCGCGCGCCTTGGCCCAGCAGGCGGGCATAAGGCTCCTGGTCGCCCCAGAACGGCGCCGGCGGGACGAGGTGGATCACCACCGACAGCAGCACCATCGACACGATCAGCGGGATGAACCCGAATCGCACCAGCCGGTTGGCGGTCGCCTGCCCGTACAACTCGGCCACGGCGCTCGACATCACCACCAGCAGCAGAAAGGCGAAGATGCCGCTCTCCACCGCCAGGTCGCCCAGCACCGGCCAATGGCCGAGCGAGGCGATCTTGGTGCCCAGCACGCCGGCCAGCACGACCAGGCCGCCATAGAGCAGGGAGAAGACGAACAGCGCGCGGGGGATAGTGACGGTGCGGGTGGGGGCTTGCATTCGGGGGGTTTAACGAGGGGGGAGCGTTTGGGATAGAGGCTGCTGCCCCCTCCACCAATCGCTACGCGAGCGCTCGAGGGGGACTGGCGCACCTCTGCCACAAAACCGCTAGCCCTCGCGCCCCTCCCCGCCTATTTTCGCAGGCACTTTCCAACACGAACCGCAGGAACCCGCCGTCGATGCACGTTGCCTACAGCCTTCTGGGCATCGGCCTGATCATGCTTGCCGCCTTCCTGCTCTCCACCAACCGCCGTGCCATCCGGCTGCGGGTGGTGGGCGCCGCGTTCGCGCTGCAGGCGGGATTCGCCGCGCTGGTGCTCTACGTGCCGTTCGGCCGCACGGTGCTGGGCGGGGCCGCTTCGGGCGTCGAGAGCCTGCTGGGCTATGCCCATGCCGGGGTCGAGTTCCTGTTCGGCAATCTCGCCAGTCCCGAGATCGGCGGGCAGAGCTTCGCGATCTCGGCCTTGCCGGTCATCATCTTCTTCGCCTCGCTGATCTCGATCCTCTACTACTTGCGGATCATGCCGCTGATGATCCGCTGGATCGGCGGCGCGCTGGAGAAAGTGACCGGGATCAGCAAGATCGAGAGCTTGTCCGCCGCGTCCAACATCTTTGTCGGACAAAGCGAATCGCCCTTGGTGGTGCGGCCTTACCTCGCCAGCCTGACGCCCTCGCAGCTGTTCTGCCTGATGACGGTGGGCCTGGCGGGCGTCGCCGGCACGATCCTGGCGGCCTATGCCAGCATGGGCATCCGCATCGACTATCTGGTGGCGGCCGCGTTCATGTCGGCGCCGGGCGGCATCTTCATGGCCAAGATGATCATGCCCGACCCGCGCCCCAGCGACGTCGATCGCGCCGACGGCCTGGTCGAGCATGACGAGCCCCCCGCCGGCATGGCCGCCGCCGCGCTCAACCGCAGCGACGTGACGCACCAGCCCGGCGTGCATGAATCCGCGGTCGACGACGTGCCGGTCGAAGTGCCGCACAACGATGAAAAGCCGGCGAACATCATCATGGCCGCCGCCCAAGGCGCGCAGACCGGCGTTGGCCTGGCCGTCGCGGTGGGCGCGATGGTCTTGGCGTTCGTGGCGCTGATCGCGCTGGCCAATGGCCTCGTCGGCTGGATCGCCGGACTGTTCGGGTTCGCCGGCGTCACCTTCCAGCTGCTGCTGGGCTACATCTTCGCGCCGGTGTTCTACCTCCTGGCGACGCCGAACTGGACCGAGGCGCTGCAGGCGGGCGGGCTGTTCGGCACCAAGATCGTGCTCAACGAATTCGTCGCCTTCATCGAGCTGGGCAAGGACGCAGGGCTGTCACCCCGCACCGTCGCGGTGGTGACCTTCGCGCTGTGCGGGTTCGCCAACTTCTCGTCGATCGCGATCCAGATGGCGGTGACCGGCGGCCTCGCCCCCAACCAGCGGCCGGTCATCGCCCGGTTGGGCATGCGGGCGCTGGCGGCCGGCAGCCTGTCCAACCTGATGAGCGCGGCGCTGGCGGGGCTGTTCTTGGGGCTTGGCTGATCGACGTCCGGAGAGTCAGCCCGCTGCCTTCTCCCTCTCCACGAATGCCAGGAACGCCTTCATCCAGCCGGCGAGGAACTCATGCGAGCGTTCGTGGATCATGTGATCCGCGTCGATGAGATCGTCCTGCCACTGGATATAGGCCTCGGGCTGGTCGAGCACCGGCATGTCGAGGTAGGCCAGCACCATCCGCAAGTGCGACTGGCCGATCGCGGTGCCGACCGGGCTGGGCGAAGTGCCGACGACGCCCGCCGGCTTGCCCTTCCACACGCTCTGTCCCCAGGGCCGCGAGGCGTGGTCGATCGCGTTCTTGAGCACGCCGGGGATCGAGCGATTGTATTCCGGCATGGCGAAAAGCACCGCGTCGCTCGACTTCACCAGCTCGCGCAAGGCGGTTACGCTGGCGGGTGCGCTCTCGTCCTGGTCCTGGCTGTAGAGCGGCAGGCTGCCGATGTCGGCATGGACGAACTCGTGCTCGCGCGCCTGCGGCAAATGGATCAGCGCGTCGGCCAGGCGGCGGTTGATCGATTCGGCGCGCAGCGAGCCGACGAGGACACAGATCTTGAGCGGCATGGGATCTCCGGGGAAGGAAGGGCAGTTGCCCGACCTAACCCACGCCGATTGGGAGCGTTCCCCAGCTTGTCGGGAGATGGCCCGCCTGTCCTCCCCGATACGGGGAGGGGAACCGCCGCCGAAGGCGGTGGTGGAGGGGACTCGCCATGCGAACCTAAGGTCGCTGGCTGACGCGAGTCCCCTCCGTTAGCCCTGCAGGCTGCCACCTCCCCGGATCGGGGAGGACACGTCGATCGTTACGCCCGCACAGCGGCTGGATTGATGTCGCACATGTCGGTGCCCTGCTTGTCCCCATGGCCGATCAGCGTCACCGCCAGGAACCCGGCGATCACCAGCACCACGAAGCCGATGGTGACGAGGCCCAGGTACTTATCGATGAAGCGCTTGATCGGCGCCCCGAACAGGCGGAACAGCACGCCCACGATCATGAAGCTGATCGAGCGCGAGATCAGGCTGGCGCCGATGAACACCGGCAGGCTCATGCCGATGAAGCCGGCGGTAATCGTGATCAGCTTGAACGGGATCGGCGTCGCGCCCTTCACGATGATGATTTCGGCGCCGTATTCGCGCAAGTAGCAGGCCGCCTTGGGGAAGCTTTCCGCCAGGCCCAGCGCCTGCAGCAGCGCCTCGCCGAACGCCTGGTAGGCGTAGTGGCCGATCGCATAGCCCAGCAGCCCGCCCAGCACCGAGCCGATCGTGGCGACGGCGGCGAAGCGGATCGCGCGCTTGGGATCGGACAGGCACATCAGGCCCAGCAAGGGGTGCGGCGGCACCGGGAAGAAGCTCGCTTCCATGAACGCGAAGGCGAACAGCCACCACGCGGCATGGCGGTGCGCGGCCTTGGCCATCGTCCAGTCGTAAAGGCGGCGCAGCATCGGTGTTCCCCTCAAGGATCGCGCGTCGATCCCCCCAAAGCGGTGCCTAGCAGCAAACCGGCAACGAGCAAGCGTATAACCATATCGGCACTTTGCTCTTGACATCCGCGAGCCATTTAGGTACATAACAGGAACAGCGAGGGGCCATCCTCGCAGCGCCATTCACATCATTGGGGACCATCCATGGGGGACGTAGCTGTTCCGGCCAGCAAGCCGACGCGCGCCACGAAGGCCGAGGAGAAGCGCTGGCGAAGCGCATTCCTGGCCGAACTGGCCGCGACTTCGAACGTCACCGCGTCGGCCAAGGCGGCGGCGGTCAGCACCACCCGCGCCTACGACGCGCGGCGCAAGGACGCCGAGTTCTACCGCGCCTGGCAGGAGGCGCTGTGCGAAGGCTACGAGCACCTTGAGATGTCGCTGCTGCAACGCCTGCGCGACGGCGAGATCAAGCCCGCCGCCGGCGCCAAGAAAGGCGTGCGCGTGTTCGACAACGCCAACGCGCTGCGCCTGCTGGTCGCGCACCGCGACTCTGTCTCGCGCCAGCAGGGCGTGCGCGACAACCAGGACACCTTCGCCATCCTCGAGCGGATCAACATCCGCATTGATCGGATGCGGGCGACACGCGCCGCCCCGGTCGCCGTGGCCGATCCGGCGAACAGGGACGACGATCATGCCTGCGTCGGCGCGACTGAAGTTCCTGATGAGCCTCGACCCCGAGGAACGCCGGCGCAAGCTGGCGGCGATGCCCGACGACGAGCGCCGCGTGTTCGAATGGCACTGG
>Ga0163161_10001291_pt1 | contig 18675 bp, 33 predicted proteins | sample S45metaG_FD_129847 | JGI IMG/M metagenome (GOLD analysis project Ga0163161, IMG submission 129847) | Switchgrass rhizosphere microbial communities from Kellogg Biological Station, Michigan, USA - S4-5 metaG | ecosystem: Host-associated > Plants > Roots > Rhizosphere > Soil | place: USA... | reverse complement strand
GTCGGTGCGCTGGTCCTGCTCGAGGGCCGACTGGATCGCGCCCATGATCTTGCGCCTCGCCGGGTCTTTGCGGTCGAGCCGGATGATCAGGCAGTCCTCGTCGTCCAACTCATGGATGGCGAATGGGATGCTGGTCGATTTGTGCTCCCGTTCCTTCGACTCCGTCTCCCTCGCTTCAGCGCTGTGATGCCGGTGTGTCGTCTCGGTGGTGGTCATTTCGGTTGCGCCTTCGGTGGATCTGCCGGCAATTGCTCTGCGCTCGGTTCTTCTTTCACTTCCCCGCGGCGGATCAGCTCCTGTCCGTACTCAGGATCGACCTCGATGCGGTCCCCCGCTTTGTACTTCCTGCCCTGCTTGTCCGTGAACTCGCGGACGGCTATTAACTTCTTGGCATTCATCTTGGAACGTCCTTTCATCTTGTACTAGTACAGTTTTTGAACCTTGTATCCGCCGTTCGCCTATCCGATACTGAAACTGAGCTGAAGGCACCCCGTTGTACGAGAACCTAATGTAAGTGCAGCAGTACGGGGCAAACGGTTGGGCTTGTTATTTCGCACTACTTTTTAAACTTTCGCTGCCGGGTTCGCCCGGTAGGGCTGCCTGTAAACCAGCCGAGGACGATAACGTCCGCCTTAGCGATGTGTGGAGCAATCTGCACATTAGTTAAAAGCCCCCGCCTTCAGGCACTGGGTCGTTTACCTTGGAATCCCTCTCGGCATTAGACGATTCCGGGTCTGCTTCATTTCCTGTGTCGGACACTTCCTCTATCCAATCCATAATCTCCTTCTCCTGGCGGTCGTCCCGGAGTAGGAGGGACTGACGGCGTGCTTCAGCGGCGAACTTCTTGCTGGCTGTATATTCAGGCATGGCTGTCAATAAGACCTTACAGCAGCGTCTAGGCTTCCAAGACCCCGAACTAACGTCACCTTCCCATGATGCGCTCGTTTTGTGGATCGGAGAGAATGCGCTGAGCTACATGGCGCCATACGCGCCCGATCCTTTGCGAAAACTGTCTAAGTACAAAGGTCTCAAAGACGAGGCCTGCATCAAGGAACTTGAACATCATTCCGGCCTGATCGATACCTATCAGAAAACGGTGGAAGACTACGGACCTTCTGAAATAGGCACATACCCGGAAGGGAAATACCTTCCAGCCGATATTGTCTGGACTAAGGGCCAACCCAAATACCCAGAGGCGTATAAGACTTACTGTGAGCGGCTTGCCGAAACCACGGAGCGATATCAGCAGATACGGCAGATTCACTCGACCGACATGCCTGTACCTGAGATTCCTTCCAGCCACATTGACGGGATGAAGTATGAGTTCCCGGTTTCAACAGGGCACAGCAACTTTATTGTCGGCTTCCTGGATGTCGTAGCCACTCTACGCTATCCAGATCTGGCGCTTGAGGGCATACAACTCGATAGGTACACCAAAAACAAGGTGCTTGGCTTGGAGAAAGATAAAGCTCCCAAGTTGGTAATCGAGTGGGATGAGGCGCACTTTGCGTTCGAGGCGAAGACGTCCATCAAGTCTCTCGGAGAATTACTCCGGCAACTGAACACATACAAGGAGTACTTCACTAGTTGGTGGAAGCCACAACTGGTCGTTGTCTCATCGGATACGCGATATCGCGACGTCATCATCAGCCAAGGCTTCCAGTTCTGGGAGAGCCCATCACTATAGTTCATCGCGGGTGCGGCGGCACTCCGAGCACATAACTACCGAACCCGAATAACCGGAGTACCCAGAGCAGCAGGATCAGCACCACCACCACGTTGATCAGAGTTTTGATCGGGGCGGCCATAGGGATATAAGAATTTATGAAGTACAGCAGCACCCCGATGATGATGAGCAGTATCAATAGCTGGATCAGGTCCATAGGATCACTTCCTCAGGTAGAATCTTTACGTGGCCGCAGATCTTCCGCGTCACCGGCCGGTGGTACGGAGGGGAAACCAGCACCTCGGCTGGTGCGCGGCCGCATTAGTCCTCCTCCTGGTATTTCCTGATGGGCGATTGGGTCACGGCGACAGTGGGGAAACCCGACCGCAGCGACTCGAGGAAATCCGCGAAGTCATCCGTATGCAGCCTTACCGTACCGATCTCGCCCGACCTGCCGTACATCAGCCGGATGTCGGTGTGATCGGGACGGCCCAGCACGGCCGCGGTCGTGACGCGCAACTGCTTAACGGCTTTGTCCATGCTATTTTTTAGGCTAGGTCTATAACGCTGATGCCGTGGATTACTACCAAGGAACCGTGGACTACTACCGAGTCAATGGACCCGGTCACAATGCGGAAACTTGCCTGCGCCGGAACCCGCGAGGAATACTGCCGGATACTAAATCGTTGGCTCCGTAAGAACAAGCTCGATTTCCCAAACATGGAAGTTGCCGTCAAACCTGACGGTCATTTGGGCTTGGTGCCACGCAAGAAACTAAAGCCCGCGCGCGCAACATAACGTACCTTATCTTGCGTTCACCATAGCGTTATCAATGGCATCCCTTACCGTAGTTCCCTCACCGATGACTTGATGAAAGCAATCGCACACCTCGTAACAGCTTTCGCCAACCTCGTTTCTGTCAGCAAACAGGTGATAGCGATTCTCTTGGATGAAGTCCAGCCGTTTCGTATCCGTCAGAGCCTCTGCTGCTTCGTCTACCATTTCGCGTGTGATTCGCGGGTTCCCGATATGTGTGTTCCCATACGCAAAACTGCGTCTCTGTGATTCCCGTTCGTTCAAGGTTGATGCCTCAAATAGGATCGATTCTGAAACAGGATTTCCGGCCTGAAAGATGGCTTTGTTTGCAACAGCCGCACTTGGCCCTTGAGCGACACGTTTATGAAACAGCATTACCCCATCCATCCCGTAGTACGGTTGGGTACTTTTGGGTGATTTTCAAATGGCTTTCGGCTTGCGATCCTGAAGTATTGCGGATCTCTTACAAATACCGCCTCTATCCGACCAAGGCCCAGGCTGAGTTTCTGAATGCCCAGCTTTGCGAAGCCTGCTCGCTGTATAACGCGGCACTAGAAGAACGCATCGGCGCATGGAGGGTATGCCGCAAGTCGATCAACTACTATGACCAAGCGAATCAATTAAAGGCAATGCGCGTCGATGGCTGTCTGACTCTCGCAAACTTCTCTTGTTGCCAAGATGTATTGCGACGTTTAGATAAAACCTTTAAGGCATTCTTTGCGCGATTCAGAAGCGGGGCCAAGCCGGGCTTTCCGCGGTTTCGCTCCGCACGTCGTTATGACAGCATCACGTTTCCGTCATACAAGGACGGATGCCGGTTATTGGATAGTGGCGCACTCCGCATCCAAGGCGCAGGAGAAATCAAAGTTAAGCTACACCGTCCGGTCGAAGGCACAATTAAAACGGTTACTGTTAAACGCCGCATAGATCAGTGGTTCGTCTGCTTTTCAGTAGATCGGCCTGGTAAACCATTACCGGAATCGCTGGAAGAGATCGGTATAGTTTCCTGAGAATCCGTCGCCTTCGGGCGACAGAGTGTTCACCCACCCCGTACTGAAGTCTGTTTTTTTGTCAGCCCATCCAGCCGGTACTAAAACTGCTCGCTGACGCCCAGGCCGAGACCGGCTTCTCCTTCTGGGGGGCCGGCTGGACCCTCATGTGTTCCCGGCCGCTGACGATCAGATACCTGGTCGCATCTTGGAGATGATCGTCCTTCTTGACGATCTTTCCGTTGCCTTTGTCGTCGCGATGATACTGCCGATACTCCTTGAACCAGTTCTGGCAGTTCGACATAACCTTCAGACGGCCCGCTATCAGGAGTTGCCAGACCTCCGTGATCCCAGCCTCGACCGCGTTCACCGCAGGCTCGAGAACGAGGCCCAAATTGCGGTACATATCCATGAGCGTGCGCCCGTCGATCTGGGAACTGCCCAGACACGCCGGGTCGATGACGCCTGGAATCCACGCGCCGCGGCCCCGAATGGCTTGCGCGTGTGATGCGGGCTCGCCTTGCCCCTGATAGTGCTCGCTGTAGAGGTAGATGACACCGGAGCCGGGATCGCGGGCACCCCAGATCGCTGCCGTGCGATTCCACCCGCAATCTAAAGCAAACGCACGCGGCCAGGAATCGGGGATCGGGAACGGATCGCAGCTTATCTCGCTTTCAGGGAGCGGGTAGATGCTGCCGGCGCCAAGCGATGGGGTGCCTTTCGTCCGCGCATCGAGCTGGTATGGGGGCGTGGTGGCGATGATGGCTTGCTGTTCCGATTCCGGGATGTGCGGCACGTCGTCCCAACCCGCCTGGATGTACCACTTATAGAGCTCCGCATCGGGGTTCTCCGGGTCAAGGAAACTCTTCACCACATCCGACCTGCCAAGCAACGGGGTGAATGTGGTCAGGATGATCCCCCGCGTCGTCACCGTGCGGTACAGCATCTCGGTGTAGCAATCCAGGGGTGGCTCCTCGTCACACCAGATGACGTGCTTGGCCGTACCCTCAAACGACGGTCTTCCCTGAGCGTATGTCTTCAGTGCCAATTGGCTGAATCCGCCGGAAGCGTGCTTGATCCATGCGCTCTCGAGCGAATCCGCCACGCCGGCCCTCGAGCGGGGTTTGGTAGGGATCGCGTCCCCTGGAATCATTCCAGTGCCGATCGCGTTGATGGGGCCGAACAGCTTCGACTGCACGATATCTCGAGTCGTTTCCGTCGTTGTGCCGCAGGCCCAGACCTCCACCGGATCGCTGAAACGCCGGCCCTCCCACCAATCGGGATAGATCCCGGTCAGGTGACAGGTCACCTCGAACGCACCGGATTCGCTTTTTCCCACGCGATTTGCCGCCATAAATAGGCGTTCTTTGTACTTCAGCCCAGCCGCGAAGAACGCCAGGTGTTTTGGGTATAGATCCCGGCGGTAGCTTCCTTCCCCTGGAAAAAAGCGCGCTATTTTATTTCTCGCTCGCCTCCGGTCCTCCGCCGCTATCGCTTCCGGTGTCAGGGTCTTCACGTATTCCCTCCATCGCTGGTCCGTCCAGGGCTGGGCCGAGGATGGCTTTAACGTGGCTCCACTGGTCATCGGAGAGTTTCGATAAATCCGGGCCCTGGCTCACCGCCATGACACCGGTATGGGTGATTTCCCCTTTGAAGTTATCGCGGTAGACGTCCGGTTTCTTGCCCTTCAGGGCGAAGATTAACAGCGTGTCGCTCTTCCGCCGGATCGTCAGGGGCTTGTTGGTCAGCTTACCCTTGGCGTCCTTCTGGTAGCATAATTCGCCCTGGTAGATGACCGGTTCTTCCGTTCCCTCGTAGACGCGATTGAAAAGCTCAGTCTCGAGGTGCGCGATCGCCTGTTTCTCTGCTTCCGCAAACGCCGCGGCGTACTCCGGGTCCTCCATCCACTTGAAATGGAGAGTGTCCGAGACGCCAATAGCGCGAGCCGCCCCGATGATGGTGCCGCATGCCACGTACGCTTTGAGAAATAGCTTACGTCTCGCCGCTGTAAATGTGGGCCTGCTTGCCAAACTGCCTCTTTTTTACGGACTCGCCTACACTCGGACGAGCCGCCCCCCCCGGGGGCCTTCCGGGGTGTGTACCCCTTTTACAAAACCTTGCTTATTTTGCATTCGCGACGGTTTCCCTTTATTTATGTATGACTTACGGGCGTACAAAACTGGGGTTTTGTAACAAACCGCTCAGGAGCTGATATAGCTGGATGACGATTCATCGGGCCTGACGTGGAGATACCGTGAGGTCACTGACAGGTCTGCGTGCCCCAATGTCGCCTGTATGAGAGCTAACGGTGCGCCATTGTCCATCGCATGTGTGGCGTGGTTGTGCCGAAGTCCATGAGCGCTTATGTTTATCGGTATCCCGGCGCGCCGGCCCGACCGCTTCACCACCATCGTGATATGGAAGCGCGTCATCGGTTCCCCGGTGGCGGTCCGGAACACGGGCTCGTGCGGCTCGGCCCCTTCGCCGAATTTCTGTAAGGCGTCCCACACGGACTTTGAGAGTCGTATCGCCCGGGTCTTTCCGCCCTTCCCGAGCACCGTGATCTGTCCGGATTTCTCTCGAGGCTGGACATCGCGCCAGTGCAGGCCGGAAGCTTCCGAGGCGCGGATGCCGCTGATGTACATCACCCGCAATAAGATCTGGTCCCGCAGTACAGGCTCGAGATGGATCATCCTCTGCATTTCTTCCGGGGTGATAATGCGCTCCGCCAGGTCGTCAATGATTTTCGGGGCCCGGAGCGCGACCCCTACGTTAAAAGGGATCATTCCCGTTTTGTGCGCGAAAGCCAATAGCGATTTAATCGTGGCTAATTTCCGCTTGATGGTCGCTGGCTTTTGCTCTGCGAATTGGTCCTGATAATCCTGGAGATCTTTCAGCGTAATTGCGCCAATCGGCTTCGATTCGATGAATTGGCGGAAATCCACGACGATCGGCCGGTACACGTCGCAGGTACTCTCGGGGCGTCCATGCAGCCACAAGGGAATGATGCGGTCCCAATCGACGGTTGGTTTGCGGGGACGGAGGACAACTGCTTTGCTCATACAAGTACCAGCCTATCCGTCAGAATTGCAATGAAGTGCGGGTGGTACGCTACCGGGATTCTGTCGAGGTGCCAGCAGCCGCGGACGTTGTAGTAATTCTCATTTCGGTGGGGTACGCCGACTCCGCGCTTGTGATGCGATCCGCCCATTTTGTGCGCTGGGTCCGGGCCGCGGTACCGCAGGGCTTTGATGCGCGTCAGCGTGCCAATGACATCGACGTCAGATCGCGCTAATAACTCGCGTGCTTTGTCCCGGTCTGCTTGGTAGAGCAGTTTATCGGCGTGGTCGTACACCGGCGTCTTGCGCGCGATCGTGCGCTCGTTGTGAATGAGCATAGTTCGGGTATCAGGGAGGAGCAACCCGGATTTGTCGGTCACCCGGAAACGGAAAATAAGAGCCTACGCCTTCAGGACACAGGCTCTGGGTACTTCGGAATCGCCTTGACGATGCGGGGGCCAATCGATTCCCTGCGGACGAATGCCGCCTGGTCTTTCGGGAGAATCAAACCATCGAGCTTCTCGAGCGAGAACGTACAGTTTTGAAAAAATGTCTTGTAGCCTAGCCGGTTCGCGACCGCTTCCATGTCGCCGATCATGCGCTGCTCCGCGCAGGGGCTGATGTGTACGCTATAGGTCTTGCCTTCTTCGTCCACCGCTTCCGTGGGCCTTCGATCGCTGTGCCAGGTGAGGATCATCCGTCGGAGCTGCTCATGCCGCCGCTCGAGTAACCGCAGCTTGTCGATCTCCTGGGAGAGCGCGCCGAACTCGTCGATGATGTTGGGACGGGAGATGGCTGGGGATCGGGACGGGGGCGGAAATGGAATGGTCGCCGGCGGGGTCGGAGACTCCGCATGCGCCGGCGGTTTGCGCTTGGGCCGGAGCCCGGGTTCCGCGGGAGACGCCATTTAAATTAAAATGAGATCACGGTGACGCAAATAAGTACAGCAGATTCCATAATTATGGAAACCCCGGGTGTCGTCCGGGCGCTCCGGATTTCGGCAGGCTTATCGAAGCGCGAGCTTGCAACCCGGGCCGGTGTACCGCTGGCGACTGTCTATTTGTTCGAGGATGGGCAACTCGATGCGCGGATTACGACGTTGATGAAACTCGCGCGCGCTTTGGGTGTTACTCCGGATTATTTACTGGGGCTGCGTCCCCGTCAGATCGTGTAGCGGGATCTTCAGTAATTGGTTCTTCCTTTTGAAATATCGGGGGGAAGCGGAAGCCTCCCCACATAGGGTCTACATCTCCCACAATCATTTTGATTCTTGCCAGCAGGTGTGGCTTGTCCACTCCGGGGCACTCCGTGAAAACGGCATGGATGTGCTCCGCAGCGGCGACCGGATCGAATGGGCGCTTCCTGGCGTCGAAGCGCAGCGCCTGGTTGTGGGACGGCACGCGCCGCCCCCTTTTTTCTACAGGCCCACGTTTTTTAACAGGCGTATTCGTTGGTTTTTGTTGCTCTGCCGCCATTTTTTTACGTAACTGATAATCGCGCTGGCGAATTCGGTGACGGCATCGTTCGCAATTTCCGCAGAGACACAACGGAGTCTTCATTACGCAGTAGCGTGTGGCTCAGGGTCGCCATAAACAATCGGCGCTGATTTCAGAGTCTTTTCAACCCCCCCTTTTGGCATACTGATCCACTTGCCTGTCTTTCCGCTCAGGTACATGTTCCAAGCCTTGAAGATATAGGCAAGACGCGCATATGTGGTGAGTTTGTGCGCTCCTTTGAGGAGTGGATTGGTCAATGTATCGCGGCACCGCAGAATCGGATTATCGATATCAAGGTTCTCGGCCGTAGACAAACGTGTCATGAAGAAATCCGCCTTCTCCCGGTCATGTTTGCGAAATACGTAGAGTAGAAATAATGCGATTTGCGGACTCAGAATCCCCTTGAACTTGCCTTTAATAAACTCCGCGGCGTCATCGAAACCGGCTTGGTCCGCTTCATAGATTTTCCCCAGATCGTGATAGCTGGATTCATCCGCGGCCATCAGACGCTTGTTCTGAAAACGCGCAATCCAAGGCAAGGCCTGGCCGATTACCTTGTGCTCCTTAACGCCCAGCAGTGACAACGTGTCGGCCATGGTTCGCTTGGTCGGCACATCCATCGTGCGGTAGGCTTCTTTCGGTACGTTGAGATGCACAAAGGTTGGAAAAGCTACGCCTGCTTGGATACAAGCCTTTAAGCGGTGGTGGCCGTTAGCCAAGAAGCCTTCGTCATCAAACGTGATCGAGTCATTGTTCAACTGCCACTGGCCGGCTTGCATGGCGTTCGCATATTTCTTCACGTTCTTCTCTGACACTTTGCGGTTTTTCGGGCGGCACTTCGTATTCAGCCACTCGTTAGCCGTTTCTGGCGTAATCATCATTACCTGAAGTTCTTGTTGAGGCGATTTACTGGCGGCAGGCTGCCGTAGATTGGGGTTCATGCTGACGTTTCTCCTAATTTATCACGTTCAAGCATAAGTACTGGTTAGACTTACGCTAAGTTTCGCGAACGTGAGAATGATACTGCGGGTCCAATGATAACAACTTACTTCCCATCGCGTAGTACCGTTTTTCGTCCTTCCGCCATGCGCTGAATTTCATGGCTTCTCCTTTCCGCAGATCGCGCGCAGGCTCTTCAATAACTCGGCTTCTTGCTGCTTCCACCGGGCTCGCGATTCCTCTAGCTCGCGGTTCATTTCAAGCATCTTCTTCTGATGCTTCTCGTGCCGAAGGCGCTCCCGTATGCCAGCTTTAATCGGGTCGTGGCGTTTCGGCGGCAGCATTATTTGTCTATCGGCTTCAGCAACGCGAGCGCATCCTCGGTGTACTCGATGTCACCGTCCCAGTAGCGGATCAGCACATCGTAATTCAGCGCCACCCACCGCCGGATCAATGCCAGGTCGCGCCCGCTGACCGTGCCGCCTATCACGCGCACATCGGGCCGGATCGCGACGGTGGCCCAGTCCGACTGGTGCGCTTTGACATCTCTCGAAACCTTGATGCGGACATCGTGCTTTGCACCGGCTTTGATCGAGATCCAGACCACGAACGGTAGTCCGGTGCGTTTCGGAGAGAGATTCGACATTTCAAACGGGGCTTCGATCATGCCGCCTTCTTTTTTGCCTTCTTAGCTGCTGTTTTCTTCTTCGGTCCCCATCGAGCCTGCGCCATCGCTTTCGCTCGTTCCGTCCGCTCTTCCGGTGAAAGCATGGCGGCCCCCTTGGGAACCTTCTTCAGTCCACCTCTACGGCCCAGAGAAACCGCAGCCGGATCTTTCACCTTCGCCATACGACAACCGTAGCATAACCGCATACAGCATCAGAAAAGAGTACCTATGTACTATTGCCATGCTGTAAGCGGTTATCGTACTCTGAGTATGTACTTAGGTACACAGGAGAAACGATGCAAATGAATGAATACGAGGCCCATGTCTACGATGGCCTCGTCGAAGACCCGGAACCAGAGTGCAGTTGTCTCGAATATCTCGGTGCTATTAAGCCTATCTACTGCCCCGTGCATGAGATCTGGTCTGATGACCTTGAGATTGCCATGCAGGAGCAAGCCGAGAAGGAGGCTGCATAATGTCCGCACTCACCACCTACAAGGAAGCGGTGTCGGAACTGATCAACGCCGTGAACGCACTCGACCAGGCGCACTCGATGTTGAAGGATATCGGCTGGGACCAATACATCTCTACCCAAAACTGGGGCCGACATATGAGCCTGCTCGATGCCGTCGCGATTGCGGACAAGCTGTTGTTCGACGCGCAGAACGCAAGCTGCCCCGACTGCGCCAAGCCGTTGGCGGAATCGGAAGATTGCCTCTCGGGCTGCTGCCCCGATCTGGTAGGGCACGTCAATGGCTAGCCCAGTCGCAACGCGCAGAGATACGCTGTCGTTTCAAGATGAGATCGTTTACGAACTGGTATTGAAATACCAGACCGGCAAACAGATCAGCAACGGCAACATCATGTTCACCACGTCGCAGGATCAGGTCTTTTTTCTGCGCCCTGACAACGCGCAGAAGATCCACGCGCTGGGCCTGCAGGTCAATGAGCCGTTCGAGTTGGTGAAGCGCAACAGCGGCATCGTTGTGCGAAGAATCGGGCAGCAGCCGGAACCGTCCCTCCCCAAGAGTTGGTTTCCGGCCGCCGCTACAGCTAAGACAGAAGAAGGTCGCGATGCCGATAACAAAGCGGTTCTGTCGTCGCAACCGCAATCTAACACATTGTCAGGAATTATGGCTGGTTCCTACATAGCGGCTATGGATGCGCTGATGGTGGCGGAAGACTACGCGACAACGAAGGGCTTGCCTTTCAAGATCAGCACGATGGAGCTACGCGCAGTAGCTCTTTCGATTTTCATAGCATCGACGAAAAATGGAGGAAGATCCTAATGGCTGTGGCCCCAGTAATCACGATGCGTCCGCAATCTTTATTCGATATCACTGAGCGCATTTCGGAGTTACTCGACACGCTGGATATGTGCGAGGACGCCGATGTCAGGGCTGAGTGCGAATCCGAGATCGCAGACTATTTACAGCGCCATCTCGCCAAGGTCGACAACATGGCGGAATACGCCGACCATTTGGAGTTTCAGATCGCGCTCCGCAAAAAGCAGGTCCAACTCCTCGAGCGAGCCAACAAACGCGCAGCGGGAATCCTCGAGCGGATCGACAACGCCATCCTGCGGACGATGGACGCTACCGGCCGGCAACGGCTAGAGGGCAGCCTCTATTCGTTCAGCCTGCGGAAGCTTCCACCTTCGGTGGAGGTCACAAACCAGGCGGTAGTGCCGGCGCAGTATATCCGCACCACTGTCAGCGAATCGGTAGACAAGCAGGTCGCGAAGATCGACCTGAAGAACGGAATTACCATTCCCGGCTTGCAGCTTGTGGTTGATCGTAAAGGGGTCAGCAGACGATGACAACGCAATGCAAGGTGTGCAAGCGGACGGTGTTGATCGAATCCCTCGAAGATCCCGCCGGGATATGCCGCGACTGCTACGTTGAGGCGCAACTCGAGGCAGAGAAGCAGAAGCAGAAGCAGATCGAGAAGAAGAAATGAACCGCCAACTCACGGGCCGGGAGCAGCAAATCTCGGCCCTGGTCGCTACCGGTTTGACCAACAAAGCGATTGCCGCGCAACTCGATATCAGCGAGCAGTCGGTGAAAAACATGCTGCAACGCGCATTTATGAAGACCGGCGCGTCGAATCGCACCGAACTCGCGCTGTTGATGCTGAAAGTTGCCGCATAAATTAATCACGGTTATCAAACGTGGATGGAATGTCCTACCCGTATTTGTGGGTAAGGAAAACCCGAAATATTTCGGATTGCCGTTAAGGTTGGTTTTCACTTGCCTTGCATTACGGTTAAGGAATATCGTGGAGGGGCGCTGGCAGCAGTACTAGCGCAGAAAAGGTTTTATGTTGTGTCTTTTCTATCACAGTATTTCACGGCTTGGTTAATCGTTGTTGGTTACCAGTCTTCTCCGTGTTACGATCTAAATGCCCGTCTTGCTAACGGGCAGAAAATCTGTAGTATGGCGGCCGTACCCGCTTCCCGGCGGGTAGTTACAGCGGCCGCCGACTACCGAGCCCCTCACTGTAACGAGGGACATGGCCAGAAAATCTCCATCCCGGCTAAAGCTCCAGAGCAGAGCAGGCATTCGCCCGGAACGGGTCCTCCGATCGCATATACCGCTTCAGCGTCCCGAGCGACCGGTGGCCGCTATGCCGTGCGGTCACAATCTCTCCCACGCCCCCCTCCAGAGCACTCGTAATAAATCCTGCTCGCAAGCTGTGCGCCGCGTACTCGGCTGTATCCAGGCCGAGCGCTTCTGCGCCTCTCTTTACAATCATCGCCAGCGTGTTTGTGTGAATGGGTTTTTCGTGGGAGATTTTAGACGCCCGCATTCCGCAAAAGACCGGCCCCGGCGTGACGCCGCGGTAGGTCAGCCAAGCCTTCAAAGCTTGGACAGGACAGGTGTCCGCGTGCTTTCCGTTCGGGACTCCGATATAGCGGCCGATCCCGGTCTGGTCCTGCTTCTCTTTCCGGACATGGACGACAAAGCCTTCGGGCCGGAAGTCCACGTCCTCGACCGCGACGGTCGCGATGTTCGATCGTCTCAGAGCCGTTGTAAAGCCGAACAACAGGACGGCCTGGTCCCGCGTTCGTGCCGGCTCCGGACGGTGAAGGCTCCACAGCATCAACCGGAGCTGCTCGACCGTGATGGCCGCCTTACCTCGCACCTGTTCTCCCCGAATCCTTTGCGCTCCCGCCAGGATCGGGAGGATTTCTTTCCGCGAGGGCTCTATACACCCCGCCAGGCGGTGGTGGTGAATGATGGCGCAGACATGGTGCCGCAGGGTACTGACGCGCTTGTTGTGAAGCAGAGAATCCGTGATGTAAAGCCTCACGGTGTCGGTGGTGGCGGGAAGGGCTTCCCTCCCTTCCCTGGCGCACCACAGACAAAAGGTTTTCCAATCGCTCGAGTAGGTTTCGAGCGTCCGTGGCGCACGAATCGATTCCTCGAAGTGAAGGCTTTCCCTAAACAGATCATTCTCGTCGTTTGTGAAAGCTTCGCTAAACAGGTCGAGTTGCTGGTGAAGTTCCATACTTCAACTGCACCAAACTTGAGATGCGCTCACGGTGAGGCAACGGCGGATTATTTACTGGCGTTAAACAAAATACACTTCTGGAGGCGAATGTGGCTAATGCAAAGTTGTCAACTTTGAATCCGGACCGGCGGCGGCCAGTTCAGCAGGGGCTGGAAAGGCCCCCTCCTGCGGGAAATAACTCGTTGCTGCTCATGCCTGGAAAACATTAAAGGCAGCGACAAGTTACCAAAGCCCAAAGAAGGGAGGGTACTACAGGCTTTATTCTGACATAAGTCTTCAGCCCGTCAACCCTCGATCAACCTCTATTTGCAAATTTTGCCTGCGGTGGCGCTTGCGCCGGATTGGGTGTTTGTCGGTGGGAACGTCGGTTACTTCACAAAAACAACAGAGCGTAGCAGATCCCGGTTACGTGGATCTTGCCAAAAAATATGAGCTCAAAGCATATGTGGTCCTCTCTCGGGAGCTTGCGCTTCATGAGATTGCTACCGCCACCTGCCTGACCGACCGGGTTTACTGGGCGCTGATCCTGACCAGCTGCTGCGGCCCGTACGTCCGGGAAGGCTGCTTCCTGCGGAACGCAGATACCGGAAGGTTGGTGATGGACGAAAAGAATCAGGTGTTTCCACTGCGAGCAAAGCACCTCCTCCAAATCCTGAAGCTGGACTCGGCCTATCGGGGGAAAATTCATCAGTCCCTCAAGAAACTCGTTGAACAGGGGCGAATGGAAGTACGCGGAGAGGACAAGATCTGGTATCCTCTTCTCGATCCCACTCGCCTAGCGGAAGAAACCGCAAAGGCCAACTGTAAGGAAAAGTGCTACTTTTCCGGTAACATCTCTCTTCCTTCCTTTCTCCGTAAGGCCATTCCCGACGAATTTGTCAGCCAAGTTGCTACTTCTCCGGTAACAGCAGCGTGGCTGAAAGATCTCAAGCAGCGTTACCAATCGGACCTAAAAGCGCTACGGGACAGTTACGCGGATGAGACCGTAAAGCACTTTTTCGACGACCGCATCATTATTGAAGAAGATATAGAAGATATTGAAGAAGACGAGAGGGGGGGGGTCGAAACTACTAGTAGTGTAGAGAACCCGGAACAACCCCGTTCTCCCCCCCCTCCTTCCCCAGTAGTTATCCCTAAACCCCAACCGGAACCGGTAACAGCGGTAGTCGTCAGCAAAGACCCGGCGCACAAACTCTTTGAGGTTTTCTGCTTCATCATGCAAGGCTGCGGGCGCCCGGTCGCCGTGAAATGCGTACGTGAGTGCCGTGCTGAATTCTTCAAATATCCCCCCACAACCCAACAGCGCATCATCGAAGACGCCAACCTCCGATTCAAAGGGGATAACCCCCGCTTTATAACGGCCCCTCTGAAATACCTGTGCAGCGAGATTTGGGATACAGAGCCCATTACGCGGCCGCTGTTTTCGCCCCCTGCGAGGAAAAGCAAAGGCGAAGAAGCAATGGACCGTGTCATGGCCCGCGCCATACAGCGCGATCGGGAGGAGGGTCCGCTGCGATGAAACTGGAACGTAAAGATGTAGCGCGGGCCTTGTCGATAATGCGCCAGGTCATTCCCTTTTTCCCTACCGAAGAGTTGGGCCTCGAGTTTGTCCAGCGGTCGATCGAGTCCTTTGTGAACACCCGAGAACAACTGGAGTGGCTGACTATCTCGGCATGCAACACGATGACCCGCTTTTCCCTCCCGGAAATGCGAAAGATCTTCACATCCCGGTTCGCGCCGGCGGATGGACGGGAGGAGTTGGAACTGTCTCCGGAAGACACCTACCGTGTGCAGGAAGGCAGGGAATACGAGCGCAAGTTGGCCGCCTGGAAGCAAGAGGCGAAACTCCTGGGTCCCGGCGACCCGGAGCCTTTCGAGCTTCCCCCCGATGCTGTGAAGCCAGTTGCTGGGCCATCCAAGGCACCCAAGCAGGGCCGCCCTTCGCTCCAAGAGCTGGAAGATCAACTCCAGCAACAACTCTCCCAAGGCAAGCGAACCGCGGAGGAAGCAGCCCGCCTTCTCGCTGATCTCGAAACCCAGGTCGGCAAGAAGAACTGGTTGAACTAGGGCGTCGTTATGACCCCTCCTGAGGTAGCCGCAGCCTTAAAAGTCCTGGCCGATCGTCCAAGGTTCGGGGACAAAGAACAACTCTACGCTCTGGAGGTAATGCAGAAATGGCAGGAAACGAACTGCAGGTACTGTCAACTGGGGATAACGAGCTCGACGGCGGGGAAGTACCCGTGTCAGGTGTGCGAGGGAACGGGAAAGGTATGGATCCGGAGGTAGGGCACTACTTTCTCGATCCGTGCCGTGTCATGGCGGCGATCTCGCTGCTGACCGGCGAGCATGCACAGCACATCCGGAAACTCCAGCGGAAGTACCTGCGCCGTCCCGAAGCGGAATTTGTCGCGGCTGTTTCCGAGTACCTGGTCGAGTCGCTGGGAGTCGAACGCATCGAGGCCCGCTACCACCTCATGGAAGCCGGGGAGTATCCCTGGCCTATGCCCTTCGCGTAACCTAACCATCGGGCACACCGATGGTTATTCCGATCGATAAACAACTTACAGACTTACTCGAGAAGCGAAACTTCTCGCGCTGGACAACGGCAAAGGCGAAGGTGCGACGGATGTCACGCCTGACCAGGCCGTCGGACTGCCAGATCTGCGGGAAGGCAATTGTGGGGGGACAGATGTACCGGGACGGGGGGATTCACAACCGGGTACACGATAAATGCGTGGCGGGAAGTACTGGGGGACGGCTTGGGGATTAGTGGGGGAACTGCGTTATTTGTGGGGAAATCAAGGGGTTGAGTACTAAAAGACCATAGACGACGGATGGACACACTTGTCACGATAGGAGTCATGCGACTCCTAATTTCGGCAATTCTACTAGCTGCCGCTGCGTTCGCGCAGTCGGCACCACGCCTTTACTCGAATGATGGCAAAGGCGTATTTCTCGGCAACCTGTCAGCCAATCCGGTAGACCCGTACTCCACGTCCAACCCGGTCGGAATCTACGGCAGTCCGGTCAGCCCGTTGTCGATTAACAATCCTGTAGGCATCTACGGCAGTCCTGTCTCGCCGTATAGCGCCCGTAATCCTGTCGCTACTTCTGCGCCGATCATCGTGGCACCGCGTTCGATGTACCCGATGTACCCGACGTACCCCACGTACTCGACGCCATCCTGGCCGTCTCTCAGCACCAAGTGCTGTTCTGACTGGTCCTGGTAAATGCAGATCGTTCTGCGGATACTCGAGTACATCTGGTATCCGCTGTTCCTGACTGGCTGTTTCTATCTCGCGATTCAGTTAGGCGTGTTCGATGATGTGGCCGTGGCGCAAGCCGTTATCGGGGCACTGGTCTTGGCCTATTCCCTCTGGAAGTTGTCCGAACTCATCCTGAGTCAGGACTGGTCCCGGCAGGTCTATCTGGCAATGAGTTTCTGCTGGATGGTGACCTACTTTGCGTGGTGTATCTTCGATCCCTCGCCGCGGTCCGACGCGCAGATCAAGCGCATTGTCTGGTATGCCATGACGCCGCTGTTGGTGGGCGCGAAGCATTGCCTTGTCAACCCACGGAAGAAGCCTTAACGTGTCACGGGGATCATCTTCTTGTCGCCTTCGCGAGTCAGCAGTTTCTGAATGATTTCTTCGTCCGTGCCTTGTAACTGCTGCGGATTGGGTGCGCCTGCGCTGAATTGCAGTGATGCCGGGACCGTGGCTTTCGCTCCTCCTGCGGCCCCCAGGATCTTCCGCAGGTAGAACTCAACCGCTCCGATATTTCCGTTCGCCAGAGCATCGGCTAACCGCTGCTTCGTGACTGCGTTAGCGGTTCTCCAAGCGGGGCTCTTCATGGCGTTTTGCAGCATGTCTGCGATTTTCGTTCCGATCACAGTGCCAGCTATGGTGCCGGCTGTTCCACCAATCTGACTGCCGATTGCTCCTCCTGTTGTCGCACCAATGGTATTGCCGATAGTCTTGATAAGCCCGCCCTCTTGGCCGACCTTCCGCTGCATAGTTTCATCGACAACCCGTTCGGCGTTCCGCCAGAAGTTGTATTGCTGGTTCGCTTGCTCAACTTGCGGGAACCGCGGATTGATTTGATTACGGGCCGCGTTGCCGATGGTTTCATAGATGTGGGTAAGACTCTGTTCTGCGATCGGACGTCCACCCAAAAAGGCACCGCCCTGCGCCGCGATCATGTCGGCGAACTCCCGCGTATTTCGCAGGTCACCCACAGTAATTTCGAGTGCTCCGGTCTGCGGATTCGGATGGGCCAGGTCCGTCAGTACCTGGCGCCAACGATCTGCGTGATGCACCATTGTGTCCGCGGCCGGTCCTAGGTTTGTGCCGCGTATAGCAGCAGGTGCCGCATAGGCATCGATAGCCTGCATTAGAGGCGCGATTTCGATAGGAGTGTTTTGAGGAATCGTTGCCCATGCATCCTCCACCGCTTGCCCCCAATGGGCTACCTCGTCCTGGGTTCTGTCGAGTATTCCTTGCAAGTTGCGCCCGGTCACACGGCGTTCCAGTAACCCTGGAATTGTCTGAGTCCTCGAGATAGCCTTCAGAGGACGCTGGGCAGGATTGAGAACCTTGCCGTATAACTCCTCTGCCTTGCGGGTCAGCCTGCCGGCATACGCTGGCGCGCCCGCGGCTGCTGCACCAAGTGCTGCGGTTGTTCCTGCGCCCATCAGGGCCGCATCCTTCATCGCCTCGACGTTGCCGCCCGTCTGCACGCCCGCCACGCCACCAGCGGCAGCTCCTTCCAGGCCAGCGCGTGCTGCTAAGTTGAGAGCCCCGGCTCCACGCATCCCGGCGGTTGCGGCTTCGACTGCCTGCCCTGCTCTGCCGACCGCGCCCGCAGGGACGAAGAACTCGGCCATCTTCTCCCCACCGTAGCCGAGTTTCCCCGCCATGCTTTCAGGAGGTGTGATGATCGAGCGCACGTCCGGGTTGTCGATGATGCGAGGCTGTCCTGTTGCCCTGCGGAGCAAATCACCACCGTGGAAGATCGTGGACAGCACGCCCGCCCCCAGACCTTGCAGTACGTCACTACCAAAGTGCCCGATGATCTCGGGATACGACTGCTGCGGGGCTGGCTGTTGCTGCGGCGTAGGTTCCGCGAATGTCAATCCTTCGGATGCTTGTGGCGCGGCGACTGCCGCTGGTTCGTCATCGAAAGTCACGCCGCGATGCTGACGTACAAGGGCATCTTCATCCTGCGGGGTAGGCTTCTTCTTCGGAGATAGCGGAATCCCGGGTGCGACTTCGGAGAGAGGAATATATCTAGTCCCCATCTACAGACCACCTCCCCGCTTCTGGAATGCGTCAGCTTCCGCTTTGTTGGGAAACCATGCGGTTTTCCCGTCCTTTTTCTTTACGGGAACCCAGCCCGCGGCCTGTGCCTCTGCTGCTGTTTTCGGAGCCCCGGCAGGTCCCGCCGTTTTTGTCGCGCTTCCTGATGGTGCCGTCCCCCGTTGCGGCGCCTGCTGCTTGTACGTCTCGTAGAGGGACTGCTCTTTGTTGTT
>Ga0163161_10001289_pt1 | contig 18683 bp, 22 predicted proteins | sample S45metaG_FD_129847 | JGI IMG/M metagenome (GOLD analysis project Ga0163161, IMG submission 129847) | Switchgrass rhizosphere microbial communities from Kellogg Biological Station, Michigan, USA - S4-5 metaG | ecosystem: Host-associated > Plants > Roots > Rhizosphere > Soil | place: USA... | reverse complement strand
CAGAAAACGATTTGATGATAATAACATGAACAAATCTTAACGTTCTAATGTTATATTTGCTACAAGAAACATTTTTAAATCTTTAAACATAAAACATTATGGCTTTTGAATTACCTGCGTTACACTACGCAACCGATGCATTAGAACCGCATATTGATAAAACTACCATGGAAATCCACCATGATAAACACCATCAAGCTTACGTTACCAACCTAAACAAAGCGTTAGAAGGTAAACCAGAGGCGACTTCGAGCATCGAGGAAATTGTAAAACACATTTCAAAATTCCCGCCTGCTGTAAGAAACAACGGTGGTGGTCATTATAACCACTCTTTATTCTGGAACATTTTAGGCCCGAATAAAGGTGGCGAACCAACTGGCGATTTAGCCAAAGCAATTAACGAAACTTTTGGTTCGTTTGCTGATCTTAAAACTAAATTACAAGAAGCTGGCGCAACCCGTTTTGGTTCAGGTTGGGCATGGTTATCAGTTGGTGCGGATAAAAAACTTCAGGTTTCTTCTACGCCAAACCAGGATAATCCTTTAATGGATATTGCTGAGGTAAAAGGTACGCCAATTTTAGGTATCGATGTTTGGGAGCACGCATATTACTTAAAATACCAGAACAAACGCCCTGATTATTTAGCGGCAATTTGGAATGTGGTAAACTGGGATGCAGTTGCTGAGCTTTACAAAAAAGCTTTGTAAGCGAACAATCCGATAAAATTTTCGAAGTCCCGGTGCAAATCGGGACTTTCTTGTTTTAAGATAATTAAGTAACTTTGCAAATATAAAATGTTCAACATGAAAAGGCTTGTAATTTTACTTTTAATCATTGTGGGTGTAAATGGATTGGTGCGTGCACAACAAAATAAAGTACCCACCCCTTCCGAAATTGCACAAAAGAATGTAGATGATCTTGATAAAAGGTTAAAACTAAATGGCACGCAAAAAAGTGTGATTTACAGTTTCACATTTAACCAGGCAAAAGAGCAGGCTGATTTAATTAAAAGACAGCAAGCGGGCAACTCACGTGAAGAGGATGTAGACAAATTTTATAAATTACAGAATGAAACCTCAAAGAATATCCGTAACGTATTAAGACCTGAACAACAAACGGAATACGATAAAGTGATAGAAGAACGTTTGAGCGGGAAAGGTTTAAAAGCAAAAAACAAGAAAAAGAAAAAAGGCGAGGAAGAAGAAGTGGAGAGCGATATTAAAGGATTGTTATCTGCACCACCAGTAGAAAAACAAAACCAATAATCTGCCGTTGTTTTACTTGCAAACACAGTTTTGTAACCCTTTAAACTAACAACAAATGCCAGAAATAATCTTAGGGTCTATTGTGCTCGGATTGTTATTATCGCCACAGTTACTCGCAGGCTTTTTGGCAAAAAGAACAGGCCGGAACTTTTGGTTCTGGTTTTTCATTTCCTTTTTAATTCCTATTATTTCACTGATTATCCTGATCTTTTTAGAAGATAAAAATCCCGTTGCACAAAGTTATCGATTAGCTGATCACGTGGATAAGGATAAGGGATTAGCTGCTGAGGTTTAATAAACCTCTCTTATTGAAGCAGGCATTGACTAAAGGCCGTCACCCTGATCCGATAGCTATCGGATCTATTTAAGGATTTTTATAGCAAGAAAGATGCTGCAACAAGTCCAGCATGACGAATCGCGGAATAAAACTTGCGAAGTTTCCCTTCGCACAGTCCCCTTCAAACTACGCAAGAAGGTTAAATCCCAACAATATCCTTTTTCTTTTTTTGCTTCATCGCTTTCGGAATGATTTCCAGGATCTCATCCTTCAAGGCATTCAACATCCGCTTTTTAATAAAGTTTTTATGCGTTACCAAGCTGATTTCGCGCACGGGTTCGGGAGATTTAAAGTGGCGGATCTTGCTCGTTTGTTTTGCATTTAATTCTGCAATGGCCAGTTCGGGAAGCAATGTTGCACCCCCATTTAAATCGACCATCCTCACCAGGGTTTCTACGCTACCGGTATTATATTCCAAACCTTGTAACCTGTTATTTTTGGTAGAACGGCAAATGTTCAACACCTGGTTTCGCATACAATGACCTTCGTTTAAAAGCCAGATGTTTTCATCGTTCAGATCTTCTGCATCAACAGCCTTCTTTTTATACAGCCTGCTATTTTTACTGATATAACTTACAAAATTTTCGTAGTACAAAGGTGTTTCCGTAATGTTGGGATCAGTTAATGGAGTGGCTAAAATACCACAATCCAACACACCGGTTTTTAAGTGATGGATAATATCCTCGGTGGTATATTCCCAAATCAGAAGCTTTAATTCAGGGTATTTTTCCAGCATGGCCGAGATGACTTCAGGCAATAAATAAGGGGCAACAGTTGGAATAACACCAATTCTTAATTCCCCCAAAACATCCTGCTGCTGACTGCTGATCAGTTCCTTAATTTTTCCACTTTCCTGTAAGATAATACGGGCCTGTGCAATAATCTGTGCGCCAATTTCGGTCGGACTTACAGGCTGCTTACTCCTGTCGAAAATTTTAACGCTGATCAATTCTTCCAGTTTTTGCACCTGCATACTCAAGGTAGGCTGGGTTACAAAACACTTATCGGCAGCAGTTACAAAACTTCTATAAGTATCTACGGCAACAATATATTCAAGCTGAACTAAAGTCATATAGGTAAAATTGATTTATATTTTCAAATATATAAATTCTAGCTATAAGAAATTAGTAAATGAGAGAATTAGTTCTCTCATTAAATCTAATATCTGCTTTCAAAATCCTGATAGGCCAGGGCAATGCCTTCGGGCAATTCAATTTTATGTTTCCAGCCTAAATCGTGGAGTTTACTTACATCCATCAATTTACGTGGTGTTCCGTCAGGTTTGCTGGCATCAAAAACCAATTCGCCCTCGAATCCCAATACATCCTTGATTAACAATGCTAAGTCTTTAATGGTTAAATCGTGCCCGGTACCCACATTGATCAAATGTGGTTCGTTATAATTTTGCATCAGGAAATAACAGGCGTCGGCTAAATCGTCTGCAAATAAAAATTCGCGCATTGGCGATCCCGATCCCCAAACCACAATCTCTTTTTCATTGTTCATTTTAGCTTCGTGCACCTTGCGGATTAAAGCAGGTAAAACATGGGAGTTTTGCGGGTGATAGTTATCGTTAAAACCATATAAATTGGTTGGCATTACCGAAATAAAGTTACAACCATACTGATCGCGGTAAGCATCGCACATTTTAATGCCGGCAATTTTGGCTATGGCATAAGGCTCATTGGTATGCTCTAAGTCTCCGGTTAAAAGATATTCTTCTTTTAAGGGCTGCGGTGCCATTTTTGGATAGATGCAGCTTGAACCTAAAAACATCAGTTTTTTGACACCGGTTACATAAGCATTGTGGATCACATTGTTCTGTATGGCCAAATTCTCGTAAAGGAAATCGGCACGGTAGGTATTATTGGCTACAATCCCGCCAACTTTGGCAGCAGCAAGAAATACATAATCAGGTTTTTCTTCAGCAAAAAAATCTGAAACAGCCTGTTGGCTGCGCAAATCCAGCTCACTTGATGTTCTGGTCATGATATTTTCATAACCTTCTTTTTGCAGTTTACGGTAAATGGCCGAACCCACCATACCACGATGGCCTGCAACATATATCTTAGCGTTTTTTTCCACGGTATCTTTTATAGGTTACAAAAATACGATTCCTAAGCAAGAATGAGATTAATCTTTATGGCAAAAGAAACATCGGTTATTGATTTAATTGTATTTTTGCAGAAAAAAGACTTTTGGGTAAAGATAAACTTAGGCGTTTTGCAGAAATCGAAACATTTGCAAACGTATATCAATTAGAAGAAGGAAAAGCCTTAAAGGCAAACTGGGCTTCAGCGCATTTTAAAAATGCCAATCCTGTTGTGTTGGAACTGGCATGCGGTAAAGGCGAATATTCGGTCAATCTGGCCAGATTATTCCCTGAAAAGAATTTCATCGGCATTGATTATAAAGGCAACCGCATCTGGCGCGGGGCCAAAACCGCCATCGAAGATGGGATCAGCAACGTTGCTTTCTTAAGGATCCAGATTGAAAACCTGCTGGAGTATTTTAATGAAGGAGAAATAGATGAAATCTGGATTACTTTTCCGGATCCACAACCACAAGACAGCCGGGAGAAAAAACGTTTAACTTTTCCTGCATTTTTGAACCGCTATAAACTTGTTTTAAAACCCGGTGGTAAGGTTAACCTGAAAACAGATAATGATCAATTGTATGCCTACACCTGCGAAAAGGTTGAAGAGCTGGGATTGCCTGTACATAAAATTACAGATCATCTGTATACTTCTGATCTGGCCGACGACATTTTATCGATCAAGACCTATTACGAGAAAAAATACTTATTACACGATAAAAATATTAACTATATTCAATTTTCATTTGAATAATGGACACCAATTTTTACGAACAGGTTTATGAGATTGCCCGGTTAATCCCAAAAGGAAGGGTAACCTCCTATGGGGCTATTGCCAAAAGTTTGGGTGCAGCAAAATCATCGCGTATGGTTGGTCATGCCATGCTTTATGCCGGCACCGCACATCCCAAAGTACCTGCTCACCGTGTGGTAAACAGCAGTGGCCTCCTTACCGGAAAATTTCATTTTAAGCCACCTGAGTTAATGGAAGAACTGTTAAAACAGGAAGGCGTTGAAGTTAAAAATGATAAGGTACTAAATTTTAAAAAGGTATTCTGGAATCCTCTGGAAGAGATCAACCTGGATTGAGTTGATCAACATTAACGCCATTCTCTCATCCAAAAATCATTCACTCAATAAGTAAATATGGGAAAGTTAGTAGAAGAATTTAATGGCTATCGTGAAAAAATGAACGATAGGATCATGGAAACAGCGAACACGAATATTAAACGGTTTTTCGCACTTGATACCACTTCCTATGCAGACGGAGCCCTGAACGTGAAAACGAAAGAGATGCTGGGCCTGGTGGCCTCCATGGTTTTACGCTGCGACGACTGCATTAAATACCACTTGGGTAAATGTTTTGATGCAGGCGTAAACAGCGATGAAATGAACGAAATTTTCATGATCGCTAACCTCGTTGGTGGTAGTATCGTAATTCCGCACTATAGGAGAGCAGTTGAGTATTGGGATGAATTGAGTTCAGAGTTGGGCGTTTAGAGTTTGGAGTGCCACTCAACCAGGTTAGAAAATTCGTCGAATGTTTTTATATTTAGTTATGGGAACAATAAAGGATTTACTGGCTTATCAAAAAGGCTTTAAGCTTTCAATGGATATATTCCATATCTCAAAAAGATTCCCGTCGGAAGAAAAATATAGCCTAACAGATCAGATTAGAAGATGCTCGAGAAGCGTTTGTGCAAACTTGGCTGAAGCATATAGAAAACGGAAATATCCAAATCACTTTGTAAGTAAGCTTTCTGATGCGGACACCGAAAATGGAGAAACCCAAACCTGGCTAGAATTCGCTTTCGCATGTAATTATATCACTGAAGATGAATTTAACACACTAAATGATCAAGCCGAAGAGGTTGCAAAATTATTAGTGTACATGATGAATAACCCGGAGAAGTTCTTAATCAAATCGCCTTAATATGTTAACTTGAAAGCTTTAAAGCCCCCAGTCCTAAACTCCAAACTTAGCCATATGCCAACTCAAAACTCTCAACCCCAAACTCCCAACTCACTTACACGTTGCACCTGGGCCGGTACCGATCCACTCTACATCAAATACCACGACGAAGAATGGGGAAAGCCTGTTTACGATGATAAAATCTTATTCGAGTTTTTAATACTGGAAGGTGCTCAGGCTGGTTTAAGCTGGATAACCATTCTCCGAAGGCGCGAAAATTACCGCAAAGCCTTTGCCGGTTTTGACGTGAAAAAAGTAGCTGCTTTTACAGAAAAAGATGTAGAAAGATTAATGAACGATGAAGGCATTATACGGAACCGTTTAAAAGTTAACGGGGCGATTACCAATGCCAAACTATTTATCGAAATCCAAAAGGAATTTGGCAGTTTCTCTAAATACATGTGGAATTTTGTTCCAGATGGCAAGCCTATTTTAGGTCACATCGAAAAAATGGGGGATGTTCCACCACGGACTGAACTATCCGACCGCATCAGTAAAGACATGAAAAAACGTGGCTTTAAGTTTTTCGGCACCACCATCTGCTACGCACACATGCAGGCTACCGGAATGGTTAACGATCACCTGTTAAACTGCTGTGCGAGATAGTTTTTCACCAAACGATCCTGCAATTCTTTAATCCTCCTAATCCTGTTACTTTTTAGTCGCGTTATATTCTTTTACCCATTCCGTCACATCACGCGTATTAAATTCTGCACCAGCCTCTATTTTGGCTTTTAATAATGGTTGATCGCCCATTTTCTGCAACAGGATATTTTTAACCTCCAATTTTTTAGCATCGTCGGTAATCGCTTTCATTGGCACTTCCTGTAAAGGGCCCGCGCCGGATTTCTCGATAAAGTAACGAACAACCGGTGCCCCTGCTGGTCGCTCAGGTGCAGAATTACGGCCACCTCCGATGCTGATACCGCCACCCATACCCATGCCTCCATAGCCGCCGGTTCCGGTACCGATACCTATTGATGGCCTGAATTTCACCTTTTTTTCTTTTACCGCTGGTACCAAAGTACCTCCCCCAAATGAATACAGGTTAACCGTTCCCATTTCGATTATTTTTACAAAACGGTATTCGAAATTACGGCCGTTTGCAAAACCCTTACTTACAAAACTATCACCGTTCCAGAAGAAGTTTTTGACATCCTTAGCAGGTAAAATCACATCCGCTTCATCATTGGCGCTGATAAAAACTGAAAAATAGTCGGTCCCTTTTATGGTGCCGCGGATCACATCTTCGTTGTTTTTAACGATAAAATCCTGTGCCGAAAGCTGATTTACAGTAAATAAAAAAAGATAGATAGAAAACAGAAATTTCATATAATCAGATTGCTTTTCACAAATAACGGAACTAAATTTCAATTCGTACTAATTCAGGTTAATTTTGATATTGCCTGTTTCTATTGCCGGATGTTCTTTCTGGAAGTTGTTAAACGATTCTTTCATTTTATTTAATGCATAAGCTTTCGCATTGCTAATGTTTTTGCCCAGGGCATAAAATTTATTGATGATGTAGATTTTAAAAAGATATTCTTTTAGCTCTGCCGAAGCCCGTGTATCAGTCATCACTTTTGCTAAATTTTCGCGGTCAACAAAATTAACCAGGCCAGCATGCGAAGCGATATAGTTGGCAACTTTGTTTAAGCTGTCTTGCTGGTTGCCAAAGGCATCTTTTGCTGTATTGATATCATCAATGGCTTTTAACTGCGGGGCAATTTCCCTGGCTAAAACTTCTTTGTTAAGAGCGGTGAGTCCTTTAGGCACAAAGAACTCCGCATCTAATTTATAGGGATCAACAAAGAGGAATATCGTATCCTTTAAAGCAGGATTTATTAAAGTATATCGGTCTACTATCCCGGTAGCCGAATGTTCACTTTTTCTTTTGGTAAAATCAACCCTTGATCCATCTGGCCAGCGGTAAGAATTTTCAAGTTTTGCCATCCTCATGCTTAAATAACTTCTATCGGCTAAGTTTTTAAAGGCACCCGTGCCTATTGGCCGGTTGATAGATGCACCATACCCGTCATCAGGTCCTTTCAGGTTTTCAAAAGTGACGTAGGTCATGAGGGTATCAGATGGGAGTTGAGCCTTGGTTAAGCAGGCAATTAAGCAAAAAAATAAGGTATAGCAGGTTTTCATAAAAGCGTTTTTATTCAGATGATGCTTAAAATAAGAGATTTCAATAAATAATTTATTTTTTTTGTTGAAAAAGCATTTTAGTGATATGAGTAACTTTGGTTACTTTTATCACTCGATAAATCTATTTGTCGGTGTAATCTTTAAACCGGTGTAATCACATGAATAAAAAACTCTTTCTCCTCGACGGTATGGCGCTAATGTACAGGGCGCATTTTGCATTAAGTAAGAACCCCCGTTTTACCTCAACAGGCATCAATACATCAGCAGTTATGGGCTTTACCAATACTTTGCTTGATGTTTTGAAGAAAGAAAAACCAACGCATATTGCCGTTGTTTTCGACACTGAAGCACCTACCGAAAGGCATACTACGTTCGAGGCCTACAAAGCTCAACGCCAGGCCATGCCCGAAGACCTTGCTGCCGCAATGCCCTATGTGATTAAACTGATTACCGGATTTAATATTCCAGTAATCACTTCTGATGGTTACGAAGCCGATGATATTATTGGTACACTGGCAAAAAAAGCAGAAGCCAAAGGTTACCAGGTGTATTGTATGACGCCCGATAAGGATTTTGCGCAACTGGTTTCCGAAAATATTTTCATTTATAAACCAGCCCGTATGGGTAACGATATGGAAATATTGGGCGTAAAGGAAGTTTTAGCCAAATGGGAAATTGAAAATGTATTACAGGTAATCGACATTTTGGGTTTATGGGGCGATGCGGTTGATAATATCCCTGGCATTCCGGGCATTGGCGAAAAAACCGCCAAAGCACTGATCAAACAATATGGTTCTATGGAGAAAATTATCGAAAACTCACATGAATTGAAGGGCAAGCAGCGCGAAAATGTCGAAAACTTTGCAGAACAAGGTTTGCTTTCCAAAAAACTCGCTACCATTTTATTGGATGTGCCGGTTGAGCTGGATGAAGCAAGCTTAGAACTTTGCGATCCAAGCCGCGATTTATTGGAGCCTTTATTTACAGAATTGGAATTCAGAACCTTAGGCCGCAGGGTATTTGGCGATGAATTTTCGGTTACCACAGCGCGCTTTCAGGAAGGTACCCAAACCGATTTATTTGGCAACCAGACTGGTGAAGCCATTCAATATACGAATACGCTTGAAGAAGAACCTGCAGAAAAACTTCCTGCCAAAACCATCGAAAACACAGCACACGATTATCAATTGGTTGATACGGCTCAGCAACGTGCTGATTTGATCAAATTATTGCTTGCCGAAAAACGGATCTCGTTCGATACCGAAACTACAGGTACTGATGCAAACATGGCCGATTTAGTAGGTTTGTCTTTCTCCATCAAACCTGGAACCGGTTATTATATTCCCGTTCCGGCAGAAAGAGAAGAAGCCCAACTTATCGTTGATGAATTTAGAGTGGTATTGGAAAATGAAGATATCGAAAAAATTGGTCAGAATACCAAATACGACATTTTAGTATTGAAATGGTATGGCATTCAGGTAAAGGGAAAACTTTTCGATACCATGCTTGCCCACTATCTGATCGATCCGGATACCCGCCACGGTATGGACGTGCTTTCAGAGAACTATCTTGGTTACTCACCCATCTCCATTACCAAACTAATTGGTGCCAAAGGCAAAAACCAGGGTACCATGCGCGATGTTCCGGTGATCGATGTGGTAGATTATGCCGCCGAAGATGCCGACGTGACCTTGCAGCTGGCACACATCTTCGAACCAAAATTAAAAGAACTTAATGCTGCCAAACTGGCTGAGGAAATAGAGAATCCTTTGGTTTATGTATTGGCCGATATAGAAAAAGAAGGTGTTCGCATTGATATTGAAACCTTAAAAGCCTATTCTAAAGAGTTGGAAACCGAAATTATCAAGTTCGAGCAGAATGTTTATGATAAAGCAGGGATCAAATTCAACCTGGCCTCACCAAAACAGTTGGGCGAGGTGTTATTCGATAAACTTCAGCTCGACCCTAAAGCGAAAAAGACTAAAACTGGTCAATATCAAACCGGAGAAGATGTTTTAACAGCCTTAGCCAGTAAAAGTGATATTGTACAGGATATTTTAGATTTCCGCCAGTTACAGAAACTTAAATCAACTTATGTTGATGCACTGCCCTTAATGGTTAACCCGAAAACAGGCAGGGTGCATACCTCTTATAACCAGGCCGTTGCCGCCACGGGCAGATTAAGTTCCAACAATCCGAACTTGCAGAATATCCCGATCCGCAGCGAAAGGGGCAGAGAAGTGCGTAAAGCCTTTATTGCAAGGGATGAAAACCACATCCTGTTATCGGCCGATTATTCGCAGATCGAACTGCGCATTATTGCCGAAATCAGCAAGGAAGAGAATATGCTTGATGCTTTTAGCAAGGGGATAGATATCCATACCGCTACAGCGGCAAAGGTATATGGCATCAGCATCGAAGAGGTAGACGGAACACAACGCAGAAATGCTAAGGCGGTAAATTTTGGTATTATCTATGGGCAATCAGCTTTTGGTTTATCTCAAAACCTGGGTATTCCTCGTAAAGAAGCCGCAGAAATTATTGAGCAATACTTTACGCAATACCCCGGTATTAAACGCTACATGAGCGATACCATGAACTTTGCGCGCGAAAATGGTTTTGTAGAAACGATTATGGGCAGAAGACGCTATTTAAGAGACATTAACTCGGCGAACCAAACAGTTCGTGGTTTTGCAGAACGAAATGCCATCAACGCACCGATACAGGGCTCTGCAGCGGATATGATCAAGATTGCCATGATCAATATCCACAAAGAGATGAAAGCACAAAATTTACAATCAACCATGACCATGCAGGTACATGATGAGTTGGTTTTTGATGTGGTGCGATCAGAAAAAGAAGTGATGAAGGCAATTATTCAGGATAAAATGGCCAATGCCATTAAGTTAACCGTACCTATCGTAGTAGAAATTGGTGAGGGAGACAATTGGCTGGCAGCACATTAAGATGAAATCGCTCTCCTGATTAGTACCATTATTTTTTTTATTATCTTCATTAAAACTTCATCCCGATTAACCAATTTTATATCAATAAATAAACGAGTAAAACAAAAATTAAAGATTATGAAAAAGTTATTGAGTTTAATCGCAATCGCAGCATTTGGTTTAACCACAGCATTCGCTCAAACACCAGCTACAGCTACTAAAGCTAAAACTGTTGCAAAAAAAGAAGTAAAAACAACTACCGCACCTGTTAAAGCAGGCGTAAAACAAGAGGCTAAAAAAGTAGAAACTAAAACAACTACTACAGCTGCCAAAGTAAAAGCAGATGGTACGCCTGATATGCGTTTTAAAGAAAATAAAGCCAAAGCGGTAACTAAAGTTACTGGCCCAACTAAAAAAGATGGTACAGCAGATATGCGTTATAAAGCAAATAAAGAAGCTGCTAAAAAGAATTAGGTTCAGGTTTATAATTTGAAGGGTCTTCGATGAAATCGGAGGCCCTTTTTTGTTTTTTACGCTACATGGATTACTCCTAAGCCTGCACTTCGCAAAAAAAATCGTCATCTCGACCGGAACGCAGTGGAGAGATCTATCTAGGGATGGATTCTCCATTCCGTTGCACTTAAGTCGAAATGACGATTAGCTATAAACTTATCGTCTCACCTATCTCTGGCAATAACAACGTTTTCTTTTCGCGCTCAAATTTATCAACGGCCACCTTGGTATCAATTTCAATAACAGGGAAGGTATTATAATGCACGCCGATCACTTTATCACAATCAAAATATTTTGTGGCAATTAGTGCATCATCAACATCCATAGTGTAATTTCCACCGATAGGTAAAATAGCATAATCTAAATTATAAATATCAGCCAGAACCTTCATTTCAATGGTTAAACCGGTATCGCCGGCAAAATAAATTTGTTTGCCATCTAACTCCAGCACGAAACCAGCAGGATTTCCGCCATAACTTCCATCAGGTAACCCGGATGAATGTGTAGCGGGTACCATGCGCACAGTTCCCCAGTCGAAGGTAAATTTGCCAAAGTTCATTCCGTGTACTTTCTCTATCCCTTGTTTCGCAGCCCAATCAGTGATTTCAGGCATGGCGATAACTGTAGCCTGGGTTTGCTGAGCTAATGCGACTAAATCTGCAATATGGTCGCCATGACCATGGCTAACCAATATATAATCGGCTTCAATGGATTTAATATCTACATTTTTAGCTAGTGGATTGTGTGATATGAAAGGATCGAACAATAATTTTTTTCCAGCGGCTTCTAACAGGAAACAGGATTGGCCATAATACGTGTATTTCATAATTTTAGTATCGGGATTTGAGTATAAATAGTATCAAGTAGCGAGTAGTATCAAGTAGCGAGATTCCAGTATCAAGATGGATTTAAGATGCTATTGCCCAAACATACCACCCAGGCCACCCAGCATATCCTGCGCCGAAGCTTGCATTTCAGCAGCGCTTACCTGTTCGGCACTCGCCATGGCTTTATTGATAGCGGTTAACAACAGCTCTTCCAGCTCCTCTTTATCGGCATTTTTCAAGAATTCCTCATCGATAGAAATTCCGGTAATGGCCTTATTTGCTGTTGCGGTGATTTTTATCGCACCGTTTTCTACCTCACCGTATACTGATATGGTATCGAGGCGTTTTTTGATTTCTTCGGCCTTTTGTTGTGCCGCTAATAATTTGTCGAACATAATAGATGTGTTTTATTTATAATAACTAAATTCTGCCCAAAATCGTATTTGCTTCATCAATAAAACGGTCAATTCTCTTTGTACCTATAAAATTTTTAAGGATCAGGGTGATTGTTTTCTTTTTTGCAGGCACTTCGATCTCGGCCCTAACTTCGGTACCAGAGTAAATAAGATTTGTTGTTTTACGGATAATCTGGAAACGGATCAGATCATCGAAAGGATATTCTTTCACCACCCTACCGGCAAATGTAGACCGGATTATTTTCCGCTGGCCCTTATCAAAACGGATGTTGGATGTTGCTGCAAAAAGAAGGGCTAAACCAATAACAGCAGGAAAATAGGTGAGGAGTATTTTTTGAATAGATCCTTCATTTGTTAAAAAACCTGGATTAAGCAAAATGGCAATGGTAACGCCGATCAAAATCAGTCCAAAGACTAAACTGCCGGTCTTGTTATCGCGCAACAGGTATACGCCACCCTCTTCTTTAAAAAACTGAAAGTCGTAAATGGTCTGTTTAGGAATAACAGGTGCATTGGCAAACACCAGTTCATCAATTTTTGGCAATACTTCCTGTTGAAATTGAATAAGATTCGCATTGGTAGCCTTATTGTAACCCGACGACACAATTAAGCCTTTTCCGTGCCTGTTGCTCTTTTTAAACAACCGGTAATTATAACCGCTTCCAAGTATCTCGTAGGGCTGAACCGAGGCAATATCATCAAAAGGGATCGAACCTATTGGCAAAAAACCAATCTTTTTATATAATTGCCGACTATTACCATCAAAAACGACTTTGGTCTCGGCAATAAAAATTAGAAGTAAAGGAATTAATAACAAAAAGCCATAATACGCGAAGGTAAAACCTGCTGAGTAACCTTGAAGCGATCTGGATAGAAAAAAAATAAACCCGGCGATGAGTACAAAAAAAATAAGGCCAACTATCCTTAAATTTCTTTTAGGATAGATGGTTAAGATACCTGGTTCAATAATCCATTTAGTTTTTGCCATAAAAATTAATCTTCGTCCGAGCCTGGCAAACTTCCGTTGCCATGGTAAGCACCTTTGCGGATAATCGGCATATCGAAATGTTTGTATAGGTCGTCGAGATGCATTAAACTTCCGTTAGTGAGGTTGCCTAAAAACACAATAACAATGTTTTTGTTTAAATCTCTAACATAAATGTGTCGGAAACCATGCCACCAGCCAGTATGGTAAACCACTTTGTCCATTTTTTCTCCATCAAACATTCTCCAGCCATAACCATAGTTAAAATGACCATTTATAGGCTTATTGTGACCAGTATAGGCAGAATCGAGGCTTTTTTTACTTAATAATCTACCGTTTTTCAAATATTTATCAAACAGTACCAAATCGTGCACCGTACTATAAATGCCTTTATCACCTACTGGCCCATCTAGAAAATTCTGTGCAACAGAATATCTAAAACTATTGCGGTCATGACCAACCACATCAACCGGGATTTTTTCGTATTCAGTTGTGCTGTATACGTGCGTATGTTTTAATCCGGCTGGTTTAAACACATGTTCCATCATATATTGCGAATAACGCTGTCCGGTTACTTTTTCTATAATGGCACCCAAAACCATAAAGTTTGAATTATTATAATGAAAACGGTTATCAGGTTTGGTATATGGATTTGGTTTGCGTTCGGCAATCACATCCATTACTTCCTGATTGGTTACACCTTTTTTCATGTTCCGTTTTTCCTTGCGCCAGATATCGTCAATAAAGTAAACATAGTTCATCATGCCACTTCGGTGAGAAAGTAATAACTTTACAGTGATGCCATCGTATGGGAAATTTGGATAAAACTTTTTTACGTTATCGTTTAATGAAAGTTTTCCCGCTTCTACCAATTGCATAATCGCAGTTCCTGTGAACGTTTTGGTAATCGAGGCCAGCTCAAATTCTGAGTTGATGGTTAAACTATCACGGTGCAGGTAATCAGCCCAGCCAACTGCTTTCTCGTAAAGGATCTTACCATCTTTGGCCACGAGCATATTTCCGTTGAAATTGAATTTCCTGTGCAGGTTATCAACAAAATCCGCAATCCATTTATCGCCCTTTTGGGGATTATAAACCAGTAATAGGCTATCGGCTTTATCGTCTTCTTTAGTACGGATTTTTTTTTCAGCCGCCTTTTTTTCCTCAGATTTTTTGCTGGTACATGCAGTTAGTAAAGTTACGGAGAGGGCTAATGCTGAACATATATATCGAAAATTCATTAATATCGGGGATAGTGTATTTAAAACCCGAAAATTAAAGAATTTTAGACGGTTAAAACGAAAGAGTTTTACACATTTTCGCAATTTTGATTGTACCAACACTCAAATAAATGCCCTTTACTCCCATAAACCGGATCGCTGTCTGGATTTTTCACTTTAGCAATGTCTTCATCCACTCCTGGCCGCTCTTCAGCTTTGCCATATTTCATATTATATTCGGCACCATTTGGATAAGCGCCAACTACCGTAAAGTCATCACTTGAGTTTAATTTTTTATGTGCCACCCCGGCGGGGATAATGATTACATCACCCTTATCCAGCTCAATGCAAACCCCATGATCTCCACCAAACTGTACGTCTGCCTTACCACAAAAAACGCCCATCACTTCATGTGTATTACTATGGTAATGATGGTAATCGAAAATACCATCTACCCAGGCATTGGTGTATCCATTCTGTGCGAAAACCTTTTTAATCACCTCTTCCGTGTCGTCTGGATGCAATCTGAAAGTACCCTTATAGATCATTAACGGCAAATTGGAGTTATTCGGAAAATTACCGTTTTCTTCTATTTTGTGCGCAACTAAATAAGCTTCTTGTATCAGTTTTTCTTTGTCCATGATTGAGGTGTTTTAATAGTTAACAAAGTAATCGGAAAAGGGTTTAGATTTTAATTTATGGTCTTAAGCTGTCTCATTTTCTCAGCGGCAGTTTCTTCCCATAACTTAATTGGCGCCAGATCCATTCTACCGGTCCATAATTATACCTGGAAAGCCACCATTTACTAAAAAAGACCTGCAACGTATAAATAGCAATAGCAAGGATTAAATAAAAGCCAATTGGCTTAGAGGTAAAGATACCAAAACCAAAGCCGGAAAAAATAAGCAGACCGATCAGGTTTTGCACCATATAATTGGTAAGGGTCATTTTCCCCATAATGGCCAAACTGCCAAAAAAAGTTTTGCATTTGCCCGAAATATACAGCCAGCAAATGGCACTGGAAATAAACAACATGGTACTTAAAATTAACCAATAACGGATGTTATAATACTCCTTAATATTCCATTTTAATTTTTCAATCATCGAGAAATAGGCAGAAAGCAATAACGTAACGCCTAAGGAAATCCAGAATACTTTTTTTACCCATTTTATTTTGGTGGGCAAGGCATCAAAGAAATTGATTTTATATAAGCTAAACCCCCATAAGAAACAGCAGAACATGACCACATGTACCGTATACAGATAAGGTTTACTAATCATCTGGGCAACATAGGTACCTTTTAATCCGAAGTAGAGCACATCTAACAAGTTGTGGCTCTTATATAGGTAAAATAGTTTTACTATGTCTTCACGGCCAGAATCATCCAACGAATTGACGAAGGAGCTTAATGCCGGGATAAGCAACAGTAATACCAAACTGATAATAAAAGTAGTTTTGGCCGAACTTCGGTAGAATAACAATAACAACAACCCTAAAATGGCATAATCTTTTAAAATATCGCCAAAAAACACCGCACTGTTAATTAAAGCAAGCACTAATAACCAGAACATGCGGCCCATAAAAAAAGTATAAGGATTCTTTCCTTTATTGCTAATGTTGTTCATTAGCACAGCAAAACCATAACCAAAGAGCATACTCAGCATGGTCCACGATTTGGCTGCGAAAACCGTTCTGGAGATATACATTAAGCCGTTGGTTAAATGATCGGGTTTAAAAAGAACAGGATCTTTGTCCAACACAAAAAAATCATAGTAGTTCATTAAAACAACGCCCAAAAGTGCCCAACCTCTAAGTATATCAACAATGATGGTCCGCTGATTGAGTTGAATGGGTTGACTTGACAGGTTATTCATACGGTAGGGATTAATTAGAAGATACAATAAATGTTTTTTAAGCCCAGGAGCATAATGGATAAAAAAGAGGATACCTTTTCGGATATCCCCACAATTTTACTTCTGGCTTTCTGCCCAGGTATTCATTTTAGTTTCGAAAACCGATAAAGGTAAAGAGCCATCTTTTAAAACTTCCGTATGAAAAGCAGACAGTTTAAATTTAGGACCTAATTCCTTTTCATACCTGGTCCTTAATTCCCTTATTTTCATGGCGCCCGTTTTATAACCCAAAGCCTGTGCAGGGATGCCCATATAACGTTCAATTTCTGCTGTTGCGCCTTCAGTACTGATGGCTTCATTATCCGTCATGTATTTTATGGCTTCTTCTCTGCTCATGTTTTTGGTATGGATGGCTACATCTACAACCAAACGAATAGCCCTGTGCATTTCATCGCCCAAGGCGCCCATGTGTTGATAAGGATCCTGATATAAGCCCAACTCTTTGCCCAGTGATTCACAATATAATGCCCAACCCTCAACATAAGCATTATGCCCACCAAAACGGCGGAAGTTAGGGAGTGATTTATTTTCCTGTGTTAAAGAAATCTGATAATGGTGACCGGGGATGGCTTCGTGAAGGAAGAGTGATTTTATTCCTGAAGTGATGTTAAATGTTTTGGCATCTAAAATCGGCACATAAAAAATTCCGGGACGCGATCCGTCTGCCGAGCCTTGATTATACTCTGCACTGGCAGATGCTGCCCTAAAAGCTTCTGTTTGGCGGATTTCGAAAGGTGTTTTGGGCTCAACATCAAACATCTTTTTCAGATTGGGTTTCATCCGCTGGTGGATGTGCTCAAAAGCAGCTAAAACTTCTTCAGGTGTTTTATAAGGCATAAATTTTTTATCCGTTTTCATGTACTCGAAAAAAGCTTTCAAATCGCCCTTAAAACCAACCAGGTTTTTGATGCTGTCCATCTGCCCTTTAATCCACGCAACCTCTTTTTAGCCTGTTTGATAAATTTCCTCAGGTGTTTTATTGGTGGTAGTTTGTTGTTTAACCAGATAGGTATACCAGGCCAAACCACCTGGCATGGCCGAGTAACCAGAGGTAGTTCTGCTTTTTGGTAAATATTCGTTTTGCAGGTAATCGCCCAGTTTTTTATAGGTAGGGATAATCACATTGGTGATGGAGTTGCGGTAGGCTGCTGTTAGCTTTTGTTTATCAGCTTCAGAAAAACTGGCAGGTAATAATTTAATTGGGCCATAGAATAAACTTTCTTCAGGTTTAGCCACAACCATGCTTTGCATCTGAGGAATCATTTTTACCACCAATGCTTTGGGCAGTACAATACCGGCAGCTGCACCTTTTTTGAAATTGCCGATGGCCGTATCCGCCCATACCGAAAATGCATCAATACGCTTTAACCAGTCTTCGTAATTTTTAACGGTTTTGAAAGGCTGGATCCCCGTTCCAGAGCCAAACTGTCCAATGGTTAAAGGCAAAGCGAACATCTGGTTAAAGGGTAGGTATTCTGAATGGTATTTTAAGCCCTCAATATTGATCTCCAGTTGATCCTTCAGATAATCGAAAGATAATTTGTCGTTTGCATCCAGGCTTGCCCGATCGTATTTGCCCAAACTATCCAAATAACGCTGGTTAAAGCTTTTATATTCTTTAATATAAGCCTGCGATCCATCATTAGCCAAAAGATCATTATAACGCTCGTCGCCGATATATGTGGCGCTAATTGGGTTTAATTTTAGTCCGTCCTGATAGTACTGTTCGCACATGGAAGCAAAAGCTTTACTTTCGGTACTGTTATCCGAGCTGCTTTTTTGCTTACAGGCGATTAGGACAGTAATGCAGGCTGCAAAAAGAAATATCTTTTTCATGTATTTTGGTTTAAGGTGTTAACCAAAAATAGTAAATTAGGTGGCCATTTAAGAAAAGCCTTAAACGCAAAAAAGCCACCCAATTTGGACTGAACCCCAAAAGTTGGACAAGTTAAAAATTAATTACAGTGATGAGCTCGATATTTTATCGGGCTCATTCCATTTAGATTTAATTTGATCCTGTCGTTATTATAGTAATGGATATAT
>Ga0163161_10001288_pt1 | contig 18690 bp, 18 predicted proteins | sample S45metaG_FD_129847 | JGI IMG/M metagenome (GOLD analysis project Ga0163161, IMG submission 129847) | Switchgrass rhizosphere microbial communities from Kellogg Biological Station, Michigan, USA - S4-5 metaG | ecosystem: Host-associated > Plants > Roots > Rhizosphere > Soil | place: USA... | reverse complement strand
CTCACGCTTTTGCAGCTCTACGAGGTAGTCTTTACCCCCCAGAGAAATCGCACGGAGTTTATCCAGTTCCTCGTCGATTCCATCGGCAATCACGTTTCCTTTGATCAGCAATGCCGGAGGGTCTTGCTGCAGTTCTCTTTCCAGCTGCTCACGGATACTGAGACAAGGATCAAGCTGATCGGCAAGATTTTTCAGGTAAGGGTTATTGGTTTTAAGGGCAATGTTTTTTATTTCTTCAATAGCATACAGCGATTTTTTGAGCTGGCAAAGTTCACGCGGACCGCAGCGCTGAAGGCCAACCTTAGAGATCAGCCTTTCCAGGTCGCCTATCTGTTGGATATGCGTAAGGAAGTTGCTCATGAGCTCTTCATGGTTCACCATAAATTCTACCACGCCCAAACGTTCCTGTATAGGCTTAAGTTCCTTTAATGGCATAACGATCCATTTGTGCAGCATCCTTGCCCCCATTGGGGTAGAAGTCTGGTCCAGCACATTGAACAGCGTCATTGCATTCTCGTTGGCCGAGCCGACCAGTTCCAGGTTGCGAACGGTAAAGCGGTCGAGCCACATGAAATTATCTTCTTCCAGACGGGAGATGGATGATATGTGCTTTAAGTTGCGGTGTTCCGTTTCGTTGAGGTAATGCAGCACAATACCTGCGGCCACAATACCAGATTGCAGCCTGTCTACCCCAAAGCCTTTTAATGAACTGACTTCAAAGTGTTTATTTAATATTTCATTGGCATAATCACTGGTAAAAGCCCAGTCATCAAGCTGATAGGTATAAAATTTATCACCAAATAATTCAATAAATTCCTGGCGTTTGCTTTTCTGAAAAACAACTTCAGTAGGTTTAAAGCCCAGCAATAGCTTGTCAATGTATTCAGCATTTCCCTGAGCTACATGAAACTCACCTGTAGAGATATCTGCAAACGAAACACCGATAGCTGATTTATCAAAATAGACGGCTGCCAGATAATTATTTGATTTCTGGCTCAGGATATTATCTCCAAAAGCTACTCCGGGGGTAACCAGTTCGGTCACTCCTCTTTTCACGATCGTCTTGGTGGTTTTAGGATCTTCGAGCTGGTCACAGATGGCCACACGCTGGCCTGCGCGGACAAGTTTAGACAAATAGGTGTCCAGGGAATGATGGGGAAAACCGGCAAGCTCGCTATTGTCTGAGCCATTGGCGCGCCGTGTCAGGGTAATTCCAAGTATCTGAGAGGTTTTGATGGCGTCTGCACCAAAAGTCTCATAAAAATCACCAACTCTAAACAATAACAATGCGCCGGGATATTTCGCCTTAATCGTATTGTACTGACCCATTAACGGTGTTTCCTTAGTCTTTTCTTTAGCCAAAATATATGTTACGTTACAAAAATGTAAATATACTACCTCTGATTTAGCTTTAGGTCTTTTTTTGAAAAATAGAGTTTAGGGATAATGACCAGTCAACTGGCAGATGATGCGATTTGGGCTCTTGAAGCGGGGATATTGATACCCACTTCATATCATGAAACGTATGCAGTATCGACTATAATTGTTTGATGTAGCTTAAAAATAAATCCAAAGCTTCACGTTTTTTCTCCGTCAGTTCAAAATCAAGTTTATTCATCAGGTAATCGTCAACATCAAATGAAGGATGTTTAGGTAATGAGCGGATGACCGTTGGACGGTTAGCCAAACCTATTTTCAATGCTGCATTAAACTCAGCAACAAATGCCTCAGGAATTTCCTTATTCGCTACCCATGCTGCGTATACAAAAGGCAATCCGGTAAAGTTCATCCATTCCTCCCCCATATCATAGGCAAAGTTGTAATCATCCTTCTTTCCGAACGTCCTGTCTCCGATCAGCACAATTGCATCAGTTTCGGCATCAGGATCTGTGGTCACCGTTACGGCCGTTTTAAAGTGGAATTTGAGTAATACCTGTGCCAGGTTATTGGAAGTCCTGGACTGGGGGTCAAGTTTCAGTGTTTTAATCTCTGCTGCAGGCACACTGCTAAAAATAAAGACAGAATTTACCGCACCTACAGAGCCGATGCAATAATCAGATATGATATGTGCATTGGTCACATAAGGGATTCCGGCTACAGGCATAAGGCCCATATCTACTGTTCCGTCTATTACCTTTGCGGCACAGTCTGCCGGTATATCCAGGGTTAAATCTATCTGGTCTCTTACTGATTTTGAATTTTCTATGCCGTAGATAAACGCCTTGGTATTGGTATAGGCAACGGCAGAAATTTTAATCTTTTCCATTTAAATGATCGGTGTTGTTTGAATCAGTGATCGTAAAGGTATCACCTGTTAAACTTACCCGGTATAGGCCGGTGTTTTGATGTGGAAAGTCGTACATGGCAGACATCGGCCTGTCACTGAAGAGGCACATCAGCAAACGCAGTGCGCGCCCGTGCATACAAACCAGTATCAACTTTTCATCAGTCCTGCTTTTAATCAACTCAATAGCTTTCCGCAATCTGAGGGCAACATCGTTCGGGCTTTCGCCACCTTTAAAATGTGCATCAAAGTCGCCTCCCTGCCATTTCTCGGTCATGTCCTTAAAGGCACCGATCGTATGTTCGCTCGTTTGTGTGCCTTCCCATTCGCCCCAGGCCAGCTCGTCCAGCTCCGGGTGTTTTTCCCAGGGCAGGCCGGCGTCAATAAAAGCCTGAACCGTTTGTTGCGTACGTTTGAGTGCTGAGGTATATACTTTATCAAAAGGGAGATCTTTGTATAAAGCATAAAATGCGGCACCCTGTGCTCTGCCTGTATCGTTCAGGTCACTGTCGATACCTCGGCCCTGTATAATTCCCTGTTTATTCAGATCCGTTTCTCCATGACGGATGATGTATAATTCTTTATCCATTAATTAATTGATGACCGGCAACTTATAAAACTGGGGTTTCACATCTTCTTCAAATACAAAATCTGTATAATCGGTAACTACATTGTACAAAGTATCTCTTTCAATTGGCTGGCGTTTCACTTTTTTGATCAGGTCAACCAGGTCTTTGGTGCTCATGCCCGGTGTTTGTTCTTCTGCACCTGCCATAGAATATATTTTGGTGGTATCGTCAAGCGTACCATCAATATCATCTACACCAAAGTTGAGGGAAAGCTGGGCTGTTTGCCTGCTGATCATCGCCCAGTATGCTTTGATATGATCAAAGTTATCCATGTATATCCTTGCGATGGCATAGTTCCTCAGGTCTTCAATGACAGAAACCTCAGGCACGTGGTCCATCTGGTTATTCTGGTTCCTGAATTTCAGCGGGATAAATGCCTGGAAACCGCCGGTTTTATCCTGCAACTGGCGCAGGCGTTCCATATGGTCTACACGGTGCCAGAATTGTTCGATATGGCCATACAGCATCGTCGCATTGGTACGCATGCCCAGTTTGTGGGCCTGTTCATGGATGTCCAGCCATTGTTCTGCATTACACTTATCCTTGGCAATCTTCTCCCTTACTTCGGGATGAAAGATCTCTGCACCACCTCCGGGCATCGAATCCAGGCCAGCTTCCTGCATATATTTCATTCCATCATAATGGCTAAGTTTAGCCTTTTTGAAAATGTAATAATATTCTACAGGGGTCAATGCTTTGATATGCAGGTTTGGGCGGTGCGCTTTCGTCCTTCTAAAGAAATCGGCATAAAAATCAAGGTTTTGTTTGGGTACCACCCCACCTGTGATGTGTACTTCCGTTACCGGTTCATTGTCGTACTTCTTCAGCGAATCCATCATCTGGTCTACGCTCATTTCCCATCCCTCTTCCTTGTTTTTGATCAAACGGGAGTAAGAACAAAAATTGCAGGTGTACACACAAACGTTGGTAGGCTCAATATGAAAATTACGGTTAAAGTAAGTTCTGTCACCGTGTTTTTGTTCTCTGATATAATTGGCTAAAACGCCGAGAAAACCCAGTTCTGCGTGTTTGTAAAGATAAACACCCTCATCAAATGTGATTCTCTCCTGATTCTGGACTTTTAACGCGATGTCTTTTAATTCCTGAGCCAGACCGGCATCATTCAATATAAAAGTAAACTTTTGCTTGGTATCCATATGATTGATTAAAGATCAAAAGTAAGATAAAATCGATAGATGGAGGCGTCACAAGCCTGTTAAGCTGTCAAACTTATGTCAAAGCTGGAATGGGTTGACTATTTTGAAGTCCTGATTGCCTCTCTAAAATACTTCAGCGGCACAAATAACATCCCGAAACATTCCCCTTCCTCTTTGCCCAGGTGTTTGTGGTGTACCTTATGGGCCTTGCGCAATGCCCTAAAATAGAAATTATTAGTACGGCTAAGCAATTTAAAACGCTGGTGGATCAGGATATCATGCACCATAAAATACGCTATACCATATAGTGTAATCCCCACGCCGATGTAAAATAAAAAATTAAGGCCGGCAATGTAAGTACCCAGCAGAAAAAACACCATGGAGATGCAGGCAAAGATCACAAAGAAATAATCGTTTTTTTCAAAAAAGTTGGGCGTCTTGTTGTGGTGGTCGTCATGCAATACCCACAGCAGGCCATGCATGATATATTTATGTGTTAACCAGGTTACACATTCCATCAGACAAAAAGTAATCAGTACAATTGCTATATTAATCAGTATGGTCATTTCTTACACTTTTTATTTTATCCAACATTAACTTAAACCAGCTGGTATACACGCCTGGATTATTCTCCATATCGGTTTCAATCTCCGTAAGGGGCATATATTTCCAGTCAGCTACCTCAGCAGGATTGGGCACAGGCAATTGATTGCTCTCCCCAAAAAACACATGATCAAACTCATGCTCCGTCAGTTCCTCGGTCAGGACGGCCTTGTAGGTAAAGCTAAACTCATATGTCAAATTGCAGGCCATATTCATTTCTTCCTTCAACCGTCTTTTAGCTGCATCGAGCACTACCTCACCTGGCCTGGGATGTGAACAGCAGGTATTTGTCCAGAGCAGTGGAGAATGGTATTTCTCTGCAGCCCGCTGCTGCAGCAACAGTTCTTTTTTGTCATTAAAGATAAATACCGAGATTGCCCGGTGCAACAGTGCCTCTTGGTGTGCCTGCATTTTTTCCATCACTCCTATTTCATTGTCTTGCTCGTCCACCAGTGAAACATATTCCGTCATATTCAATAATTCTCCATTTATAAAGTTTTGATCAGCTCTTTCTCCTCTGCATTGCAGTGGGGATTGATCAAAAGATAGTTTTTAATTCGTTTATGCAGTTCTTTATCTGTTTGTTCCTTATTCTGATCATTTTTCAAATAAATGATCAGGTTTTGTTTGTCGGCACTAATATCTGAATTATATTTTAAGACAGAAGGAATATTGCTTTGTGTACTGAGACGCAGATACAGCAGTTCGGCAGAGCGATGATCCCTTTTAATGGCAGACTCGAGCAGTTTTTTTCCACGGTTAAAATGGCTGAGGCGGCTGATGGGGTTGAGCTGGTGTTTACAGATCATCAGCTCAGACATGGCCCTGTAGCCCAACATCACCGGCGCAGCATCTTCCTTTACCACTTTCATCTGGTCATAAAACTGATTTGCCGTTTTTTCATCAGTAAGAGAAAGGTCTAATAATTTACGGCAGGTATTCAGGTCAGGAACTGTAAGGTATAGGCCAAACCATAAGATCAGCATTAACTTCATATCATTCTCAAACTATGTTTCACATATGATCCTGCCAGCAAACTCAGCTTTTTTGTATTTGGAATCCGGATACGCTCAGACATCACATGAACAGGAGAAACGGATTTAATTTTATTGAAGAGGCTCCGGTAATAAATATAAGCTACATAAACCCCGAATCTCGAACTGCGCGGCAGCTGTTTAATTCCATTGAGCGCCGCAGCAAAGTCGGCCTCAATATCCTGTTCGATTTCCTTTTTTTCCTTTTCTGAGAATACTGACAAATCCACCTGCGGAAAATATACCCTGCCCAGTACTTCGTAATCATTCTTCAGGTCTCTCAGAAAGTTCACCTTTTGAAAGGCCGCGCCAAGCTTCATTGCTGCAGGCTTAAGTTCTTCGTACAGTTCCCCGTTATTTTCCGTAAAAACCCGCAGGCACATCAGGCCCACTACTTCGGCAGAACCTAGGATATAAGTATCATATGACTCGGCGCAATGGGCAGTTTGGTCAAGGTCCATCTCCATACTTGCCAGAAAGCAGTCTGTGAGCTCTCTTTCTATTCCATAATCGTTTACCACATGCTGAAAGCTGTTGAGGATAGGATTCAGACTGATGCCCTGATCTATCGCCCTGTAAGTACCTGTTTTAAAATCAGCCAGTAATTCTTCCTTTTTATACCCATGAAAAGAATCCACGATCTCATCGGCAAGCCTGACAAAACCATAGATGCTATAGATGGCATTGTGGAACTTTTTATGCAGGCATTTGATGCCCAGCGAAAAACTTGTGCTGTAAGTTTTTGTCACTATGGTACTTGATGCGATAGAAATGCGATCGAAGAGTGCTTTCATGAGGTTTTGCTTTTAAAATACTTCTCCAATTCATTTGCTGCCACCTGACCAGAGATCAGAGCAGGCGGAACGCCCGGACCGGGCACCGTCAATTGTCCAGCATAGAACATGTTTTTTAACTTTTTGTTCTTCAGGGAAGGCTTTAACACTGCAGTTTGCATGAGTGTATTGGCCAAACCATAGGCATTGCCCTTATAGGCATTATAATCTTCAGTAAAGTCCTTGATACAATATGTTCTTTTATAAATAATTTCTTCGCGGAAGCTTTCCCCGCAAAAACTTTCCATCCTTTTTATAATACCATCAAAATATTGCTCTCTTGTACCTTCATCATCCTTTAAACCTGCAGCCACCGGCACCAGGATAAAGACATTCTCCATTCCTTCCGGTGCTACGCCCGGATCAGTTTTAGAAGGGCAGCACACATAGAACAACGGATTGTCCGGCCATTGGGGCGTACTGTATATATCATTGGCATGCTGATTAAAATCGGCGTCAAAAAATAAATTATGGTGCAATAGTTTAGATAGTTTTTTGCTTACCCCTACATAATAAATCAGACAGGAAGGAGCAAAAGTTTTCTTGTCCCAATATTTTTCATCGTAATTCCTGTATTTTTCATCCAGCAGCTGCTGTTCAACATGGTGGTAATCTGCTGCTGCGATCAAGCCCTCGGCAGGGTAAAAACCAGTATTGGTTTTCAGCCCTGTGACAAGTCCATCCGCCACCTCAATCTGATCTACCTGTACACCTGTATGAAAATCAACTCCTAATGATGTAGCCAGTTCTTTCATTCCATCCACAATCCTGCACATGCCGCCAAGGGGATAAAATGTGCCCTGCACTAAAGCAGAATAGTTCATCATAGTATATAAAGCCGGTATTTTGTTGGCCATGGCCCCCAGAAAAAGCACAGGAAATTCCATCAGGGCAACCAAACGCGGGTCTTTAAAGTATTTGCTCACATAAGAACTGACAGAGCTGAACAGATTGGCATTGAGCATACCCTTTACCACATCCATGTTTGCATATTCCATCCAGGAGAAAGCCGGTTTATATACCAGGTCTCTCATGCCCACTTCATATTTGAATAAGGCTTCTTTCAAAAATTTACGCAGGGCGATGGCACTTCCGGGCTCTATGTTTTCAAATACCATCTCCAGTTCACCCATGCTGGCGGGTATTTCAATGACATCATTTTCTCCAAAGATCATCTGAAAGCCCGGATCAAGCTGTTTGAGCTCATAATAATCTGAAGCAGATTTACCGAAGGCTGCAAAAAAATTCTCAAAGACATCAGGCATCCAATACCAGCTTGGGCCCATATCAAAGGTAAAGCCCTCGGCACTGTACACTCTGGCCCTACCACCTATGTCGCTATTTTTTTCAAAGACGGAGACCTGGTGCCCCTCCTTCGCAGCAAAGCAAGATGCCGCTAAACCAGAAAAACCACTCCCAATAATCGATATTTTTGCCATATAATGAAATACTTCAATACGGGATTAATTTTTTTGCCCGTTTGTATTTAACTGCATTAAAATACAGAATTTTGGTTGTAAAAAAAAGCTGCCTCCAGGAATTCTGAAGGCAGGCCTTAATTATATGATGTTTTATAAGCTGAAAATAACTATTTCGCAGCTTTGCTAAAGTTTAACACGATGTTAGCCGGACCGTTTCCGTATTCAACAGGTGATTTTAAAATCAACTGATCACCGGATGTAGAAGAAAGTATTAATCTGTAACCATCAGCGATGTTTTTTGCTTTATCACCTTCGTTCAGTTTTTTAAACTGGAAAGTTTCGTCAGCAGTGCTTACCGACCAGAAGATGTCCTGTGTTCTTGCAGGGCAATCGGCCGTTCCCGGTAAAGTATAACTACCGTTACCGCTATTGGTCAACCTCCATGTACTACCAATAAAACATTTGTACGAAGCTTCGTTAAACAGCGATCTTACATTTGCAGCAGGCACACCTTCAAATGTAACATCATTCAGTACCCAGTTACCTGTTACTGCGCCCCTTCTCAGGCTTGCACTTGCAGTTGTACCTTTTGTGCTGGAGCAACTCTGTAAAACCATCAATGAACTGCATAAAATGGCTGCTATTACTAATATTCTTTTCATATATGTCTATTTTGAAATTACAACTTACACAAATCCTGCCAAAAATAGCGCCTTCAATTTATGAAAGCCTATAAACTATTGCCACACAGGATGACAAAATTAACGGGCAGTAGCAGAGGGATTGCAGGACAACAGTTTTAAAGGCAATTTGTCCTGAAAAATAAATTCAGTGTTAGCCACTATGTCCACCTCCCACAGAATTAAATTTCGCAGTTGGTACATCAATATTGCATCCCCGGCATTCTGGACTGTTTTGGTCAACCTACGGATCAATGAGGAAGGTACTTATGCTAAATTTGCTCTTTAAAATCGCAGAACAAATAAATCAGATCAGTTTAACCTGCTCAATTACAGTGTTATAATAAAATATCAGAATTATATTTTGAAAATAAAAAGAGTAGCATTACATTTGTACACATAAAGCGCAAGCTTTTCGAGTCAACCCCGGCATTTTACAGGTTTGATTTATAAAGAAGTGGCGAGAGACAGGCTCTGTGACCCACTGGCAACCCTCCCTTATGGAGAAGGTGCCAATTCCTGACCAGTTAGCGTATTGCTTTCTGGAAAGATAAATTTAGACAAATGAAAACAAGAACAATACTATCGCTAACCAGCGTTAAGCAACAAGTAATAACCCATACACTGGCCTTCGCCTATATGTGCTGTTACCAAAATTAATCAAAGCCCTATTGTATCATTCAACAGGAAGGCCTCTAAGCAGAGGTAATCAATCCCATATGTATATCCCAGAATAGCCTAATGTCATCATCAGCCGTATACCATCACAAAAAAATATTCAAATTAGAAAACGGAAAAAAGCTGCGCGAACTGCGTGTTGCCTATCAGACCTATGGTAAACTCAATGCCAAAAAGGACAATGTGATATGGGCTTGCCATGCTTTAACCGCTAACGCAGATGTGGCCGACTGGTGGAAGGGTTTATTTGGAGATAAATATTTGTTTAATCCTGAGGAGCATTTTATCATTTGCGCCAATGTACTGGGCTCGCATTACGGCAGTACTAATCCGCTGGATATTGACCCTGTAACAGGCAACCCATTCTATCTTTCTTTTCCTGAGTTTACGATCAGGGATCTTGCACAGGTGCACCAGCTGCTTGCAGAGCATCTTGGTATCAGCAAAATCAAAGTACTGATCGGTGGTTCACTGGGAGGACAGCAAGCGGCAGAATGGGCAATTTCCAACCAGATCGTGATTGAAAACCTGATCCTTGTAGCCTGCAATGCATATCAGACCCCATGGGGAATAGCATTTAATGAAAGTCAGCGCCTTGCCATCAGCGCAGACCGCAGTTTCTTTAGCCAGCAGCCAGACGGAGGAATGAAAGGCCTCCAGGCAGCAAGAAGCATCGCCCTGCTTTCTTACCGTACCTACGAAGCCTACAACGCTACTCAGGTAGAAAGTGTAAATGAAAAAACAGGTGATTTTCGCGCGGCATCTTACCAGAAATACCAGGGAGAAAAGCTGTGCAGAAGGTTCAATGCCTACAGCTACTGGTACCTGACCAAAGCGATGGACAGCCACAATGTTGGCCGCGGGCGTAAAAGCGTTCTCGATGCCCTGAAGGCAATCAAATCAAATACGCTGGTGATCGGTATTGAAAACGACTTCCTATTCCCCATCAATGAGCAGGAGTTTCTGGGAAAACATATTCCGGGGGCAGAATTTCACAGCATCAAATCTGCTTACGGGCATGACGGCTTCCTGATAGAAACAGATATCCTGACCAATATAATCGGGACTTTCTTAAAGGACAGTGTTAATAAAAAAATTGTTAAACTGCATAAAATAGCATAATGAGTAAGAAACTTAAAATTGGAATATTTGGTTTTGGCGTTGTTGGACAGGGATTGCACGATATTATCCGTGGACAAGACCTGAACCTGGAGGTCATCAAAATTGCCATCAAAAACCCAGATAAGAAACGGAGCCTTGACGCTAAACTTTTTACTACTGACCATGATGAGATCCTGAACAATGAGGAGATCAATACGATTGTAGAGCTGATTGATGATGCAGATGCAGCATTTCAAATCACTAAGAAAGCACTCATCAATGGAAAACATGTGGTTTCTGCCAATAAAAAAATGATTGCCAACCACCTCGAAGAGCTGGTTGAACTGCAGGAAAAATATGGCACCTCTTTACTGTATGAAGGCGCTGTATGCGGTAGTATTCCGATTATCCGTAACCTCGAAGAATACTATGACAATGAATTGCTGCACGGCATCAGCGGTATTTTCAATGGATCATCAAATTATATCCTCTCTAAAATATTCAATGAAAATATGCCATACGAGGATGCTTTAAAGCAGGCGCAGGACCTGGGCTTTGCCGAGACTGATCCCATTATGGATGTTGGGGGTTATGACCCTAAGTTTAAACTGGCAATTGCAACGGCACATGCTTACGGCCTGTTCATCAATCCTGACAAGATCCTGAACGTGGGTATCCAGAACCTTTCTGAGCATGATATCCAATATGCAAGAGAAAAGAATTTCAAGATCAAACTGGTACCAACCGCACGTAAGATCAGTACCAAGCAGGTGGTTACTTATGTACTGCCAAAATTTGTGAAGTCTGATGATTTCCTCTTCAACGTAGAAAACGAGTATAACGGGGTTACCGTTCAGGCTGCTTTTGCAGACAAACAGTTTTTCTTTGGCAAAGGTGCCGGAGGCCATCCAACAGGTGCAGCAGTACTGTCTGACATCGCTGCGCTAAGATATGGGTACCGCTATGAGTACAAAAAATACCGCCAGCACAACGGCCTGATCCATACGGATAATGTAAATATCGAAGTTTACCTGAGATACACACATGAGTATACGCTGGACAAACTGAAGATTGAAAATATTGTGGAACGCTTTGCCAGAAACGATTACAAATATGTAATTGGCAGTGTGAGCCTTAAATCATTGCTGGCAAATAAGGATTTGCTGGTACAAAAAGATGTGTTTATCGCTAACACAGGCAGGTTTACCTATACTGAACAACAGATACAGGCCATTGCTGCCGAAGAAGTGGTTTTAGCTTAATATTGAGCAACTTACCACTCTAATGTGTATTATCAAAATTAATCCATTAGCTCCTGAAAAATCATTTGGGAGCTTTTTTTTTTACAGTTACTGCTCCGCCCTGAAGGTTTCAATGATTTCTGCAACATGATCGTATAAAACACTCGATGAAATTTTCATTTTGTCAAGTGTCTGGAAAACCCTGTCGAATGATACACTGTATTCTGTCCATGTCCCGCCGTTATTAGAGATATTTTGCAGCACAGGTTCCAGTCTGTCTATTGCTTTTGCAAATTTTGCGTCGGCAGTAAGGCCATCCTCAAACTCAATCCAAAGGCTGGTAAAATCCTGACAGAGGTCTTCAGGCAACAAGCCAAAAATACGATGTGCAGCAATCAGTTCTTCATCAGTATTCGTATGGTTTTTAACGGTGTCATAAAGAAAGGTATCTCCGGCATCAATTTCGACAATGTCATGGATCAGAACCATTTTGATCACCCGCAGTACGTTGACCGGCTCATTGGCATATTCAGCCAAAACCATAACCATCATGGCCAGATGCCAGCTGTGCTCTGCATCGTTTTCGTGCCTGTCACTGTTAAACAATCTCGTTTTCCGCTGAATATATTTGAGTTTATCTATTTCCCTGATAAACTCCATTTGCATGAGTAACCTGTTCATTAATTCCGTTTTTAATTATTATAACTTATCATTGCAAAAGAAGTATTCTCCCGTTACAGAAAAAAGGACATATGTCCGGACGCATCAAATGATAAGACACAATAAGGAACTTTTTAATTATATTTCTGATCTTGCCCGACTGAAATCCGGAGCTGGGATAGAGCTGCATTCATTCTCTCCCGGGCAGCACATACTTAGCGAGGGAAAAAAGGTTTTCTACGTCTATATCATTAGCAGTGGCGTGGTTAAATGTTATTTCAATACGGAGAGCGGTGGTACGTTTATCCAGGAGTTTTTTGGTGAAGGAGAGCTTTTTGGTGAAATTGAGCTTATGGATGAGACAGTGAGCTATTGTACAGTTGAAGCTATTGAAAATGTGGCCCTCTATCAAATCAGGAAACAGGATTTCATCAGGCTGCTGGAAGAAAACCAGCAGTTGAACAGGCTATTTATCAAGGCTTTGATCACCAAGTTAAAATATAAGGCAACCCGGCATTCTTTCAACCAGCTGCATACCATTGCAGAAAAACTGGAAAGATTAAAAGCGCGGGTTCCTGATCTTGAAAAGGTAATTGCCAAACAGGATATCGCAGATTATCTGGGTATTACCTTAAGGGCATTGAACAGGACTATTAAAGGCAAAGCTGATCCTTCAGTGTAAAATCAATTTAATGATTGTTTAAATTCAACGGGCGTAATGCTCGTTTGCTGCTTAAAAAGTTTGTTAAATGACTGAGGTTGTTTAAACCCAAGTTTGTAGGCTATCTCTCCTACTGATAAAGTACCGCAAGCCAGGTATTCTTTTGCTTTATCAATCAATGTCTCATGGATATATTGCCGGGCATTCTGACCAGTTACCGAACGCAGCATGTCACTTAGATAACGCGGGCTCACATTTGATTGCTTTGCCAGATACTCTACGGTTGGCAAACCATTGTCAAGTGCCTGGTCATCTTCAAAATAATCTGCCAGCAATTTCTCCAGCCCCGCCACCAGCCCGCCACTTACCGGCTTTCTTGTAATGAATTGCCGCTTATAGAAACGGTTGCTGTAGGTAAGTAGGGTTTCTATAAGAGAAACAAGGACATCCTGCGTGCTATCGTCAATAGAACTGTTCAGTTCTTCCCTGATGTGATCAAAAATCCTGAAAATGGTCAGTTTTTCTTTCTCAGATAAAAAAAGTGCTTCATTAACCGAGTAGGAGAAGAAACCATATTTCCTGATTTTATCCGCAAGAGGGTAACCTCGTATCAGGTCTGGATGAAATAATAAGGTATAACCCGACAGGTCCCTGTCTGCCTCTCCCCTTGCCATTACCTGTTGAGGAGCTATAAAAGCCATACGGCCTTCACCAAAATCATAACTGTGTTGCCCGTAACCAATCTTTCCCTTCAGGTTTAGCTTATAGGATATTTTGTAAAAGTCTAATAAAAAAGCAGTGGGCTGTTCATCAAATGGCCTTTTCATGTCAGCATAATTGACCAGGCTCAGCATCGGGTGCAAAGGCTCAGGAAGCCCTAGCACCTTGTTTAGTACCGACAAAGAGCTGAATTTCTGCACCCTATTCTTCTTGTTCATTTCCTTTCAATCCTATTGTACCATCAAAAGTAAACATTGCTTTTAACTGTTCATAGTGTGCCTCTGCTCCAAGTTTTTCCCTTTCTCCGCATATCAACAAGGCATCGGGACCTGTGATATAACGAAGCTGGTCTTTATCATCTGTAGCGGCATTATAAATTACCGATGCGATATCCTCCGCTGTTGAGAATTTAGTAATGTTCTGCACAATACGTCCTTCGCTCATCTTCTCTTCTAAAGGCAGGTAGGCTTCGTTCTGCCGGCCCGTGACTGCATGATCTCCAAATCCTGTGATAATTCCTCCCGGCACAATAATTTTAACACTGATACCAAAATTTGCAAGCTCATAAGCCATACTTTCCGAAAAACCGTCCAGCGCAAATTTACTTGCCACATAGACTGAGCGTTCCGGATAACCGAACATTCCTACCATGGACGAAACGTTGATAAACATTCCCTTCCCAGACCGGCGAAAATGTGGTACAAAGGCTTTTGTTACAGAAATCGCACCGAAAAGGTTAGTATCAAACTGTTGCCTGATCTGTGTATCGCTCAACGTTTCAAGTGCACCAGTGGTATAAAATCCCGCATTGTTCAGTACTACATCAATTTGATTTTCGCAGGTAACGCGAAGGCTCAGCTGGTCAACCCCCTCAGCATCTGTCACATCTAACTTCATCAGTTCAACATTCCGAAGTGCCCTCAGTTCAACCTCATTTTCTGGTGCTCTCATGGTTGCAATCACTTTCCATCCCATCGTATGAAACAGTTTAGCTGTAGCCTTGCCCACCCCGGACGAGGCACCAGTAATCAGTATTGTCTTTTTCATGTATTTTCTACTAAAATTTACATGACAAAGGTCTGCAGAATGAATGATGCTGATGTTGCCAAATGTAGTCAGATTGTTGCCAAAATGACGAAATAAATATCTGCTACATTTTCTGATGATCTTACAACAGAAAGGGCGGACAGATCAATTAACAGTTAGGCTTTCTGACTGGCATCTGCCATTTTAGTTATTCAATCAGCTGATCAAAGTGTATGGGAAACTGATTGATCCTTTTACCGGTAGCATGATAAATTGCATTTGCAATCGCCGGGGGCATCCCAACTAGGCCAACTTCTCCCACTCCTTTGATGCCCAGCTCATTAATGACCTTGTCTTCTTCCTCCACGAATACGACATCAAGTTCATTGATATCTGCATGTACCGGAATATGGTACTCAGCAAAGTTTTGGTTCATGTATTTTCCCAGCCTGGCGTCCAGTATAGTTTCTTCCATCAGCGCTTTGCTGATGCTCCATACCATTCCGCCCAATATCTGGCTGCGGGCTGTCTTGGGGTTAATGATCTTACCGGCAGCAACAGCGGTTACCGCACGGGTTACTTTAATCAGTCCCAGTTCTTCATCCACTTCAACTTCAACAAAGGAAGCACTATGCACAGCCCTTGAATATTTCCTCAATTTTAAAGCATGGGGATAACCCAGATTGGTAGTCCGCACCGGCTTATCTTTATTCGCGGATATAATTTCCAGAAAACTGATATGGTGATCTTTATAAACCATCTGTCCATCTTTAAAGATCAGCTCTTCAGGCTCAGCATCTTTAAAGGCTTTATCTATACTTTTCGCTATTTTTAACAGTTTCTTTTTCAAGGCCTTGCTGGCAAAAACAATTGCTGTTCCTACGGTGGCTGTGGTAAAAGAACCACCTTGTATCGGGGCAAACGGCATTTTACTGTCGCCATAAGAAAACAATACATCTTCCATTGGCAGGCCAAATTCATCAGCAGCTATCTGTGTCATCACAGTAAGTGTACCTACACCAATATCGGTAACTGCACTTTTCACATGGAGCTTTCCATCTCTGGTAATGACAGCTTCGGCCCTTGCAGGCATTTGCATGGCATCCCAAATCCCTGTTGCCATTCCGTAGCCTACCAGTTTATGGCCTTTGCGCATACTCCGTGGCTCACCGCTGCGTTTAGACCAGCCAAATTTTTCTGCCCCTTGCAAATAGCATTCTTTCAGCTCCTTACTTGAATAGGGCTTGTTTTCAGCAGTATTAAAGGTACTATAGTTGACCAGACGCAGCTCAAGCGGGTCCATTTTAAGCTTATAGGACAATTCATCCATTGTAGCTTCGATAGCATGTAGGCCTGTAGAGCCACCGGGCGCACGCATATCCATCGGACTGTTGACATCCAATGATACCAGTTTTTGTTCAAACAAGGTATTCCCTGCAGGATACATCATGGCCGACCAATTGGCCACATTTTCTGAATAATCTTCAAACTGTGAAGTTTCGGCTATTGAACTATGATTAAGGGCAGTAATCCTGCCAAGCGCTGTTGCTCCAAAACGGGTATACTGCACAGTTTGCGGGCGGTGGCCGAAGGTAAACATCTGGCTTCTGTCCAGCGTCACCCTTACATGCCGTTTCAAATCCAGCGCCGCCATCACAGAAAGGAACAATTGATACTGGGGCCTTAAACCCGCACCAAAAGCACCACCAACAAAGGGAGATACTACCCTCACGTCTTTAAAATGCAGGCCAAACACATTACCTACATACAGCTGGCAATTTACTGTTCCCTGGGTTTTGTCATAAATGGTCAATTTACCCTTTCCATTATACAATGTAGTGGTAGTAAACAGTTCCATTGGGTTATGATGTTCAGTACTATGAATAAATATGCCCGATGCCTGGTGCATAGCTTCGGCATATGCCTTTTCAAAGTTACCGGTTGGTTTTGGTGGCGGTGGTTTTAACATAGTTGCCAATCCTTTTTTGGGTTCCCGGGCGGCAGCCAGGTTTGCGTGTAAGTCGGTCTCAAACCTGGTCTCCTCATAATCCACGCTGATCAGTGCAGCACCTTCTCTGGCCGCCTCAAATGTTTCGGCAACAACGAGCGCAACTGGTTGACCGTTGAACTTTATTTTGTCATTATGGAGCGGACGGAACGATGCTCCGGGAGGGGCATCCATATCTGCATATTGCATATCAAACCAGGCCGTGCCCGGTCTGTTCAGGTGCGTAAAAACTTTAACAACGCCCTTTAATGACTCAGCATGTTGGGTATGGATGGCTACAATCCTGCCTTTAGTAATTGTGCCGCTTACTACATACCCATATAACAGTTCCGGTACATTATACTCACCAGCATATTTTGCTGCTCCTGTCACTTTTAATTTGCCTTCCAAACGGCTTATCGGTTGTCCTATATGTGTCATGGTCATTATGCTGATGGCTGTGCGCCGGGTAATTGTGTAGTGGGGTCAAGCGCCATCATGCAGTTACGGATGATAGCCTTTTTAGCCAATTCTATTTTGAATGCATTGTGCTCAAATCCAACGGCTCCTTTTAAAATCATTTCTGCTGCCGCGGCAAAGTTTTCCCTTGAGGTGGTTTTGCCGGTCAGGAATTCTTCTGCATCTTTCAGGCGCCAGGGTTTATGTGCTACTCCGCCGAGGGCAATCCTTGCATCTTTAATGATATCACCTTCCAGTTCAAATGCCGTAGCTACTGAAATCAGGGCGAAAGCATAAGAACTGCGGTCACGTATTTTCAGATAGGAATAGTTCTTTTCAAAGCCTTTCACGGGCAAACTGATACTGGTAATAAATTCTCCCGGCAACAGGTTATTATCAATTTCAGGAGTATCTGCCGGCAGTCGATGGAACTGATCAAAAGCGATAGTACGTTCTCCATCAATTCCTGTGATATGTACGGCTCCATCCAAAGCAGCAAGTGCTACGCTCATATCTGATGGGAAAACGGCAATACAATTTTCACTGGTACCAAGGATCGCCATATTACGGTTATAACCCGAAATGGCAGAACAGCCGGAGCCGGGCACGCGTTTATTGCAGGGTGCATGGGCATCATAAAAATAGTAGCAGCGGGTACGCTGTAAAAGATTGCCGCCATTGGTAGCCATATTTCTGATCTGTGCAGAAGCACCCGCCAATATTGCTTTTGATAAGAGGGGATAACGGTTCTCTATGATCGGATGGTATGCGGTATCTGCATTGGTTGCCAGTGCACCAAGGTTAACCCCATGCTGTGTTTCTGTAATCTGATGATAGTCTGCCAGGGCATTCAGATCAATCAGGGTTTCTGCGCTGCTGAGGTTGTATTTTAACAGGTCAATCAGGTTGGTACCTCCTGCAACATAAGTAGATTTACCAACAATGTCAGATACTGCTGTAGCTCTTTGGTATTGAAAATTATTCATATCCCCCTCCTTTTACATCCATAATGGCATTTATAATTTGCTGGTTAGCCCCGCAACGGCAAAGATTGCCGCTCATCAATTCTTTTACTTCGTCCCTGCTCTGCGCTTTTCCTTCCTGTAACATACCAACTGCACTGCAGATCTGACCCGGTGTGCAATACCCGCATTGAAAAGCATCATGATCAATAAAGGCTTGCTGAATGGGATGGTCTATCCCTTCAATGGTAACGATCTCTGCACCTTCTTTCATCACTGCCAGTGTGAGGCAGCTGAGAATCCTTTTCCCGTCACAAATCACCGTACAGGCACCGCATTGGCCATGGTCACAGCCTTTTTTTGTGCCGGTAAGGTCAAGGTATTCGCGTAAAGCATCCAGTAAGCTCACATATGGGAGTACTGTCAGGCTGCGCGGTTCGCCGTTGATATGCAGGTTAATCATGCGCGGTGTGGCGGTGGTAACCGGATATTTTTGTGTTATAGCGTCAGTTTGCATAGGTAATAGGATTTTGCATGTTTAACCGATAATGACT
>Ga0163161_10001287_pt1 | contig 18691 bp, 17 predicted proteins | sample S45metaG_FD_129847 | JGI IMG/M metagenome (GOLD analysis project Ga0163161, IMG submission 129847) | Switchgrass rhizosphere microbial communities from Kellogg Biological Station, Michigan, USA - S4-5 metaG | ecosystem: Host-associated > Plants > Roots > Rhizosphere > Soil | place: USA... | reverse complement strand
CGTCCCAGTCGCCCTTGGCCGAGCCGTCGCTGCGCTGGATGTAGGGTTTGAGTTTCACGGTGAAGCCGAGGTTGCGCAGGATCTGCTGGAACTGCTGCTGCTTGCTGTCGCCACGGTCGATCGCGTAGGCGTAGGCCTCGACGATCTGTCCGTCCTTGCTGATGTCTGCCCACAATGCGGCGTAGTTGAAGTGACAACCATAGGCCTGACGCACGGTGTAGTAGAGGTTCTGCACGTCGGCGAACACTGCGATTTTTTTCACCGGAGTTCCTGTGGGCGCGCAAGCGCACGAAGCGGGATCAGGCGCCAGGCCCGAAAAAGGCGCTCAGTATGCCAGCCATCAGGAGGGTTCCGCGAATAATCGGCCCGGAGCCCTCAAGGGCTCCGGACGAATGGTGAGTCAGACGAAGGAATCGTCGTCATCAAAGAACGAGGAATTGTCGTTGCCGTAGTCGGTGTCGGTGAAGCCGCCCTGGTCATTGCCTGAGAAGCCGTTATCGGCCACACGCTGATCATCGCCCCAGCCGTTGCTGCTCTGGTCGGCGACCTGCGCCGGCTCTTCCTTGATCACTTCAACGATTTCTTCCGGTTGCTGATTGTGATGGAACAAGCTGCTGATGCCCTGCGCCAGCATCACGCCACCGGCCACACCGGCGGCGGTTTTCAAGGCGCCGCCGAGGAAGCTGCTGCCGGCCGCCGGAGCGGCTTGCTGCGCATAGTTAGGCGGCGCTGCGCCGAAGTTCTGTTGTGGCGCAGGAGCACCGAAGTTCTGCTGCGGTGCCGGCTCACGCCAACCGCCAGTGGACGCCGGGGCGGCGCTCTGGGTCGGCGCCGGACGCGGGCTGCCACCAAAAATGCTCGACAGGAAACCGCCACCACCGCTCGGCGCCGGTGCGGCACTCTGCGCTTTGGCCGATTGCAGTTCAGCCTGCAACTGCTGGACCTGTTGAGTCAGTTGCTTGTTCTGCTCATCGAGGCTTTTGAGCGCCGCCTCTTGCACCAGAATCGCCTGGGTCATGAAATAACCTGCCGCTGGCTGGCGGGTCAGGTGTTCCTTGATCCGCGCCTCAGCCTGGGCATCGCGCGGGGCTGCCTCCGTTTCGGCCTGTTGCAGCCGGGAAAACAGTCCATCGATCAGGGTTTGCTCTTCGCTGTTCATGGCGACCTCGTAGATTGCCGGGGATAACATTGCCCTCGTCCACGTTGGCCGAGGTGCTCTCCTGTAATGGAGACGGTGACAAAACGTTTCAATGACCTTTACCGAATGTTTACGTTTGTGTCGCGCCAGCCATCATCGGTTAAAGTGAGCCACTGTTTTCGACCTGCGATACCGACTGATGAATGCCCTCGAAGTGCTGCGCGACTCTCTGTATTTTTTCAAACGCCATTTGGGCAGCATCGTACGGTTGTGCCTGCCGCTGGTGATTTTCGAAGCGTTTTTACAACAAGTGGTCGATCGCGCCAGCGGGCCGGAAAATATCTCGGCCATCAGTATCGTCGTCGGTCTGCTGGTGTATCCGCTGTACACCGCAGCGCTGATCCTGTTCCTCGATGCGCGCAGCCGTGGCGAAGCGCCGCGCAACCGTGACCTGCTGGCAATGGCCGCCACTCTGTGGCCGCGCTTCGCGTTGCTCACGGCGCTCAATACCTTGCTGATTCTGTTGGGCCTGTCGCTGTATTTCCTGCCAGGCCTGATGCTGATGGTCATGCTCGCGTTCGGCGAATACCTGTTGGTGCTGCGCGGCATGGGGCCTTTGCAGGCGATGAAAGAAAGCCTGCGCCTGACCCGTGGACACTTCTGGCGGATCCTGCTGTGCATTCTCTGTGTGATGACGCCACTGTGGTTGCTCAAAGGCGCGACATTGGCGGTGTACCCCGAGCCGCAGAATCCGCTGATTGCCGTACTGATCGACAGTGCTCACAGCTTCCTGCAACTGTTCACCAGCGTGGTGTTGTTCCGCCTGTTCATGCTGATCAGCGAATTGCCTGACAAACGCGACAGAGTGGTCTGACAGCACTGCGCTTGGGCTTCGAGACGGCCGTCAGGTATGCTCGGGCCACTTTCTGTAACGCTATAAGCCGAGCCATGACCCGTCTACTGCGCTACACCCTGTTTCTTTCTGTGCTCGCCCTTGTGCTGATTGGCGCGCTGATCTTCAGCCTGACCTGGCGCCCGGACGCCCGCGAAACCCTGCCAGTCAGTTGCACGGGAACGCCACCGACGCTGGTGCCGGGCCAGGCGCTGAAAGTCATGACCTGGAACGTGCAGTATCTGGCCGGCAAGCGTTACGTGTTCTGGAATGATCTGGCCCAGGGCAACGATGAAGCGCCGACACAGGAAGACATGGCCTTCAGCCTCGACGAAGTGGCGCGGGTGATCCGCGACGAGCAGCCCGATGTGGTGCTGTTGCAGGAGCTCGATGACGGCGCCAAGGCCAGCGATTATCAGAACCAGCTAAAACTGTTGCAGGAACGCGTCGCCGACCTGTACCCGTGCAGCGCCAGCGCATTCGACTGGAAAGCCGATTTCGTCCCTGATCGACACGTTTTCGGCAGCGTCGGCCGGCAACTGGCAACCCTGAGCCGCTATCGCATCGAACACGCCGAACGCCTGCAATTGCCGGTTGCTGCGGCCAATTTCATCAGCCGTCAATTCCAGCCAAAAGACGCCCTGCTCGCGACCAAACTGCCCCTGAGCGATGGTGGGCAACTGACCGTTTTCAATACCCATCTGGAGCGTGCCAGCCAGCCCGATGACACATTGCAGGCGCAAGTGAGCGCCGTGGCCAAAGTGCTCGACAAGTACGAAAGTCAGGGCCTGCCATGGTTGATCGGTGGCGATTTCAATCTGCTGCCGCTCGGCCAGTTCCGCCGCCTGCCTGCCGAGCAGCGCACGCCCTACTCCGCCGACAGCGAACTGCATCTGCTGTGGGACAAGTACCCGATGATCCCGACCAACAACGAAGCCAGCGGCATCGACCGTGCGCAGTGGCTGACCCACTACCCCAACGACCCCGGCCTGAATGGCCCGGATCGCACGGTCGACTATCTGTTTTACAGCCCGAAGATCAAACGGGTGGAAGCGAGGGTGCGCCAGGACGATACGCTGCGCATCTCCGATCATCTGCCGGTGATTGCGCGCTTCCTGCTGCCGGCGGCGCCCTAGGCAGGGCCGAGGAACATCGACCCGTCGCCCGAATTGACGATATGGAATCTCATGAAAATCTTATTGGTGTGCAAGGACATTGGTGGTTACGCGCGCAAACTGGCGGACTACCTGATGATCGACAATGACGTGTGTTTCATCGATACGTCAGCGATGCAGAACAGCTTTGATCGAGCGCCGAAGATCCTGCGCCGCCCGCTTAAACGCTGGGCGCAGTTACGCCAGTTCAAGAAGAGTATCGGTGCCTCAGGGCGCTTTGACGTTGCGTTGATCATCAACCCGGCGCAAATCGAGCCTAAGCAACTGACCGCCGGCCTCAATGCCAGCGAGCGCAAGATCGCCTACCTCTACGACAGTTTCAGTCGCTGGCCGATGACCCGGGAAGAACTTGCCGGTTATGACGAGGTGTTTTCTTTCGACCCGCAGAATGCTGAAAGCTACGGCCTGAAAAAGCTCCACAACTTCATTTACGACGACTACACCGCAGACGGCGAACCCGGTGAATACTCGGCGTTTGTGGTAATGGCGGGCAAGGATCGGGTGCCGGCACTTGAAGGCCTGGCGCAGGCATTCGATCGTCTCGGGGTGACCGATTACAAGTTTCTGGTGCAGTGCAAACCGATCCCGGGCGCGCATCCGGGTATCACGTTCTTCGAGCAGAGAATGTCACTGGCGTCTGTTGGCGAACTGGTAAAGCGCTCGCGCATCATTCTGGACATTTCCAAGCCTGGCCAGGCCGGGTTGAGCTTCCGTTTCTTTGAAGCCATGGCTTCACGAAAAAAAGTCATCACCACCAACAAGAGCGTGGTCGACTATGACTTTTACAACCCGGCGAACATCCTGGTCATTGATGAGGCCAACCCGGTGATTCCTGAACGGTTCATTACTGATCCGTATGTCGATGTGCCTGAACCCATCTACCAGCAATACACCCTGCAGGGCTGGGTCAGAACCGTGTTTGCCCAGCAGTGAAATCACATCGCCGGCTGCCCCACAATGGCCAGGTGACATGACCGTTGGATCAATGCACTTCTTCCAGGTCATCATGCAGCAACCCGAAGATCTGCCGCTTCATGTCAATGAACGAGCGCTCCATGACCATGTCGAGCGAGCGCGGACGTTCGATTGGCACGTCGAGAATCTGCTTGATCCGCCCCGGTTTCGCGCCCATCACATAGACCCGATCGCCGAGCAGAATGGCTTCGTCGATGTCATGGGTGACGAACAACACGGTCTTCTTGCTGTTGCCCCACACCCGCAGCAACAACTGCTGCATCTGCAGACGTGTCTGGCTATCGAGCGCACCGAACGGTTCGTCCATCAGTAGAATCTGCGGATCATTGGCCAGCGCGCGGGCGATCGCCACGCGCTGCATCATCCCGCCCGACAGTTGCTTGGCGTAGTTGTCGGCGAACCCGCCGAGGCCAACTTCGTTGACGTAATAATCGACGATCTCCTTGCGCCGCGCCGCCGGCATGCCGCGGCGTTTGAGGCCGAACTCGACGTTCTGCCGCACGGTCAGCCACGGGAACAGCGTGTAACTCTGAAAGACCATGCCGCGATCCGCACCGGGGCCTTGCACTTGCTGGCCGCCGACGTAGATCTCACCGGAGGTCGGCTCAGCCAGACCGGCGGTCAGGTACAACAGGCTCGACTTGCCACAACCCGATGGCCCGACCAGCACGGCAAACTGCTGATCCGGCACCTCGAACGAAACTTCTTCCAGCGCGGTAAACGTGCCGCCGTCAGGTTTCCTGTAACGCAGGCTGACCTTGTCCACCTGCAAGCGCGGCGCGGCTTGTGCCGGGGTCGCAACGGGTTCGATAAAACGATGATTGGCAGCAGTCACTGAGCCCATGCGGCAACCCTCAGGCGGAGAAAACGGAACAGTTGATCGGTGACCAGACCGAGCAGGCCGATGATCGCGATGGCGAGGAAAATCACGTCGACCTGAAAACCGCGCATGGCCTTCAGGCTCAGGTAACCCAAACCGCTGGACGCGGCGACCAGTTCAGCCACCACCAGATAAGTCCAGGCCCAGCCCATAGTTACCCGTAGGGTATCGAGCACGCCCGGCACCGAGGCCGGCGCGATCACATGCAACACCGCATCGCGGCGACTGGAACCCAAGGTGTAGGAGGCGTTGATCAGGTCCTTGGAAATGCCTTTCGAGACGTCGGCGATCATCACCAACTGCTGAAAGAACACACCGAAGATAATCACCGACACGCGCTGCTCCAGACCGATGCCGATCCACAAGATGAACAGCGGCACAAACGAGGTCACCGGCAGGTAACGAATGAAGTTCACCAGCGGTTCAAGGAACGCCTGAACGATGCGAAAGCTGCCCATCAGCAACCCCAACGGCACCGCCACCAACGACGACACAATGAAGCCGACCATCACCACTTCGACACTCGCCCACACATGTGTGCCGAGCGTGCCGTCGCGGCCCAGGCGCACGGCGGCTTCAACCACCGCGCCCGGCGTCGGCAAAAACATCCCTGGGACGATGCCGCCGTAAGACAGCCCGGCCCACAGGCCGACCAACAACACCCAGGCCAGAGCGCTGGCGCTCCACACCACTTGCACCGGCAACGCGGTTTTTGGCGTGAGGCTGCGGCTCAGCCACGAATTGCGCTTGAACATTGCACACCTCCTAGAGCGGGCTGACGAAACGGTTGTCGACCAGCTCGTCGTTGCTGACGTTGTAAGGTTTGCCCTGCAATTCGCTGGCGGTTTCGTTGGCCAGTTTGATCAGCGCTGCGCTGTCACCCGGTTTGCCCGGTGAGCCCAAGAGCTTCTCGCTCATGGCTTGATCGTAGAAACGCACGCCTTGCGCGGCGGCGGCCAGTTCCTTCGGATCGGACAGGTAACCGCCGACACCTTTGGCCATGATTTTGTAAGCGTCTTCCGGATGATCCTTGGTGTATTGCACGGCTTTGTACAACCCGGCGACCAAAGCCTTGACGTCTTCCGGCTGCTTCTCGATCACGCTGCAATTAAGCGCGACCACATCGACGATCACGCCGGGGGTGCTGCTGCTGTCGATCAGCACTTTGCCCTGCTGCTTGTCGCGGACCATCGACAGGTGCGGCTCCCAGGTCACGGCAGCGGGCACGCGACCGGCGATGAACGCGGTGGCGGCATCATCTGCGGTCATGTTCTGCACGGTGATGTCGCTCATCTTCATGCCGTTCTTTTTCAGCAAATAGGAGAGCCAGAACTGCGAGGTCGAACCTTCGTTGACGGCCACGGATTTGCCCTTGAGCTCTTGCAGGCTTTTCACATCCTTGCCGACCAGCACGCCATCGCCGCCATGGCTATCATCCAGCGCCGCGACTGCTTTGAAGCAGAACTGCGGGCGGTATTTGAGCACTTCATCGATGGTCGACGCCGAGCCGGACAGTTGCCCGGACGCCTGCGCGGCCATGTACATCGACGCCTCTTCGACCACCGGCAATTCGACGGTCAGACCGTTTTCCTTGAAATAGCCCAGGTCCTGAGCCAGATACAGGGTGCCGTAGCCGACCCACGTGGTGTGGCCGATGGACAGGGTCCCGGCCTGGGCGCTGGTCGCGACCGTGGCGGCAAGAGCAGTGATTGCCAGAGGGTGAGTGAGACGGAGACACAAGGACTTGATCATGGAGCACTCCCGACGCTGTTGATTTAGTTTTGTCATGGGCAGTACGGTCGCCGGCCGTTGTGCAGTTGCTGCCATGGGTCTCTCGCGGACGTTTGGGCGGACAACATTCGGCTGGCGGGCAAGATCGATGGTGGCCCATGTGCGCGGTGAGGAAAATCAGGAAATTGTTGGCTGCAAATGATGAAAAAACTGGGTAGTGCGCACTGCTAAAGGGCGGGGATTGCGGGGATGCGCGAGGTGGGTGCAGATTGGGGATTTTCGGCGGCGGGGAGAATGCTATCGCTGGCAAGCCAGCTCCCACAGGGATCGTGGATGTGCCTGGATCGTGTGAACAACGCTGAAACCTGTGGGAGCTGGCTTGCCAGCGATGGTGCCGAAGCAGTCAATATCCATGCTGCTGACCCACCCCCTTCGCGAGCAAGCTCGCGAAGGGGGCAACTCGGTCTCAGCGCAACTGGAACCAGGTGGTTTTCAACTGGGTGTATTTGTCGAACGAGTGCAGCGACAAATCGCGGCCAAAGCCCGATTGCTTGCCGCCGCCGAAAGGCACCGTCACATCCAGCGCATCCACCGTGTTGACCGACACCGTACCCGCTCGCAACTGCCGCGCCACACGATGCGCGCGGTTGAGGTCATCGGTCCACAACGACGCCGCCAGTCCATACACACTGTCATTGGCCAGCCGAATAGCCTCGGCCTCATCATCGAACGGCATCACCGCCAGCACTGGCCCGAATACCTCTTCGCGAAACAGCGGCATGTCGGCGGTTATACCGGTGAAAATCGTCGGCTCAATGAAGTTGTCAGAGCCATTGAAGCGCCGCTGCTCACCGCCACAAACCCGGGTCGCCCCCGACTGCTCGGCGTTGCGAATGAAGTGCATGATGCCCGCCGTCTGCCTGTGATCAACGATGGCGCCAGCGCTGCTCTGCGGATCCAGCGGATCACCGGGCAACCACCGTTCAGCCTGTGCTTTCAGCCGTTCCACGAACTCATCATGAATCGAACGCTCCACCAGCAAGCGCGAATTGGCCGAGCAGACTTCGCCCTGATTGAAGAAGATCCCGAACGCCGCTTTCTCCGCCGCCAGATCCAGATTCTGACAATCGGCGAACACCAGATTGGCGCTCTTGCCACCGCATTCCAGCCACACCTGTTTGAGGTTGGATCGAGCTGAATATTCCATGAAGTATTTACCCACCTGCGTCGAGCCGGTGAACACCAGGCAATCGACATCCGCGTGCAAACCCAACGCCTTGCCGGTCTGTTCGCCAAGCCCCGGCAACACGTTCAACGCACCCGCTGGCAGCCCCGCTTCCAGCGCCAACTCGGCCAGACGCAAGGCCGAAAACGGCGACTGCTCAGCCGGTTTTAAAATCACCGAATTGCCCGCCGCCAGCGCCGGGGCGAGTTTCCACGCCGCCATGTCCAATGGGAAATTCCACGGCACCACAGCAGCGACTACACCGAGTGCTTCACGGGTGATGGTCGCCAGCACATTCGGCGCACTGGGCGCGACCTGATCGTAGAGTTTGTCGATGCTTTCGGCGTACCAGCGAAACACCCCGGCGGCGCCCGGCACGTCGATGTTGTAAGCGTCCATCACCGGTTTGCCCATGTTCAGCGAGTCGAGCAAGGCCAGCTCTTCGCGATGACTCATCAGCAGATCAGCCAAGCGCAGCAGCACTTGCTTGCGCGCGGCCGGCGGGCGTTGCGACCAAGTGCCAGCCTCGAACACCTGACGCGCATTGCGCACCGCCGCGTCCACATCCTCTTCGCCACACGCAGCGACATTCGCCAGGCATTGCCCGGTCGCCGGGTTGATCGCGGCAAAGGTCTGCCCCGATTGCGCAGCGCAATGTTTGCCGTCGATCACGGCCTGATCGGGAAACTTCAATGCAACGGCGCGGCGCTGCCACTCTGCAAGCTCGAACACGACGGATGCTCCTGAGACGTTATTGTGCCTCGATGGTCGCTCAGGCCCGCACGGGCTAAAAATAGTAAAAATGTCTTCCCAGACAATAAAAACACTGGGCAATGACTTCCCCCAAACGCTGCACAGGTGGCTATGGTTGAAGGATAAAAACATCGTCGTGCAATGGACGTGGCGGCGCACAAATTGCTTTGAAGTCGAGTCCGCTCGTCCTGAGGTTTGCCGTGGCCGCCTACAATTTGCGTCAGCTGAAATATTTCATCACCACCGTCGAATGCGGCAGCGTTGCCGAGGCTTCACGCAAGCTGTACATCGCGCAGCCGGCGATTTCCACCGCGATCAAAGGACTGGAAGACAGCTTCGGTGTGCAACTGCTGATCCGTCATCACGCCCAAGGTGTGTCACTGACGCCAAGCGGTGCGCGGTTTTTTCGCAAGGCTCAAGAGTTGCTGCGCATGGCCAAGGAGTTCGAACAGAACGCCCTCGCCGACAACGACGTGATCGCCGGGCAGATCGATATTGGTTGTTTCGAAACGGTCGCGCCGTTGTACCTGCCGCAGTTGATCGCCGGGTTCTCGGCGTTGTATCCGGGCGTGAAAATCCGCATTCGCGACGGTGAACAGCAAGAGCTGGTGCAAGGCCTGACGTCAGGCGCGTTCGATCTGGTGATTCTGTATGAACATGAACTCGACGCGACCATCCAGACCGAACCGCTGATGCCGGCGCAACGCCCGTATGCGCTGTTGCCCGCCGACCACCGTTTTGCCCAATACAAACAAGTGTCGCTGCGCGATCTGTGTCTGGATCCGATGATCCTGCTCGACGTGCAGCCGAGCCGGACTTACTTCGTCAGCCTGTTTGAAGAACTGGGGCTGACGCCGCGCATCGAGTTCAGCTCGCCGTCGATTGAAATGGTACGCGGGATGGTCGGCCAGGGTTTCGGCTTTTCGATTCTGGTGACCAAACCGCATTCGGAATGCACCTACGACGGCAAGAAAGTCGTGTGCGTGGACATCGTCGAGGACGTCACCGGTTCGGGTTTGGTCGCGGCATGGCTCAAGCGCGGGCAACTGACCAAACCGGCGCAGTTGTTCGCCGATTATTGCCGCGAACAACTGACCGCAAAGACTCACCTTTAACAGCAAAGATCGCAGCCTGCGGCAGCTCCTACAGTATGTCGGTGTCGTACCGTCATTTTGTGGCCGACTTCAATTCGGTAGGAGCTGCCGAAGGCTGCGATCTTTTGCTCTTCAGGTCCCGCGCGGTTTGGCTCGCGCGGTCGCTTCGGCCACCAGCGGATCATCCGGCCAATAGTGCTTCGGATAGCGGCCCTTCAAATCCTTCTTCACCTCGGCATAGGTGCTGCGCCAAAAGTTGGCCAAATCCTGCGTCACCTGCACCGGCCGCCGCGCCGGCGACAGCAGATGCAACTTGACCACCTGCCGCCCGCCGGCAATGCGCGGCGTATCCGCCAGCCCGAACAACTCCTGCAAACGCACAGCCAGAATCGGCGGAAACTCGCTGTAGTCCAGACGAATCGACGACCCCGACGGCACACTCAGATGATGCGGCGCCAGCTCATCGAGCTTTTGCGGCAGCGGCCATGGCAGCAGATTGCGGACGATGCTCGACAGATCGAGATTGGCAAAATGACTGAGTCGCGAGACCTTGCCCAGATACGGCATCAGCCAGTCTTCGAGGGTATCGAGCAACGTCGCATCGCTGACATCCGGCCATTGACTGTCGTCCTGATTGTTCAATTCCAACTGCCGCAACAACGCCACGCGCGCCTGCCACTGGCGCAGCTCCGGCGTCCACGGCAGCAGCTCCAGCCCCTTGCGCCGCACCAGATTGACCAGCGCCTGACTGCGCGCATTTTCATCGAGACCGGTCAACGGCTCACGGCTGAGAATCAGCTCGCCGACCTTGCGCTGACGCTCGGCGCGCAACACGCCTTCGCGCTCGTCCCAGTCCAGTTGATCAACGTTGCGTACCTGTTCGGCGAGCACTGAATCGAACAGCGCCGGATCGAAATCTGCCGCCAGATAAATCCGCTCTTCGCGCTGGCCCTGACGGCTGCCGAGGTCGGCAATGACGATCCACGGCTCTTTCATCAGGCTGTCGGCTTCGGCGAACAACGCCGCGCGACCGTTGGCCAGACGATATTCGGCGCCACCGGCACGCCGCTGTTGCGCGACGCGATCCGGATACGCCAGCGCCAGCAAGGCGCCGAGCCAACGCGGATGATCGGGATCGCTGACCGGCTCGCTGGCCTTGCCGCGCAAGTAACCGCGATATTGCCGCGCCAGTTGCTTGGCGCGCTGCACACCACCCTGCGCACCTCGAGCCGCACGTTCTTCACCCGAGAGCAGTACCAGCCGACTGTGCAGATCGGCCCCGGCGCCACGCAAGATATCGCGCTCGCCGAGCAACGCGGCGACATCGCACGCCATGTTGGCCAGACCCAACGCTTGCCCCCGCAGCAGCAAATGGCCGATGCGTGGATGCGCCGGCAACTCAGCCATGGCCTGACCATGAGTGGTCAGCGCCTCACCTTCCAGCGCGCCAAGCCTTTGCAACAAATCTTGCGCCTGGGCATAAGCTGCTGCTGGCGGGACATCGAGCCAGACCAGTTCGCCCGGCGTCACGCCCCAGCGGCCCAGTTGCAACGCCAGACTGGCGAGATCCGCCGAAAGAATTTCCGCACTGCCATAAGCGGCGAGTTGTTCGTGCTGATCCTGCGACCACAAGCGATAACAAACGCCCGGCTCGAGTCGCCCTGCCCGGCCAGCACGCTGCGTGGCGCTGGCCTTGGAAATCCGCTGGGTATCGAGACGCGTCATGCCGCTGCCCGGATCAAAACGCGGCACCCGCGCCAGCCCGGCGTCGATGACTACGCGCACGCCATTGATGGTCAAACTGGTCTCGGCGATATTGGTCGCCAGCACCACTTTGCGCTGACCGGCCGGCGCCGGATCGATCGCCGCACGTTGCGCATTGAGGTCGAGTTCACCGTGCAACGGGCAGAGCAACACATCGCTGCGCTCACCAATCGAGTCGACCAATTGTTGATGAACGCGCCGGATTTCCGCCTGCCCCGGCAGAAACACCAACAGGCTGCCGGTTTCGTCGTGCAGCGCTTCAAGCACGGTTTGGGTGACGCGTTGATCAATGTATTCGCCGGGCTGAAACGGACGGCCCCAGCGCATCGTCACCGGATACATGCGGCCTTCGCTGCGCAGGATCGGCGCGTCGTCCAGCAACCCGGCCAGACGCTCGCCTTCGAGCGTGGCCGACATCAGCAAAATCTTCAGCGGCTGTTCAGCGCGGAACAGCTCGCGACCGTTCAGACTCAAGGCCAGCGCCAGATCGGCGTCGAGGCTGCGTTCGTGGAATTCGTCGAAGATCAGCAGGCCCACGCCTTCCAGCGCCGGATCATCCTGCAAGCGCCGGGTGAGAATGCCTTCGGTGACCACTTCGATGCGCGTATTGGGGCCGACCTTGCTGTCGAGACGAATGCGATAACCGACGGTTTCCCCGACCTTTTCGCCCAGCTCACTGGCCAATCGTTCTGCGGCTGCACGCGCGGCGAGACGGCGCGGCTCAAGCATCAGAATGGTCTGCCCGGCCAGCCACGCTTCATTGAGCAAAGCCAAGGGCACGCGGGTGGTTTTACCGGCGCCGGGCGGTGCTTCGAGCACGGCTTCGTGGCGCGTCGCCAAGGCTTCACGCAGGGCGGGTAAAACTTCATCGATTGGCAAAGAATTCATGCTGGCTCCAAAACAGAGGCCCGAGTATAACGGCGAACTGGCGGGCGTTCGTCAGGGTCTTAACTTCACACGACGACGCTTCGTTCTTAGATCAATCAGGAGATTTCCCATGCGCTTACCTTTTCGCCTGATCGGCGGTGTACTGGTCGCCACCCTGCTCACGCAAATCACCGCGTGCGGTTCGATTTTCTACCCGGACCGGCGCGGTCAGATCGACGGCAAGATCGATCCGGCGATTGCCGTGCTCGACGCCGTGGGCCTGCTGTTCTACGTCATTCCCGGGCTGATCGCGTTTGCCGTCGACTTCGCCACCGGCGCGATCTACTTCGAACCGGGCCACACCGCGCAGATCGATCCGGCCAAGCTCAAGCAAGCCATCGGTCCGGACGGTCAAGTCGATAATCACAAGTTGCAGGCTATTCTCGAAAGCGAGTTGGGCCGAGATTTCCCACTGGATGACCCGCGCCTGATTCAACACAAGGGCAGCACTCAACAACTGGCGATGTTCGGCCTGCAACCCGCCGCTTAAAAAGGAAGTTAAATGACATCCAGCCCCGAACACGCCCGCCTGCTGCGGCTGGCGACCCGCGCCTCGGTGGCGGTGGCGTGCACGCTGATCATCGCTAAAGCCATCGCCTGGTGGCTCAGCGGTTCGGTGAGCATGCTCGCCGGCCTCACCGACTCGGCGCTGGATGGCGTCACTTCGCTGCTCAATCTGCTGGCAGTGCATTACGCGCTGCGCCCGGCCGATGACGATCACCGTTATGGTCACGGCAAGGCGGAATCGCTGGCGGGCATGGCGCAGGCGCTGTTCATTGGCGGCAGTGCGGTGTTGATCGCGCTTCAGGCCTATGAACGCATCCAGCATCCGGAACCGCTTGGCGCGCCGTGGATCAGCATTGGCGTGATCATTTTCTCATTGCTGCTGACGGTGGCCTTGCTGGTGCTGCAGCATCGAGTGATCAAGCAGACCGGTTCCAATGCCGTGCGTGCCGACTCACTGCATTACCGGTCCGACCTGTTACTCAACGGCAGTATTCTGGTGGCGCTGATGTTGGCCGGGTTCGGCTGGCATCAACTGGATGCGTGGTTCGGACTTGGCATTGCCGCCTATATCCTGTGGAGTGCGATCCAGATCGCCCGGGAAAGTTTTTCGGTGTTGATGGATGAAGAACTGCCAACAGATGTCAGTCAGCACATGCTCGAACTGGCGTGCAGTGTGCCGGGCGTATTGGGCGCGCATGACTTGCGCACGAGGATTTCCGGCAACCACTGGTTCGTGCAGTTGCACCTGGAGTTGCCGGGGGAGCTGACCCTGTCAGTGGCGCACGGCATCAGCGACCAAGCCGCCGATGCCATTCACAAGGCCTACCCGCGGGCCGAAGTGCTGGTGCACGCCGACCCGCAGGAAGTGGTCAAGTCAGAGCGGGCGCAAACCCGGCTTCAGTAACTGACCTGATAACCGCGACTGCTCAGGCAATTGCCCTGCGCCTGACGGTACGTCTGCACCACTTCGGGCGCCGGTTGATACGTCGCGGTGCGCGGATCGAAACCGCTTTGCTGCACCGCGTACTGGTAGCACTGATAACCGTCTTGCTGCACCTGCTCCGGCGACTGGCCGTTGGCCGGATACGCTTCGACGTCATAGCCTTGGGATTGCGGCTGCGGCTGTTGCTGCACCGGCGGCTCGACCACCACGTAATCCTGCGTCGCTTCCTGATACGCGTAGTAGGAACCGGCGGCGAGGAACAGCAGCGAACCACCGATCCACACCTCACGGGCGTAATCCGGCAAATACTGGATGCGAATCCCGCGCGGCGGCTGCACGACGATGTAGCGCGGGCCTTGCGGGCGATACCAGTAGCCGCCGGAAAAGAAGTAATCCTGACCACGATACGGCACGCGGTAATCGCGATCCGGGAAGCGGTCGATCACATGTCCCGGCCGGTATTGCGGGCCTGGGCCCCAACCGTTGCCATGCCCGTCGGGGCGCCCCGGCCAGCGATTGTCGTTGGGCCGGTTGCCGGTCTGCCATTGCTGGTTGTGGTAACCGTTCTGCGGACGCTCGTCGCGGTAGTAACCCTGACGCGGCTCTTGAGTCTGGCGTACGGCGTCGGGCCGTGGCTGGATCGGCAGGCTGTTGGCCGGCAGTTGCGGCGGTGGTGGCGGCTGACGTACCGGGTTGGGGTTGTAAGCCGGGCGATTCTGATCGCGGTTCTGCCACTGGCCATTGTTGTTGCCGTTGTGCTCGAACTGGCGGCTGTTGTCGCCACGAATGATTTCGTTGTTCTGCGGGCGCGGCTGATTCTGTTGCGGCTGATTCTGCGATGGATTGTTCTGCGGACGCGGCTGATTGTTGCCGCCACGGCCCTGATTGTTGCCCTGATGATCCTGGCCGTGGCCTCCGCCCTCCGGGCCGCGATTCTGTGGCTCATCGGCGAGCGTTTGCACACTGACACTCACACACAGCAAACCAACACTGGCCAGACGCCAAATGCGCGAATTCATGCTTTTTCTCACTGCGGGGCCTGTAAATGTAAGAGGACTTGTAGCTAAGACCGGGATTACACACACCGGGTTCTGCAACAGGTTATCAGTCACGCAACTTATTTATTGAGCGCCCGGCATGAAATCGCAGGCAAGAAAAAAGGGAGACCCGTCGGCCTCCCTTCTAGAGAACTTCGTCCTGGCTCGACGCTTTTGACGTCGGCTCACCTCACGCCGTCTTCTGGACAGTGTGCAGCTCGGGGGCCGGCACAACCCCGGTGGGGGTGGCGGCCGCGGCAGGCCGGATAGGGCGGGCCGCGTGGACTGTGTTACCGAGCAGTGATTCTGGTGATAAGAATAGGCCTGAGACGGCGGCAGAGGATTGCGAAGATTGCTGAAATAAACACCACTTGCGCAATTTTTAACCCTGGATAGATAATCCGCCGCAATAGTTACAACCAAGGACAGATTGATGAGCAAACTCGACCGTTACGACCTGAGCATTTTGGCGGAATTGCAGCGCGACGCCCGCATCTCCAACCAGGAATTGGCCGAGCGCATCGGTCTGTCGCCCTCCCCTTGCTCGCGCCGGGTCAAGCAACTGGAAGACGACGGGTATATTTCGCGTCAGGTGGCGTTGCTCGATCGCAAGATGCTTGGGCTGAGCCTAACGGCGTATGTGCTGATCGGCATGGACCGGCATACGCCGGAGCGTTTTGAGAACTTCGAGGCGGCGATTCGCACGTTGCCGCAGGTGTTGGAGTGCAGTCTGGTGACGGGTGTGGATGCCGATTACCAGTTGAAAGTGGTGGTGCCGGATATGGATCACTATCAGAAATTGTTGCTGGGACATTTGACGCGGATTGAAGGGGTGACGAGTGTGCGCTCGAGTTTTGTGCTGAATCAGGTGTTGAACAGCACGGAACTGCCGCTGACCCACCTGCGCAACTGATCAAAGGCACCCTCATCGGAACGCCGCCCGCCCAGCCCTCTCCCCCAGGAGAGGGAGCCGAACGAGGTGTCTGCTGTCATACATCGACCTGAAAGATTGAGTCGATTATGGATTCACAACAGAACGTTCAGGTCGGCGTATTCCTTGAGCATCCCTCGGTCAGTCCCCTCTCCCTCCGGGCGGTCCGACGTTTCGGGAGGGTTAGGGTGAGGGCAACAGTTCCGGATCAGACCCAGATCAATGCCACCCCACACACCTTGGCGTATACTCGCCGCGCCCTTTTTGCCCCATGCGCGCCGGAGAAACCCAATGGATCCAGCATTATTAGAGGAGTGGATGATGACCGGCCTGGTCAGCATCCTGATCATTTTCATGGGTTTCATCGTCTGGGATTTGGCGAAGAAGTCCAAGGCCGGGCGCTTTGGCTCGTTCATTCTGTTCTTCGTGCTGGGCCTGGGCGTGGCCGCGTTCATCATCAAGAGTGTGGTGATCGGCCTGATCGAATCCGGCGCTCTATAAGCGCGCCGGCACTTCCTTCCACTGGCCCTGGTCGAGCCCCTCGATCGTCCAGTCACCAATCTTCACCCGCACCAGCCGCAATGTCGGCAACCCGACTGCCGCGGTCATGCGCCGTACCTGACGGTTGCGCCCTTCGCGAATCACCAGCTCCAGCCATGAAGTCGGTATGGTCGCGCGAAAGCGCACCGGCGGATTGCGCGGCCACAACTCAGGCTCGTCCAGTTGTTGCGCTTCGGCCGGCAAGGTCATGCCGTCATTCAACTCAACACCATCCCGCAGACGCTGCAACTGCTCGGCCGTCGGCACGCCTTCGACCTGCACCCAATAAGTCTTCGCCAGTTTGTGTTTCGGATCGGCGATGCGCGCCTGCAACTGCCCGTCGTTGGTCAGTAGCAACAACCCTTCGCTGTCACGATCCAGGCGACCGGCCGGATAAATGCCGGGCACATCAATGAAATCCTTGAGGGTCGCCCGCCCTTCGCCGTCGCTGAATTGCGTCAGCACATCGAACGGTTTGTTGAACAGGATCAATTTCGGCTCGGCCGGGGGTGCCTTGGCAACACGGCGCGGGGAAGACGACTGAGGCTTCGCGCCAGGGCGGCGGGAAGGTGGACGTGGAGGACGGGACATGGCGAAAAGAACATCTAACGGTCGAGGCTGACAATGCTAGTACCCCGACCGCCAAATGACCACGACTAACCGTTAACGGAACGGCGGTTCGTCGAAGCTGCGCAGTTTGCGCGAGTGCAGCGAGTTGAGTTCAGTGCGCAGCAGGTCCACCGCTTCGATGCCGATCTTCAAGTGCTGGCTGACCGCACGCTCATAGAAGGCGTTGGCCGAACCCGGCAGCTTGATTTCACTGTGCAGCGGTTTGTCCGAAACGCACAGCAACGTGCCGTACGGCACCCGCAAGCGATAACCCTGCGCGGCAATCGTGCCGCTTTCCATGTCCACCGCCACGGCGCGGGACAGGTTGATCAACGGCCGCTCCTGCGCCCAGCGCAATTCCCAGTTACGGTCGTCGTAGGTCAGCACGGTGCCGGTGCGCAGGCGTTTTTTCAGGTCATCGCCCTTCTCGCCGGTGACATTCGCCGCTGCTTGTTGCAGCGCCATTTGCACTTCGGCCAGTGCCGGGATCGGAATGTTCGGCGGCACCACGCGGTCGAGAATGCCGTCGCGACGCATATAAGCGTGGGCCAGCACATAGTCGCCAATGGTCTGCGACTGACGCAGGCCACCGCAGTGGCCGATCATCAGCCAGCAATGCGGACGCAGCACCGCCAGGTGATCGGTGATGTTCTTGGCGTTGGACGGGCCGACGCCGATGTTGACCAGGGTCACGCCGTGGCCATCGCTGGCAATCAGGTGATAGGCCGGCATCTGGTAACGGTGCCAGACCACACCGGCAGCAATCGCCGAGGCTTCGCCGTGATCCATGCCCTTCTCGATGATCACGTTGCCCGGCAAGACCATGCGCACGAAACGCGGGTCGCTGCGCAGTTGCTCCAGACCATGGACGATGAACTGGTCGACGTAGCGGTGATAGTTGGTCAGCAGAATCCACGGCTGCACATGGCGCCAGTCGCTGCCGGTGTAGTGCACCAGACGACGCAGCGAGAAATCCACGCGCGCGGCGTCGAACAAGGCCAGTGGCAGCGGATCGGTGTTTTCCCAGTCGTAGAGACCGTCGGCGATGCCGTCGGTGGCCGCGGACAGGTCGGTACTCGGGAACACCCGCGCCAGCACGGCAGCGGTGACGCCGGAGCCGGCCAGTTCATCGCCCTGCTCGACCACATACGGATACGGAATATTTTGCTGGCTGACGCCGACTTCCACGGTCACGGTGAAGTCATGCATCAACGGCACAAGTTGTTCGAGCAGGTATTTGCGGAACGCCGCCGGGTGGGTGACGGTGACGCTATAAGTGCCCGGCAATTGCACCTTGGCGTAAGCGCGGGTGGTCTGTGGGACTTCGCCCTGGCAATGGTAGGTCAGACGCAGTTCGGGATAACGAAACAGAGCACGCTGCGCAGCGTCGGGTTCGACGCGATCCTTGAGGTAACGCTTGAGCGCCGAGTTCAGCGCAGTGGTGGCCCGCTCGTGCAACTCGGCCAGACGATCCACGGCTTGTTCGGCGGTTTGAACGACAATAAACGCTTCGGTCACGATCAGCTTCCTGTGTTCTGACTTGCAGAGCTTCATCTTGCCTGCATCGTGG
>Ga0163161_10001286_pt1 | contig 18706 bp, 16 predicted proteins | sample S45metaG_FD_129847 | JGI IMG/M metagenome (GOLD analysis project Ga0163161, IMG submission 129847) | Switchgrass rhizosphere microbial communities from Kellogg Biological Station, Michigan, USA - S4-5 metaG | ecosystem: Host-associated > Plants > Roots > Rhizosphere > Soil | place: USA... | reverse complement strand
TCCTTAAAGAAACAGTTTAGAAAGAATAAAAACTGTATTTTTGTAGCATTACCAATATAAAATACTGTAATTTAATATGGCTCAATACGAACTATTGTTACCAAAAATGGGTGAAAGTGTTGCGGAAGCAACGGTGATTAAATGGGTAAAACAACCAGGTGATTCCATTGATTTAGATGATACCATTCTGGAAATCGCTACTGATAAGGTAGACTCTGAAGTTCCTTCTCCGGTTGCCGGTAAATTGGTAAAACAGTTATTTGCTGCAGATGAAGTTGCCCAGGTGGGCGATGTAATTGCCATTATTGAAACTGAAGGCGGAGAAACCTCTACAGCACAAGCTCCGGTTGCGGAAAAGCCAATAGTTGAAGAAAAAATTGAAAATATTCCTGGAATTGCACAGCTTCCATCAGAAAATACTCCTGTAGCAACTGATTTCAGCGCCTCTGACCGCTTTTATTCTCCTCTGGTTAAAAGTATTGCTGCACAAGAAAATATCTCGTTAGCTGAGCTTGATGCGATTAAAGGGTCTGGTGCTGACGGCCGGTTAAATAAAGATGATCTATTAGATTATATTGCCAATAAAACTGGAACATCGCCAATTTTAACTAAAACAGTTACCCTAACAGCGCCTGCTCCGCCAACAAGCCAAGCGGCTGAAAATAAAGTAAGTTCAGCACCTGTTGTAAATAAAACATCAACAACCAGTGTTAGTGGTGGCGATGAAATTATCGAAATGGATAGAATGCGTAAACTGATTGCCGATCATATGGTAATGAGCAAAACAACTTCACCGCATGTAACTTCGTTTGTTGAAGCCGACGTAACCAATATGGTTTTGTGGCGCAATAAAGTAAAAAATAGCTTTGAGAAACGTGAAAATGAAAAGATAACGTTTACACCAATTTTTGTAGAAGCAGTTGCCAAAGCCATAAAAGATTTTCCGATGATCAATGTTTCGGTTAACGGCACGCAGATTATCAAAAAACGTGATATCAATATTGGTATGGCTGCCGCTTTACCAAGTGGAAACCTAATCGTTCCTGTAATTAGAAATGCCGATCAGTTAAATTTGGTTGGCTTAACAAAAGCAGTTAATGATCTGGCTGCAAGAGCGAGAAACTCAAAGTTAAAGCCTGATGAAACGCAAGGAGGCACTTTTACATTAACCAATGTAGGTAGTTTCGGAAATGTAATGGGCACACCAATTATTAACCAACCTCAGGTGGCTATTTTAGCGGTTGGCGCCATTAAAAAGAAACCAGCTGTTTTAGAAACCGAACATGGCGATGTGATTGCAATTAGGCACATGATGTTCTTGTCTTTATCTTACGACCACAGGGTTGTGGATGGCTCTTTAGGAGGAATGTTTGTGCGTAGAGTAGCAGATTATTTAGAAAGCTGGGACCTGAACAGAGAAATTTAGTCAGTTTATATAATTACCAGTTTTCAGTTGGTTTAGTATCAACAATTTACCAGTTTAACAATCAAGAATGTTAGCTTCAAATTTAAAATCGATAGTTTCAGATAACGTATTGCATGCCAAATGGTTAAATACGCTATCTTATATGGAAAATGCAGGTGCAAAGAAAATTTCAGCTTCAGAGCATAAAGAAAATGTAAACCTGATTATTCTTAAACACGCTGCAGAAGAACACCGCCATGCTTATTATTTAAAAAAGCAGATTTCTAAGATTGACGAAACACTTTGTAAAACCTACACCAATGCCGAGTTGTTATCTCCAAATCATACCAAGTACTATTTGCATGCTTTGGATATTGCGGTTTGTCGTTATTTAAAAGCTGTATTTAATCTTTCCGGTTACGATTTAAAATTCGCCGCTTATTTATTTGTTACCTATGCGATTGAAGTGCGTGCCGATGAACTGTATCCAATTTATCAAGCGGTTTTAGATGAAGCAAAAAGTAAGGTAAATGTTAAGTCGATTATATTAGAAGAAGAAGGTCATCTGGAAGAAATGATGAACCAACTGGTTAGTTTTTCTGATGACTGGGAAAATCATGCAGCTGAAGTAATCAAAATCGAAAAAGCTTTATTTGAAAGTTGGGTTGCTGCATTAGCTGCAGAATTGCCGATCAGTGCTTAATTATATCTCGTCATTGCGAAATGGCTTTTCGTTGTTTCTTCTCGCAATGACGATTTTTCGTTAAAAACCAATCCAGCTCATCGTTGTTTCTAAATAAACACAAATATCATGGCTAAGTTTTCAGATTTAATTAACGGTGACAAACCTGTTCTTGTTGATTTTTTTGCCGAGTGGTGCGGTCCTTGTAAAATGATGAAGCCCATTTTGGAGCAGTTAAAATCTCAGGTTGGCGATGCTGTTTCTATCATTAAAGTAGATATTGATAAGAATCAACCAGCTGCTTCTTCCTATAATATTCAAGGCGTACCCACTTTAATTCTCTTTAAAAACGGAAAACAGGTGTGGAGACAAAGTGGTGTTTTACAAGCATCACAGTTGAAACAGATAATTGATGCCTACGCCTAAACTTCTACCACACTTTTAGGCGTTACTGCAAAAATGCGTTCGTTTGCTTTTGGATAAACCGTATAAAGTCCGGTAAACAAACTAAAAGCTGGCAACACGGCGTAATCTTTACCAAAATAGAAGCATGGAAATTTTAATCTTTGCTTGGCTTTGCCTACAATGGTTACACCTGGATGGATATGGCCGCTGATGGGGTATAATTCTTCCTCAGTACAATTTGGCGCATCATGAATAAAGCAAAACGGCCCCAGGCAAAAACTAGGTTCATGTATTTCGATATTCATTGCAGCATAATTGGCATCCGAAAGCCTATCGTGGTTCCCTTTTACCAATAGAAAATCAAGTTCTTGATATTGTTTTCTCCATGCAGAAAATTCATCAATATCGGTATTTAAACCATGATGAAACATATCTCCATTAATTAGCAATGTTTTAGGATGGTATTGTTTGATCAATAAACTTAAGCGCTGAAGATCTGTTTCGGCAATAGTAGCAGGTACTTGCAAACCGGCCTGACGGAAGTGCGCAGATTTCCCCAAATGCAGATCGCTTATGGCTAAAAGCTGATGTTTGGGTAAAAATAAAGCCCTTTCTTTATCTAAAATCAGTTCTTCACCCTGGCTTGTAATGTTCATTTATTTCGCATTATTGTCATCCTGAACCTGTCGAAGGATTTTTTAAATTCCGACAGATCCAAGAAGATGTATCTATCTAATTTTCTCTGATTCCGCTTTCATCCGTATAATCCGTTGTTCCAATTCTTCTGAACTCATATTTTCACGAAGGCTATCTACCTTGATCGGGAAGGAAAGCGGTGTAAAACTTTTAGGATTGGTAATTACAATTGCCCCATGCTGAATTCGATCCAACGCTGCCGCCAATCTTGGCTCTTCCAGTTGTTGATAAAATACTTCATCGTATGCCTGTCGCAAAAGTAAATTATGTTTGTCGTAATCGCTAAAAACATTAAAAAATAAACCAGCAGATGACTGGAGGTGCTTATTGGCCACATATTTACCAGGGTAACCCTGAAAAACGAGTCCGGAAATGCAGGCAATATCTCTAAATTTCCGTCTTGCCATTTCTGTTGAATTAATACTCAATGTAATATCTTCGGTCAAATTTACAGGCGAAAAAACCTCATAGGCAATCGATTCGTCCATAGGAATTTCCGTTTCACTCAAAAGTTCAAAGCCATAATCGTTCATGGCAATAGAAAAACTGATCGGTAACAATTTACTTAAACGATAGGCAACCAGTGCCGCCAAAACCTCATGTACCAAACGCCCTTCAAATGGATAGGCAAAGAGATGAAAACCTTCTTTATTATTGATGAGTTCTATAAGTAGCTCATCATTTTTGGGTACATGAGAACGTTTTTCCTGTAATAGAAACAGCGGATACACGGCATCTAATTCTTCATCCTGATGTGTTTTATCCAATGCTTCATTGTATTTCTTCCGCAAAACTGACCCCAAATTGGAAGATAGGGGTAAGCGGCCACCATTCCAGCTCGGAGAGATCGCATTTTTCTGTTTACTTACCCTCACCATAACAGTCATATCTTTTACCTGGATAAATTCTAAAACCCTGCCAGCCAAACGGAAATTATCGCCAGCTTTTAAACGGGTAACAAAATATTCTTCAACCATGCCGATGTAACCACCAGAGATGAATTTAACTTTTAACATTGCATCACTTACAATTGTTCCAATATGCAAGCGGTGCCGCATGGCCAATTGTCTGCTCTTTACTTTCCAAAGCCCATCTTCATCCTTAACCACTTTCTTAAATTCGGTGTAAGCACTTAAACTATCTCCACCTGAGGTAATAAATTGCATTATCCAGGTCCATTCTTCAGGAAGGATAAGCTTAAAAGCATGGGTGTTCTTAATCTCTTCGTAAATAATTTTATCATCAAATCCGTCGCCTATGGCCAGCGTAACCAAATATTGAACCAAGGTATCAAATACCATAATAAAGGGCTCACGGCTCTCTATATTGTTTGTTTTGGCTGCTTCTTTAATCGCTGCTGCTTCTACCAGTTCTAATGCATGTGTAGGTAAAAAATATATTTTAGAGGTTTCGTGAGGGGAGTGGCCCGATCGGCCCGCCCTTTGCAAAAACCTGGCAACACCCTTTGGCGAGCCTACCTGGACAACGGTATCAACAGGTTTGAAATCTACCCCCAAATCTAACGATGAAGTAGCAATAACAGCTTTAAGCTGTCCGGTATGTAAGGCATCCTCAATCCAGTTACGAAGCTCAAAATCTATCGATCCATGGTGTATGGCAATCCTTCCAGCAAGTTCTGGTTCGATATTCAACAAATGCTGATACCACATTTCCGATTGTCCGCGGGTATTGATGAAGATTAAAGTAGTTTTACTTTTCTCGATAATTGGTAAAAGCTTGTAGGCTAGCTTTAAGCCCAAGTGTCCAGCCCAAGGCAATGTTTCGATATCATCGGGTAAAATTGATTTGATTAGGATTTTCTTTTCTAAATCGGCTTTAACAATAATCCGTTTGGCCTCCATATTGGGCTCGAGTACATCCAGTGCCTCTTCAATATTACCAATGGTAGCCGAAATTCCCCAAATTCTTAAAAACTGGTTTTTCTCTAACTTTTGTAAGCCCTTAATCCGAGATACCGCCAATTCCACCAACACGCCTCGTTTGCTACCCAAAAGTTCATGCCATTCATCAGCAACAATGCATTTAAGATTTTTGAACAAAGTTGAAGCGCCTTTTTGCGCCAATAATAAGTGCAGGCTTTCTGGCGTTATCAACAAAATTTCAGGCATCGATTTTTTCTGCTGCAGTTTCTCTGCCTGAGAGGTATCGCCATTACGCACACCAACGTGCCAATCCAATTCCAGCTCCAATAAGGTTTCACGCATGGCCCTTGCAATATCTTTAGCCAGGGAGCGGAGTGGCGTAATCCAGATTAACTGTAAACGGTCTTTTGCTTTTTTATTGTTGGCTTCAGTTGCATTTAAGGCCTCAATCACTACTGCTAAAAATAAAGAAAATGTTTTCCCGAAACCCGTTGGTGCATTTACCAAGCCGCTGTAACCATCCAAATAATACTGCCAGGCATCTTCCTGAAACTGAAAAGGCTTGCGTTTATTGGCCCTTAGCCAGGCTTTTATCTTTTTATAACCTTTGGTTTTGGTTTGGTCCATGCTTAAATATCGCTGCTTTTGATGGTTTTCTAATTATTTTTTGAAAAGCAATAACAATAATGCTTCGGTTACGGCAGTCCCGCCATTTGCTCTACCTTTTTTGTAATTACCGTTAAATGTTAATTTATCAATAACCAAAAAGGGTACCGCTGCTGTCGGGTTTAAAATCGTGAGGCTGTCCAACCAAATCTATTTCCTCGGTCTGTGTCCTCACAGACTGAAGTTTTTAATTATGATAAAGATGGTCTGTGAGGACACAGACCATGGAACCTCATTATAAAGTAGACTGCAGCAGTTGCCTCAAATCTTCCAAAGTATTAATTTCATCGGCTTTTTTATCTTTTCGCCACCGTAATATACGCGGAAAACGCAAAGCTAACCCTGCCTTATGCCGTTTACTTTCAGCAATTCCCTCAAATGCAATTTCGAAAACCAGTTCGGGTTTTACGGTACGTACCGGGCCAAACTTTTCAATTGCATTTCGGGTTACAAAGGCATTTACTTCTTTAATTTCTTTATCTGTTAAGCCCGAATAGGCTTTTGCAATCGTGACTAAGTTTTCGCCATCACGAACTGCAAAGGTATAATCGGTAAAGAAATTAGCCCTTCTGCCACTTCCTTTTTGTGCATAAATCATTACCGCATCAACCGTGTAGGGATTGATTTTCCATTTCCACCAATCGCCCCTTTTTCTTCCGCTATGATAATGAGAGGTCAACTTCTTCAACATAATCCCTTCGCTATTAATCGATCGAGATGTTTGTCTTAATTTGGCTAATTCTTCCCACGAATGGCAATTGATTACCGGAGATATCATCACCGGACTTTCAGCTAAACCACCAATCAACCCTTCGAGTATTTTTCGTCTTATACTTAGAGGTTCTTCTCTAAAATCTTTGGCTTCATATTCTAAAATATCATATACAAAAAAGCCAATGGGCGCGTCTTCCAATTGTTTTTTACTAATCGTTTTGCGGTTTAAACGTTGTTGCAGCGTACTGAATGATAAAACCTGTTTATCTTGCACAGCCAGTATTTCGCCATCTAAAACCACACCATCAGGCAAAACGTCGATCATAAAATGCAGCTCGGGGAACTGTTCTGTAACCAGTTCTTCGCCACGGCTCCAGATAAAGAGTTCTCCATTCCGCTTTACAATCTGCCCGCGGATGCCATCCCATTTCCATTCGGCCTGCCATTCGGAAATATCACCTAATTTCTCTGGTTCCTGCTCTAAGGCATAGGCGAGGCAAAAGGGGTAAGGCCAGGAATTATCGGTATTCACATGGATACCATTTATCAGTTCGTGAAAAGTAATTTCGTAAGGATTCCATTTCCCCATAATGCTGTGCATAATCTGGGCGCTATCTAAACTGCTTTGTTTAGCCAGCGCATTCACGAGCATTTTATTGGAAACACCAATCCTGAAATTTCCAGAAATCAATTTGTTAAAAATAAAACGTTCCTGTGTTTCAAGTTTGTTCCATGCACTCAGAATAAATTCTTTTTTAGTTTCATCATCTTTACCTTCCAGATCATGCAAATCTTCAACCCATTTATGCAATTGAAAATCTGAGGTATTTTCGGCAGGCGGCAATAACAGGGCAATGGTTTCGCTTAAATCGCCAACATTTGCATAACTTTCGGCAAATAACCATTCTGGTGTTTCGGTAATGTTTATGGCCCAGTATTTAAGCAGGGCTGATTTAATCGGTCTTTTAGGTTTTTTACCTGTAAACAATGCGATAACCCACACCTTATCTTTATCATCAGCATGGTTAAAATAATTAACCAATGCTGCAATTTTATCGTTGGTTTTATTGCTCAGTTCGAGCTGTTGGATCAATTGGGCAAAACGTTTCATCGTTATTTATTTTCGTTTTGATCAACTAGATCTACTTTATTTTCTTCATCATCTTCTTGCCCAAATTTGGTTAACACTTCAGCAGATTCTATGCCTGCATCATTTAAAAACCGACTAAAGGCAGCCGTAAAACCATGCGTAACATATACTTTTTCCGCTCCGGTTGCAGTAATGGCTTCCATTAAGCCGGGCCAGTCGGCATGATCACTCAGCGCAAAGCCGGCATCGGCACTTTGCCAACGGCGGTGTGCCCGCACCTGCATCCAACCAGAACAAATACCTGTTACGGGCTGAGCTAAATTTTTGATCCAACGGCTGTCCCTCATAGCAGGCGGCACAATTACAATACCTTTCTGTAATTCATCCTTAGTAGTTTCTGGAGTAATTCTGATGGTTTTTGGAAGCTTTACACCTGCATCAATAATCACTTCATTCAGATTAGCAATACTGTTATGTACATAAATAGGAATATCACCAGCCAAATTTTTAATTAAACGTTGTGCTTTACCTAAACTATAGGCAATTAATACACTTGTTTTTTGCTGTATAATATTATCGCTCACCCAATTCTTGATGCCATTAAAAACAACTTCTTGCTTTTGCCATTTATAAACAGGTAAACCAAAAGTACTCTCAGAAACAAAAGAATGGCACTTTACAGGCTCGAAGGGTGTGGTAATGCCATCATCTTCAATTTTATAATCACCAGAGATTACGCAAATTTCACCTTTATAAGCTAAACGTACCTGAGCAGATCCGATAATATGTCCGGCAGGAAAAAATGAAATATTCACTCCATTACGTGTAATACTTTCTCCATACTCCAATGTTTCTACGTTCAAATCTTCGCTGATCCTGCGTTTGATGATGGGCTTGGTTAAGGTATGGCAGAGATAGTATTTATTTCCAAAACGCACATGATCGCTATGTCCGTGCGTTGTAACCGCATAATCTACAGGCCACCAGGGGTCTATATAAAAATCGCCCTGCCTACAGTAAATTCCTCTTTTGGTAAATTCTATTAATGCCATAGCTACTAAACAATAAATTTATTGATTAGTTTTAGATCAATATCGGCTAAATGCCCGATAATTTAAAATATCGGCTAATTACCCGATAAATAGAAATATCGGCTAATTAGCCGATATTAGTTTTGAAATATGGATAATAAGTTCGATATTGTAGTATGATTTGCATTATAACAGGTGATATTGTAGGCTCAAGGAAGATTAAAGATAGCTGGTTGTTAAGCTTAAAAACCGCTTTAAAAATAGTTTCCGATCAGAATAGTAAGTGGGAGATTTACCGGGGGGATAGTTTTCAGGTAGAAGTTGAGCCAGAAAATGCCATCAGGGCTGCTGCTTATTTAAAAGCATCTATCAGGATAAATAAACCTGCAGATGTAAGGATGGGCATTGGAATTGGAGATATCAAAAACAAACGGAAAAAACTTTCAGAATCAAGCGGAGATGCTTTTGTAAATTCAGGAGCGGCATTTGACAGTTTAAAACAAGCTAAGGTTAATTTAGCCATTAAAACCGATTCTGCTGATTTTGATGAAGAAATTAATGTCTTAATAAAACTTTCGCTAATATCAATGGATAGCTGGGGAGTTGTAGCTGCCGAAATGGTAAAACTTGCCTTAGAGAACAATAACCTGTTACAAAGCGAACTGGCAGCTATTTCAGGCCGAACGCAATCATCAGTAAGCGAAGCTTTAAAGCGTGCACATTATACAGAAATTATGGAAATGGACAGGCTTTACCGTAAAAAATTGAACCAAATGATTTTAAAATAATGGATATCTATTTAATCAAGCTTATCCTTGTACATTTAATTGGAGATTTCTTTTTACAACCAAATGCTTGGGTAAAAGATAAAGAAAGGAAAAAATTAAGATCAATAAAGCTCTATCTGCACGTGGCCATCCACATAGCTTTGATCTTCCTTATTTTTTTAAACTTTGACGTATGGAGGGTTGCACTATCAATAGGAGTGCTTCATTTTGTAATTGACGCTTTAAAATCAATCTTTCAGAACAAAAAAAATGCACGGATACTGTTTTTTGTTGACCAGGTTTTACATTTCACTTCGATAATAGTAGTGTGGCATTTTTTTTATAAGGGAAGTTTAAACATCAGTTTTTTTAATGAAACCAAAACCTGGGTTTTAATTGCAGGAGCTTTATTTCTAACGATGCCTACATCTATTGTGATGCGGGTAATTATTGCCAAATGGCTTCCTGACAACCAACCAGACAGCCCGCAGTCGCTACAAAACGCAGGTAAGTACATCGGGATACTGGAAAGAGTGCTGATTTTCTTATTTATCTTAACCAATCATTTCGAAGCTGTTGGCTTTTTACTCGCAGCCAAATCCATATTTCGGTTTGGCGATTTAAAAGAAGCACACGACCTTAAATTAACTGAATACGTATTGATCGGAACTTTATTAAGCTTTGGTATAGCCATTGTAACGGCTATGCTTATTCAAATGTTTATTGCATAAAAAAAGCAGCCCGAAAGCTGCTTTTAAATTTTTCTATCTTGCTCCCGGAGGGCAGTTTTCTTTTAAAAACTTAGTGTAAGTTAAGGATAAATGTTTGCCGGTTCCTTCGCCCTCAGAGATACTGTGGGTGCGGTTTGGATAACTCATCAATTGAAAAACCTTTCCGTTTTTAATTAACTCATTAATCAGCATTTCGGCATTCTGGTAATGTACATTATCGTCGCCAGTACCGTGGATGTACAATAAATTGCCTTTTAAGTTTTTAGCATAAGTAATCGGAGAACCTTTAACATATGCCTCTTTACTTGGGAAAGGGGTACCCATATAACGCTCCTGATAAACATTATCGTAGGTTAATTGATTACCAACTGCTGCAATTGCAATACCCGTTTTATAAATTTCTGGATATTGGAACATCAGGTTTAAAGTAGATGAGCCGCCACCGCTCCAGCCCCAAACAGCAACACGGTCTTTATCCATAAAGGCATTAGTAGCCAAAAGTTTTTTAGCGGCCATCGCCTGGTCGCGGATATTGATCGCCCCAATATTTTTATAAATACTTTTGCGCCATATACTCCCTTTTGGAAGAGGGGCACCTCTATTATCCATTGAAATATAGATATAGCCATCTTTGGCCATATCACCGGCATATAAACGGTTTCTTCCTGCACCATACGTATCTAATGCTGTAGCTGAAGCAGGCTCACCATAAACATAAAATACTACAGGGTATTTCTTATCTGGATTAAAATTATCAGGTTTTTTCATCCAACCGTCCATTTCAATACCATCTTCAGTAGTTACTTTAAAAAACTCAACTTTGTTTTTAGTTGCCGCTTGCTTAGCTAATTGTGTAGTAATGCTCCCGTCCATTGTAAATGGATTTCCTGTAGTAAAGTTTATCCACTCTGCAATTGGCTCAACAAGTGAACTGTTATATGAATGGCGGGCAAAAGCAGCATTTGGAGAAATATCGTAATTGTGTGTTCCTGGTAAAACCGAAGGTGTAACCTGTTCTAATTTACCTTTTCCATCTAATTTGGTTTTAAATAGATATTTCTGAGTGGCATTTATTGGTGATGCCAGAAAATAGACCATGTTGTTTTTTACATCGATCAATTTTACATCAATCACATCATAATTGCCTTTCGTAACCAGTGTTTCTTTTTTTCCATCCAAACTGATTCTATACAAGTGGTTCCAACCATCCTTTTCAGATACAATTGTAAACTCTTTATTATCATTTAACCATTTCCACTCATCCTGTGCATCAATCCAGGCTTTAGCTTTTTCGGTATAAACTGCTTTTGCCGATCCTGTACCTGCATTACAGATAAATACTATACTCTCGTTTTGCTCGCGGTTAAGTTGTTGCAAAATAATGTCATTACTGTTAGGTACCCACTGCATACGCGGAATATAGTGTTGAATATTATCTCCAGGAACATTTAACCAGTTCGTTTTGGCTGTTGCAATATCAACCACACCAACTTTACAAGCCGACGGATTTTCGCCCACTTTTGGATATTCTACAGGAATGGTATACGGATAAATAGAATCTGTATTATTGATCATCAAGAAATTTTTGATCTTCGTTGCATCAAGCTGCCAATAAGCAATAGATTTGCCATCCGGACTCCATCTAAAACCATCACGACAATCAAATTCTTCCTCATAAACCCAATCGAAAGTACCGTTAATCATTCGGTCTGTACCATCAGTGGTTAAGGCCTTTGCACCAGTTCCATCAATATTTTCTACATAGAGGTTATGTTTACTTACATAAGCAACCTTGCTGCCATCGGGCGACAACTTAGCAAACATTAGTGATGAAGCTGGTCTATCTTTTCCAATTTGAGTGATTTTATTGGAAGTTAAATCTGCCAGCCAATAATCTCCACGCGTATCGTAACGCCAAACTTTTTTACTATTGGTGTAGATTAGTGCTTTCGAACCATCATCCGATAACTGGAAACTTCTTACTGTAATAGCATCATTTTTTCCCGCAGGTGTTAATAATCCCCTTGATATAACGGTTTTTCGATCGTTTTTAGGAAGTGTTATTGAAACGATTTCACCACCAATATTCTGATAATAGGAGTTACCGTCTTTTGCCCAATTAATATTTTGAGCTTTTGCATCAATTAGCGCGCATAATGCTATACAAGCAATTGATAATCTTAATAATAATCTTTTAATCATATATAGTTTTTGGACATAAAAAAAGCTTTTCAACTTTCGGGCTAATTTAAATAAAAAGCCTGCGGTTAAAAAGCTGTAAATTATCTGGAACTGATTAATTATTCACCACCACCTTGCATGGCTTTCAATTCATCCATAGTTACTACGTCGTAACCTGTAGGGATTTCAGTGCTAATGGCACCTACTTTAGCTTCAGAAAGAGATTTTAGAACCAGGTCTGAATTTACGCCATTAATTACTGCCGAATATTTAACAGGAAGTGCACCCAAACCTTTAAAGAAACCACCATTGGTAATCGAAGCAATATCAACATCTTTTGTTGCCCATAATTCATGAGCTCCACCTTTGTCATCTTTGTAGGTATATTTTTCAGCACTAAATCCAGCAATTGTCTGTTTTTCACCAGTCGCTTTATAATCAGAATATTTTGGCAATAAAGCTTCTTGTGCTTCTGTTTCTGCTTTACTCACCTTTACCGCAAACTGTTTTTGAGCTACCGGAACGTCAATTAATAATAATCCGGTTTTATCTGCCGTGTTTGAAATGATATTAACCATGGCGGGACCATTTTCAATTTCTATTTTGGTTAAGTTACCATTAAATTTAGTTTTAACATCGGTTGTTGTACCATTAGCAGTTACTGCAAATACCAAAGTACCTTCAGCGATTTTCTTTTGTGCGTGAGCAATTATAGCAGTACTTACTAAGATTAAAGCTATAACACTAGTTTTGATTGATTTGAACATGTTTTTATTTCAGTTTAGTTTTTTACCAATTAATTTTTTCTTTGTTTAAGAACGAAGAGATTCCTTTTTTAAAATCTTCACTCTCTCTTACACGGGCATTTATCTGTACTGCAGTTTCTAAGCATTTTTCCAATAGGGGATTGGTTGTTTGCGTAATCAATTGTTTAGTAATCATTAACGAATTACCAGAACTCCCGCTGCACAAACTTAAAGCAAATTCTCTTACTATTTGATGAATATCGGATGAATTTGTTACAAAATTTATCAAATTATATTTTAATGCCTGCTCAGCAGAAAAGATTTTTCCAGTTAGTAAAATTTCCTTGACGATAGATTCGCTCACCTTTTGTTTTAAAAAGCAAGAAACAATAGCAGGTACAAAACCAATTTTCACTTCAGTATACCCAAAATTACTTTCAGGGGTAGCAAAAACAATATCGCATATCGTGGCCAAACCACAGCCCCCGGCAATGGCATGACCTTCTACCTGTGCAATAACGATTTTTGGTAAATAATAGATGGTTGTAAAGAGTTTTTTCAGCTGATTGGAATCAGCTACGTTCTCTTCAAATGTATTGTGCTGTAATTGCTGAAGATATGCTAAATCGGCACCAGCACTAAAAGTATCGCCATTTGCATTCAATATTACCACTTTTACCAGGTCATCTTCAGATGCTTTTATAAATGCAGAAGTTAATTCAGCGATAAGTTGAGGGTTTAGCGCATTTCTTTTTTCGGGCCTATTAATAGTTATCGTTGCTATTCTTTCAGCAACCTGATATAAAACCAGATTTTCCATGTTATTGGGTTAGTTGCACCAAATATGCTTTATTTTTCTTTAAAATATGTACATCTATATCATTATTCTCCATATACTTCTTTAAGATCTGAATCTTATAATCTTTATTAGTAGCATCGATTATTGCAGTTTTATATTTTATATTAAGATCAGTATTGGCTAAATTAAATTTAGTATTTCCACTTAACCAGATACTCGAAAAAGTAGCATTTCCGTTTATATTTTTATCATTCAGGCTTTCATCAACCAACAGCACCTTATAATTAAAAAAGGCAATTTGCTTGTTCTTCAATACAAACTGCCCTAAAATGGTATCTCTGTTAAAAGTAATAAAACTTATTTTGTTTACCTGCAATTGCGTTAATGCCGGCACAACAGAAAAATTATAGTTTTTATCTTCAGCGCTTAAATCTGAAACCAAAACAGCTTCTTTTCCATTAATAAAAGCAGCAGCATAGTTTTTTTTCAGTGAAAAGAAAATAATTTTCCTTTGATTGAAAGCGTTTAAATCATCGTGTACAACCAAAAGTTGATAGCAAACAAATAGCATTAAGGAAAAGAACAAAAGTTGTTTGTTAAATTTAGCCAAAGCATAAATAAACAATCCGAGCGATAGACTCAACAATACAAATTCAGGCAAATTAATCCATATTGATGAAAAGCTAGCATATGGTAAATTGGCAATCCATTTTAATACGGAATTTGTAAAATTTATTACAAATTCGAAAACCGGCGCTAGAAACCTGAATGCCGGAATTAATACTGCAATTCCTAAATACATCATTAGCACTAATGGGATGGTGATAAAAAGGTTCGCAAAAAGAAAGTAAATTGGGAATTGATGAAAATAATAAATGCTTAATGGAAACGTGACTACTTGTGCAGCTAAAGACATAGCTGTGAAACTCCATAATTTATCTAGCCAAATATGTTTAGTATAAAGAAGGTTATAAATTTTAGGCTGAAGATAAATTAGTCCGAATACGGCCAGATAGGAAAGCTGAAACCCAACATCTAAAATTAAAAACGGATTGTAAGCCAGCTGACAAAATGCCGAAAAGGCCAAAACATTATAACTGTTGGTTTGCTTTGATAAAACTTTCGCCGTAATTAAAATGCTGATCATAACAGCCGAGCGGACCACAGAAGGTGATAATCCTGTTAACAAAGCATATCCCCAAATCAAAGTACAGATTAACAACAGTTTCACAATCCTTAGCGCCCGATTTTTGTTCAAAAAGAAGAATAAAAAATCCAGAACGACATAAATAATGGCTACATGTGCTCCTGATACAGATAAAGCATGAATGGTTCCGGTTTTGGAATAGGCCGATAAAGTTTCTTTGCTTAAATCAGCACGGTAGCCTAAGATAAGGGTAGAGGCTACCGCAAAAGCTTCGTTACTTTTAATCAGGCTTCGGTATTTGGCCACCTGCTTTTCTCTTATATTTAAAGCCATCATTATAATGGAATTACCAATGTTGTTTTTGCTGCTAAAGATATGATCCTGATCTATAAAAGCCTGATGATAAATATTCTGACTACCAAGCCAGGCTTTAAAATCAAATTCTGCGGGGTTATATGGTGACTCTATTTCGGCATAAATAGCTGGGATCATAATTTCGTCGCCATACTTTAAATTAACAGGCCTTATGCTATCTAATTTTATGGCAAGAAGCATCTGCCCCGATAATCTGATCTGTTTGTTTTCTTGATATCCAGAAACCACCTTCGCTTTAAAACGTATGATATTGCTACTTTTCTGAGGTTCATTGTTCACCCAAACTTTTAAATAGCTACACTGCGTTTTTGCAAAGTAATCTTGGTTTAAACTTTCGTTATGGAGCAAGCAGAGTAAACCGCCAAGACTGAGGAAAAGTATAAAAATTAAAATACCAACAGCTCCCTTATAACGGTACACGTTCAATTTTTTATAAGTAATATTCAATAATAAAATGCTCAGTAAAACGACAAGTAGAACTGAGGCACACAATTGAATATATATGCTTTTTGGATAAAAATAAAAAACGCAGATACCTAAAAGAAAAGGGAACAGGATCCTGACAAAAACATATTCAGACTTAAACATTGTTTAAAATTGATAGCGTAGCTGAATTTTAACTTCCGATTTTTTATTGCCCTTAATTTCATCCAGGTAAGTACCTACTGTTTCTACGTCCTTATAAATAAACAACCCATATCGAACCCAAACATTTAGCTTCTTAACTATACTGTATTTCAGGTTGAAATAAGTCCTAAAACCTTTCCCATTATACATTCCAAAAGCAAAACTGTACAAAACATCATCTTCATAGGCATAAATTCTGCTGTTATAGCTTGGGGTATTGAAATAGGCAAATCTTACATTTCCTGTTAGCTTAGCGAACATTGGCGAATAGTCTACATCCTGATAAACGAGGTATCCAAATTCTCTGTCGGCATTACCTTTTTTATATTGAGAAATCTCTAACCTGTTTTGGAAGTGCCAATTACTATTCAATTGCCAGTTTGCCTCTGCACGATAACCTTCTCTTTTTACATGGTCTAAAAAGTTAACAGGAACATCCAAATCCGTATTTTGTTCTTTATGTTCTGTTTTGAACCGGACTAAAACTTTAAAGGTTTTACTTGGTGTATAAACTGCCTGGGCTAAAACTTCGTAACCTTTTGATGGCTCATCAACACGGTATTTTAACCACGGGAACCGAAAATAATCACCATAGAAAGAAAAGGCCCAATGTTTATTGGGGTTAATATTTAAGCCAGCATACAATCCTTTTTCATTTACCGCTTCGCTTGATTCGGATACTCCCTGATTAAAGAAACTATGATAATCTTTAGCATAATCGCGATAAGTTAAAGCTGCAGAAACTGTTGGTGACAAACTGATGAGGACACCATTAATATAGGCAATACCACCACCTAAGCCTTTGGCGGCCTCGCCATAGAGGTACATATTTTTATATGTATAATTGTAAAACAACCCCAAATTCGTTAACGCTGTGCCAGTGAAACTATATCGATCGTAAGCTGCTGTTTGCGTAACAAAACGGTTCTTATAATGACTATGATAAGCAATCGCGCCAACAGCAAATTCGTTTTTGGCATATTGAACCGTGGCACCAAATATGCTCTGCGCTAAAACACCTTTATTCTTAATCTCAGTAGGGGTTCTATGTAAACCGGTTTGATTAATGGTAGCCTGAACTAAGTTTCCTTCCGAATTTAACTTTTGGCTAGCATCAAGATTGCGGAACGAAACAAAAGGGGTAATGTCGACATTTTTAAGTAAGTTAATCGTTGCAGCGCCTCCTCTAAAAAAAGAATATTCGTTAGTAGAGTTATAAGGCCTTAAACCTAAATCTTTTTTAGCTACGCTGGTCACATCAGGGCCTTTGCCAAAAGAAAAACCCGACCATAATGTTAAACCCTGCCCAAATTGCATTGTATAATCGCCAACTATCAGTTTTTTTAGCTTACCCAATTTGAATAACGCGATATTGCCCGAATAAAAATCAAAAGGCTTGCCTATAAATTTTTCACCAGCATCTTTGTCTAAAGTAAGGGCTGCTGCTAGAATTGAGCTATAATGATATCTATAACGCATCTGAAATCTTTCCGGCGAACCTAAATACCGGTTCCCGGGTAAATCTGTATAACCTTTTTGTTTTTGTAGGGTCTGCGCAAAGCGCATCATCAAATCATTTTCACCAGCACTTATGATGTTTTTAAAACTGAGCTGCTGGTATTCAGCGATATTGGTCAATGTTACAAATGGGAGAAGATTATGCACGGTTTTAACATCAAAACCGTCAATACTTTGTAATTCAAGCACATCTGTAAGCTGACCATTTTCCTTTATATGCGTAAAGAAATTACCAATTTGCAGGGGGGACAGGAAAACCAAAGTCTTTAATTCTTCAACTGAAGTACGGTTTAAATTAATTGGATGTTTACGATATTTTTCCAATACATCAATCAGTTCGGTCATATCGTAATCATCGGGGAGGTTTTCGGCCATACTCTCCAAAATGTCACGCGTATCTGCTTCCTCAGTAGTGATTTGAGCATTCGCCGTGAATCCAATCATTACAAATGCAACAATTAAGCGCTTAAAATGCATAGATACCTCCCGTTAGAAATCTACCATAAAGATTAACAGCCCATGCAGTTACCATTTCTCGGTTAGCGGTCAATGCAATTCCAAAAGGATTTTCTCGAAGAAAGAAATAATTAACTATTGTAAATAAATAGCCACCCAAATGGCTTGGGGAAAATAAAAAATAGGGGAAAAAGACAAGCAACAATACATACCATATTTTCATAAGCAGGGGTTAAACCAGTTAATAAAAAATAGGGGTGATTGATGTTTTGGTTTTGCTAATATAGAAAAATAATTAAAAACCTACAAAAAATGTATTTTTATAATTACATAAGAGTAATGCAAAGAAAATCGATAATTACACATTAAATAAAATATTTACAGTTCTTCTGCCAGGTTTACTAAAAAACCTTTCAGTTTTTCTAACGAATCTATAATTTTTTGATTCTCTCTAACACCTGTTTTATTATTCTTTAAATAATCTTTGGCACCTTTTAATGTAAATCCTTTTTCATCAACAAGATTGAAGATGATCTTTAGGTTTTCGATGTCTTCCGGAGTAAAAAGACGGTTGCCTTTTTTATTTTTCTTGGGCTGCAGGATATCGAATTCCTTCTCGTAAAAACGGATCTGAGATGCGTTAACATTAAACATTTCAGTCACTTCGCCCATGGTATAATACATTTTATTAATGTCTCTTTCTTTATACGGCATATTTTGTGCTTGATTATGAGTGTCTTATATCGATTAATTAAAGTATTCAAATGTAGCTCGATTTTTCCTTAAT